>MDTC01001385.1_pt1 | contig 10820 bp, 10 predicted proteins | sample 811181 | NCBI WGS metagenome assembly MDTC01 (sample SAMN05326644, study PRJNA326480) | marine metagenome | isolation source: seawater | place: Pacific Ocean: North | collected 2011 | reverse complement strand
CATGGCCTTTCCCGTGGGTCAGGAAGGACCCGGACTGAGATACCTTTCTATGTGGCTAAGACCGAGGATCCAAAGGCAAGCTGCCAGCATATTTTTGGATGGGAAATCAATCGGGACCATTCGTTTGAAGAAGGGCTGGCACAAGTACACTTTGCCTATCTCCAAAAATGGACTGGGCGTTGGAGAACACAAACTTAGGCTCTGGTTCAGGCGCACGTTACTGCATCGAAAACGTCGTTCCTCCGTCGACTTTGCGGGCGCGTGGTTCTCGCCTATCAAAAGCTCATCACCACCCGAATCATGGTTGTCCAACGAGAATGAGTTGACATGGAACGCGGGGCCACCAACGCGTTGGTCCATTGATTTACAAGTTCCGCATAACAGTGAAGTTCTGGCAACCGCCGAGGTCAATGACGGTGGAACAGCTGACTTTTCCATACACGCGTCCGTGGACGGTGGCGGAACAACTGAGATCGCGCGAAAAAAGATCGATGATGGCCAAACGGAGCAACTCAAGGCAGATTTGGGGCGCTGGGCTGGCCAGATTATTCGGCTGCACTTTCGTAGCAGCGGTGTGGGGCGGCCCATCGAATCTGCGCAGTGGAGCCAGATCGATGTCAGACGAAAAATTTCGACCTACGAGCCGGTTCCCACGATCCGAAACATCGTCTTATTCGTGATCGAAGGTTTCTGGGCCGACGCGATCCGTTTGGGTCGGTCAGGTGACTTCGTGGACACGCGGAATATTGAGTTACTTGCATCCGAAGGTGGCGTCGGGCTTGAGACATGGTCAGGGGGCCTGTCCAACATCGATGCACATAAGCGGATTTTAGGTCCCACATCATCCAAAGGGTCATGGATGCAACGCCTGCGGGATAATGGGATTGGGACCAGTATTTGGACGACAAATCCGCGCTTGTCACAGTCTTTAACTCATGGCTTTACAAGTATTAACGGACCCAAGACACTCGATCGTAAAGCGGGGTTCGAAGCCGAGTTTAAAGCCTTGGACGAGTGGCTCTACACTCGAGGTCGAAATCCCTTCTTTATGTACATTGATCTGGCCATGCCGATTCGGGGTCGCAAGCTGGAGGTCGATGAGACATTTAGGTCTCTTCCGCTGTCTGAACGCGTGCCAGAAGTCACTGAAAAAGCGATATTACAGGCTGACTTCTGGATTGGTCAGACGGTCGGCGCATTGAATAATTACGGTCTTTCAGACGAAACGGCCGTGATCATAACTGGGTCTGCTACCCGTACGCGAGGCAGCTATCGAGGGACGACGCTCTCTCCCGCACGGCTGGCAGTGCCATTGATTATTTGGCACCCTAAAATGAGAGCGCCTGGATTCATGAGAGCACCCGTTAATGGCCTGGATCTGGCGGACTTAAGACGGACTGTCGAGGACTTATTAGGGGCAAGCATGGGGCCGGACCCAAATTCCCGCTCAGTCCTAGAGAACATTTTTTATGACAAACCGTTGGCTGTCCGCCATGCCAGTGCAAAGACGCCGTATGGATGGGTCATTCGGTATGGCGAATGGTTGCTCTGGCCAAGAGCTGCTGTGAAGGACCGCCTGTGGCATCGAAGTGACGTCAATGCGCCGCGCGACATCTCAAACTACCCAATTATTGTTCGCGCACTGCGCCGTCGAGCATCGGGGACGCGTTGACTGAGACCCTTGTAAATGCCTTTTTCTCAGGGAGATCGCTCACAATTGGGTGTCGGGGCCGTTAATAATCTGGCCTAGTCTTGACTTTCTCATCGTTGATCTATAGGTTCCACCGTCCTGCAACCCGTCTTTGGCGGGTGTAAACCAAATATAATCAGGAGATTTGGGCCAATGGCGGTCAAGATCAGACTACAACGCTTTGGCTCGAAGAAGCGTCCTTACTATCGAATCGTGGCAGCGGATGGCCGCATGCCCCGTGACGGACGGTTTCTCGAGCAAATAGGTACATATAATCCAATGACGGATCCAGACGAGATTCGGTTCAAGACTGATAGACTTGAACACTGGCTCTCTGTTGGCGCACAGCCGAGTGATACAGTCGCGAGTTTGGTGAGGCGATATCGCCGCTCACAACCGGCGGCAGACTAAATTGACTCCCTTGGTTGAACTCACCGAGTTACTCGTTCGTGCGATCGTGCGCGAGCCGGATGCCGTGTCAGTGCATGATGCTGAGCGTAACGGAATGCCGGTTCTCGTGATCAGTGTAGAGGAACAGGATCGCGGGGCTGTGATCGGGCGGCAAGGCCGTACTATCAAAGCCATTGAGACGATTCTGGACGCTGCATCGACCGGCCCAGATCAACGACCGGGTCTCGACGTACAAACGACCTAGTCGCCATGAAGGTGGCGATTGGACGTTTTGGCCGTCCGCATGGCGTGCGGGGAGAAATTCGGTTTTGGCCGTTTAACCGGACCAGTCGGCTCTTGGAAGCGAAGAAGATAATTGAAGTTGGCTCCAACCGCGAGCACCTCGAAAAGCTTCAATTAGACACCATTCGTTTCGATTCCAAGGGGGCACTGTGCCGGTTTAAAGGCATTGCCGATCGAGATATCGTCAGTCGATTGACAAACCTACTCTGGTTTGAAGAACGTGATGCGTTTCCGCCTCTGGCAGACGATGAGGTCTATTTCACGGATTTGATCGGATTGGTTGTAAAGACCCTGGATGGAGAGCATGTTGGTTGCGTAAAAGACGTGCTCGACAGCGGTCCGGCTGAGCTTTTTGTAATCGATCGGAATGGGCGTGAGGTCATGCTGCCAAACGTGGCTGAGTTTATTGTTAAAATGGATCTAGAGGGAGGTGAGATGATCGTCACGCCGCCCACTGGGTTAATCGACGGCATCGGGGACTGAAATTATGCGCTTTGTGGTGGCGACTTTGTTCCCGGAATTGGTGAACAACTACGTCAAGCAAGGCGTTGTGGGCCGAGCTGTTAACAAAGGAATTGTAGGCGTTGAAACCATCGATATTCGATCGTTTTCAACCAATAAGCATCGGACGGTCGATGATATACCGTTCGGTGGTGGAGCAGGCATGGTGTTGATGCCGGAACCGGTCGCGCAAGCGATCGAGTCGGCGGGCACTATGTCCCGAACTGTTTTATTGACACCCTCTGGGCGTCAATTTAGACAAGCTGATGCGGAGGCATGGTCGCAGCTCGATTCGATTTTACTGGTCTGTGGCCGTTACGAAGGCATTGACCAGCGAATTCGCGACGATTTTGTGGACGATGCCATTTCTATCGGCGATTACGTACTTTCGGGTGGCGAGTTGGGTGCACTTGTGGTACTTGACGCGACCTTGAGATTGGTGCCGGGTGTTTTGGGCAATGCCCAATCCGTACAATCGGAGTCTTATTCAGATTCCTTGTTGGAGCATCCGCACTATACACGACCCGCCCAGTGGCGTGGTCGAGATGTCCCCCAGGTTTTGCTGAGTGGGCATCATGGGAAAATTGCTGAGTGGCGTAGGTTGAAAGCTTTGCAGCGGACAGCCGCGCTGAGACCAGATTTATTAAAAGAGGCGTGTCTCACGCGAAAAGAAAAAGCACAATTGGCCAACCATTCGGTGGTCAATGGTCCTGAGGAGACCTGAGATGAGCATACTGAAATCGATAGAGAACGAGTACATTCGGACCGACCTTCCGACCTTTCGCGTAGGCGACAATCTCCGCGTTAACGTGCGGATTCGTGAAGGTGAGAAAGAGCGTATTCAGGCATTTGAAGGCGTATGTCTTCGTCGCCACAACGCGGGTCTTACGAGTACATTTACTGTACGCAAGATGAGCAGCGGCATTGGTGTGGAGCGTATTTTTCCGCTTCACAGCCCGCTCATTGAGAGCATTACGGTGGTTCGGTCTGGGCGGGTTCGCCAAGCTCGGATTTACTACATGCGCAGCCGGTTCGGTAAGGCCGCTAGAATTAAAGAGCGTAGACAGCGCTAGCGCGCATGCGCCGTCGATTGCCACATCGTTCCGAAACCGTCGATGTGGCGACGTCCAAACAAATCAAAATACAGTCCCTGATTTCGTCAGGACGCCATTCTTGCGTTTTATTTCACATCACTGCAGACCGGGTTCGTCTTCATTCGTCTCGTACGTACCTGAGTCTCTAAATTGAACCAGCTCACTTTATTTGAAAAGACAGCCCCGACCGGTCCCATCGGATTGGTAGACCAATGGGCTAAAAAACAATTTCCCTCGTCCATTGTCATCGGCGTCGATGAAGCGGGTCGAGGCCCACTCGCTGGTCCCGTTGTGGCCGCAGCGGTCGTTTTGCCAGGCGGCGACCTTCCAGATGCGTTGTCGAGTCTTGATGACAGCAAGAAATTAACGGGAACAACTCGCGCGATGCTGGAACCCCTGATTCTGGAGCAGGCTGTCTCGACGGGCATTGGCTTGTGTAGTGCTCACGAAATAGATCAACTCAACATTCTCAAAGCAACACATCTTGCCATGTGTCGCGCAATAGACCAAGTGATGGCGACGCTACAGGCCAAAGACGTGGTCTGCTTGATCGACGGAAATCGTCCAATCCCGAATTTTGAAAAAAAACAAGTTACGTTGATCAAAGGTGACCAGAGGAGTTTTGCCATTGCGGCAGCCAGCATCCTCGCAAAAGAGCATCGCGACCGCTTATTGGACGACTTGCATCAGATTTATCCTCACTATGGATTTGATCGACATCGTGGTTATGGAACACGGCAGCATCGCAGAGCTTTGACGGTCCATGGAGCCACACCGGAACATAGGGTCACATTCAAATGGAGACGCGTCGATGACGATACGTAGAGCATTGGGCGACGTTGCAGAGCAAATGGCCGCCGACCATTTGATGGATGCCGGTTACGAAATTCTTGAGCGAAACTGGACGTGTCGGCAAGGTGAAATTGATCTGATTGCGCGACTTGATAAGACCTTGGTTTTCGTTGAGGTCCGTTCGAGTAGCACGGCATTCCTGGTCGGTGCTGACGTCACCGTGACGGCTGGAAAGCAGCGTAGGGTGTGCACTGCGGCCGACCTATGGCTCGACCGAAACGCGCCGTCGCAGCTTGATGTCCGCTTTGACGTCATCGCAGTCGAACATGGCCAGAGCGAATTAGATGGCCTTGAACACTATGAAGATGCTTTTACAGCCCCTTGGGCGATCTGAAACCCCACCATTTATTATCGTATGGACCCATTGCTATAAAGAGCGACTATCCTTAGGATGTCTCTTAGTTTGAAAATATGGCGGTGGTCATGACGCAGCGATTTCAGCGATGGATTGTTTTCTTTTTTACCGTGGGCATTTTTGGGATCGTTGGTTGCGACTCTGGCTTTGGTGAACCGTGTGCCATCCCCAAGACTGAAGCCTTCCGGCAAGCGTGCGAAGACAGCGCAGGTGGTCAGGATGAAAGCGAGGATGAAACCTCCATCATGATGTCGTCGACAGCCTCCTGCGCGATCCGCAATTATGCAGGATGCTCGACACGTGTCTGCCTTGTCTATAAAGGCTCAGATCCAATCTGCTCCACGACGTGTAACGCCGATGGAGACTGTGAAGGCAGTGCCAGATGTCGTCCGCTCATCGGTGATGAATACGTCGATGGGGTCACGTGCAATCCAGAAATGGGTGGCACCAATGAGTGTTACTGTGTTCGTAAAGGTGATGTGAACGGCTAGTGCACACAAGTGCGGGTGTTTGGTTTCTCCGAAAGGACGATGAGTCGGTCGCACTCGCCAAAGGACCGTGTAAAGCAGACACCGCGGTTTGAAGGAACCTGTTCAGCCAATCAGCAAATCGTGTTTAGATGACTGGGTAATCTGGCGGTTTTCCTTTGGATTAAGCAGGTACCTTTGTATACATAGTGAACAGTAGATTTTTTCGATTGAGTGTAGGTCTTGCCAAGACGCTAATCCTGGCTCAGCCTTACTCATGGTCAGGAGGAAGACCTCAATGCGTATTTGCCGTTGGCTCATCGTGAGTCTGGCGTTGTTATCGCCCACTTATGCCATGGCTCAGGACGACGACCTTACGCTCGAAACCGTTCGTCTAGAAGAAGACCCGCAAGCGAAGATGGTCATGGACTCGGCCATCAAGGCGTACAAAGGTGACAACTTCCTTCGAGCCAGCCTACTGCTCTATGATCTGGTCGCTCGGCATGAAACAGCCGTGGGCGACTATGAGCAGAAAGCTGAGTACACACTTGGAAAGACACTGTATCGTCTAGAACTCTATCAAGCGTCGCTCAATTTCTTTGACCGGGTCGTCAACGCAGGTCCAGACCATCGCTATTTTAAGGCCACATGCAAATGGATTTACTATTTGTCGAGAAAGATTTCCGGTGATCCAGGCCTGCTAGAGAAAATGGCAAAATTCCGTCCGACGGACTGCCCGCGTGAATTCAGAAGTGAATTGTCATTTCTCGTCGGTCAATACCACTACAAGCGTGGTGCTATCAAAACAGCACTAAAGCATTTGAAGACCGTCAAACAACAAAGTCGATACTTTCCCAAAGCCAAGTTTTTGGAAGGCATTAGTTACGTTCGATTAGAGCAGCCGAGACCAGCTGTTGCAGCCTTCAAAGATCTGATGCGAGCAACGGTCGATGCGTCAAAGGGCAATACGGCGACGGAGGATTTGAAATACTTTAATCAGCTTGCCATTTTGAGCATGGCGCGCGTCTTCTATAGCACAGGTCAGTATGCCAACGCGGCCAAGTACTATGACAAGATCGGGCAAGACAGCACCCTCTGGTTAAACGCCCTTTTTGAAGCGAGCTGGACCAATTACATGTGGGACAATCACGAGAAAGCGCTGGGCAATCTACACACGTTGAATTCACCCTTCTTTAGCGAAGAATACGTGCCGGAAGCGGGGATTTTAGAAGCGGTTATTTTTTACGCCAATTGCAATTTTCAACAGGCGAGGGACGCAGTCCAGTCTTTCCTCGTGACCTATGAGCCATTGCGGGATGAAATTCGTGGCTATCTACAAGACCTAAAAGAACCGGCTGAATTATATAATTTTCTTGGAAAACTACAGGACAGCGGCTCAGCAATTTCGCCGCGCGTAAGCCAAATTCTCAGTGCTGCGTTTGGCGACAAGACACTCAAACGCATCAATGCATATATCCGAGAATTAGACCGCGAAACGCGCATGGTTGAGAATTCGAAGAGCACGTGGGCAAGAAGCCAGTTAGCACAGAAGATTATCACCGACACTGAAGTGATAAAGTCTCTGGCAGTTCATGAAGGTGGCACGCTTGCGCGAAAGCGTTTGCAGCGAGTTGTCGACGAATTGACGCGACTTATCTCCGATGCCAGAAAAATAGATTTTGAAATCACATCGGCAGAGAAAGTCGGACTGGAAGCGGAGCTCTTGGGTGCCGCCAAGCAGAAAGAACGTCGACGAAAGGGATCGATTTATGCGACTGACGATGAGCATATTTATTGGTCTTACAACGGCGAGTATTGGCGCGATGAGTTAGGCTATTACTTGTATACGATTAAGTCGGAGTGTGGTCGATGAATCGACTCAATCTAGGCCTGGCTGTCTGTTTATTCAGCTTCAGTTTTTCTGGCCAAGCCGCGTTCGCTCAAGATGTCGGTACACGGGCTGTTCCGAAAGCCATGGAAAAGACCAAGTCTAAGCGGCGGGGGGGGGCTGCTGAACGGGGTCCAAAAATACGCAGCGAAGCGTTCTTTCGGAAACGAACACGTACGTTAGTCAATGATAAATGGCGGCAGCTGTTCAAACAGCTCAAAAAGATCATTGCATCCACGCCCGATTCAGACCCAGCTAAGCCCGAATTGTACTATCGCTTATCGGAACTCTTTCGAGAACGAGCAGCCGCCATCAGCATCAGCGCATATGAGGCTGAGGATGCTTGCCTGGCGAAGGCAGATCAGGAAGCGCAGCAAATCGCGTGCGAAAATAAGAAGGCAGCCACGGTCAAATCATCGCAAAAATATCGCGATAAGGCCATCGAACTCTACATGTACATCGCGCAGAATTTTCCTCAATATCCGCGACTTGACAACGTCTTGTACGCCCTTGCTTTTAATTATCAGCAAAAAGGGCAACCGGATAAGGCTAAGAAGATATACAGCGTCTTGATTACGAAATTTCCGCGTTCACAGCGGGTCCCTGACACCCTTGTCAACTTCGGAGAAATCCTGTTTCAGGATGGACAAGCCGATAAAGCTGCACGGATTTATAAGAAGGTGATCGCGAGTCATAAGGACTCGTCAGTTTACGGCTATGCGCGGTATAAATTGGGTTGGTGCCACTATAATATGGGGCTCTACAGAGAGGCTCTGGGTGACTTTCTCGACGTTGTGAAATACAGTGACAAACAGCGAGGTGGTGGTCGTAACAAGCTCGTTTTAAAACGTGAAGCCATTCGAGATATTGTAAAAACGTACGTTCATTTAGCCAAGGCGACGCCTAAGAAAGCGTTGACTTTCTTTCGGAAAATCGCGCCCGACCAATACTTAGATTTATGTGAAAGGCTTGCTCGTCTCTATTCAGACAAGGGCAAGTTCAAACGCTCCAATCAGATGTATGGTGAGTTGATCAAGGTCAAAAAATCCAGCTACCGAGTCGTCAGCTACCAGCGGGCCATCATCGAAAATGCGGAAAGTCTCGGGAAGCAGGTTGATTCCGTGCGAGAGCTGAAGCGTTTGGTGAGCTTGTGGAAACGCGCTCAAAAAGCCAGCGATGCTGAGCCAAAGCGGGTCGCGAAAGATAAAAAAGGTATCGAAGCGCTACTGAGACGCCTTGCTACGCAATATCATCGACAGGCATCAAAGACTAAATCCGATGAGGATTACAACATCGCCTATGAGCTTTATGTCGACTACATGAAGACCTTTGCGGGTGGTCGAGACTCTTACGACATGGGGTACTATTTCGCGGAACTTTTGATGACCTTACAAAAGTGGGACGAGGCGGCTCAAAATTATGAATCCATACTCGCTCAGAAACCCGACGGCGAGCATTCGAAAGACGCGGCCAGTAGTGTCGTTGTAGCCTACAAGAAACTCCTCAATATTAAGCGCTCAACGACCGTTGGCAGCACCATCAAGGGGGGCGACGGCAATAGCGGCGAGACCGTAGCGGCAAAATCCATTTCAGAGCCAAAACAGAAGTTCATTGAGGCCAGTAAGCGCTATTTGAAATATGTGCGTGGTCAGTCCATTGAGACAGATATCAGTTATGACATCGCTTTGATTTACTTCGATGCAAACCAATTCGACAAAGCCATCCCTCGATTCAAGGACATCGCGGAGAACAAACCCAATCATGAATTAGCCGTTTATGCGGCCAATTACTTATTGGACAGCTACGTCTTAAGGAAAGATTACACCGCCCTCAATCAAGCGGCCCAATCTCTCAGTAGCCGGTTTGCACCAGACGCACATCCTGAACTCGCAGCTCGGATGACAGACATCAAACAGAATGCCACCTTCAACAAATGTTTGCAGATAGAGGGCAAAGGTAAGCGCATCGCCGCTGCTGAGTGCTTTTTGCGTTATGCGCAAGAATTCCCCGAATCAAAATACCTCGCGAAAGCGTTTCTGAATGCGGCTGTCAACTACGAGAAAGAGAAGCAGATCGAGAAATCCATTCGGGCGCTCATGCTGATTGTGAACAGAGCAAGCGAGAGCGAAGAAATGCCTAAAGCGCTCTTTCAAATTGCGAAAAATTTAACCAATCTAGCGATTTATGGCAGTGCGAGTAAGGCCTATGAGTTCTACGCAAAGAAATTCCCTGGTGATAAAAAAGCACTGACTGCACTGCAGAACGCAGCATTCTACCGGATGGGCTTAGGCGAATACGATAAGGCCATCGAAAATTATCGGACATATATGAAGCTGGTCGGCAAAAAGGATAAGGCGAAGGCGGCCGAAGTCTACTTCTCCATCGGCAAAATCTACGAGCAGCGTAAAGACTGGATAAAGGTTGTATCTCATTATAAGAAATTCCTGCGGAATAACGCGAAGGACGGCACACCCGATTTAGAGATCGATGCATTTACCCGCATTGGCAATGCGTACTGGGAGCAATCAAGGCCTTTCCTTCGCCGTAAACGGAAGGACTGGAAGAATTTTGATATGCTCAACCGGGCTGCGCAGCGTGCTTATAATTCGGCCTACCAAGTCTTCACCGCACTGAGTTTGGAGCAGAAAAAGAAGCTAACCAGCGGCATCGCATCCGTCTCCGAAGCTCGATTTCGAAATGGCGAGTCTATTTACATCAACATCAAATACCGGACCAAACTACGCCCGCGATTGTATCGGAAAGTGGACAAATTTATTAAGGCGATGGTCGAGGAGATTAAGAAACGGGGTACACTGATCGAGTCGGCCCGTAAAATCTATGGAGAGGTCATTCAACTGAAGTCCCCAAATTGGGCCATTGCGGCGACGGCGCGTCAGGGAGAGATGCTTGAAGCGTTGTCCAGCGCAATTTATGAATACCCAGCCCCGCCGTCTTTTACTGAAGACCAGCAAGAGGCGTTTAAGGGAACGTTGACGGATCGTGCAGAAGCCTATCGAACCCAGGCGATCGAAGCCTATATGCTGTGTATGAAGACCGCTCAAGAGCTGCAATGGTTTAATTCTTATTCAGACAATGCGGAAAAACGCTTGTCGATTCTCGATCCCGGCAAGTACCGATATAATGCTGAGGTCAGAGCGACCCCGACGAATTTTGGGCCGCCGACAATAGCACCACCGGTGATTCGCTCGCTTCAGGAGTATGCAAAATGATGTACTCAGCGCATCGTATTGTCATTGTGGTTAGCATCTTGACCTTGGTG
>MDTC01247180.1_pt1 | contig 10821 bp, 4 predicted proteins | sample 811181 | NCBI WGS metagenome assembly MDTC01 (sample SAMN05326644, study PRJNA326480) | marine metagenome | isolation source: seawater | place: Pacific Ocean: North | collected 2011 | reverse complement strand
GAAGAACGCTTGTGGGATATCATGGTCCACAACATTGCGTCATACAAGAGGTTGATTGAATATGTGGGAAGCCTTCATCCAGAGCTTCGTATGGTCAGATTGGGTAGCGATGTGCTTCCTGTTTATACCGAGCCTACTTGGAGTTATTACTGGCGCAAGTCTGATGTACGTGATTACGCCGCTAGAGAATTCGCAAAAGTCGGTGAAACGGCAAGAGCCCTCGATGTCCGATTATCGATGCACCCAGGCCAATTTACTGTACTTGCAAGCGACAACCCCGAAATTGTCGAGAGGAGCATAGAAGAGTTTGAATATCACACCGATGTCATACGGTGGATGGGATACGGACGCACATTCCAAGACTTTAAGTGCAATGTACACATCTCAGGCCGCCAAGGTCCAGCCGGTATTAAACACGCGGTTGACACAAGATTATCTAAAGAAGCGCGAAACACAATTACGATTGAGAATGACGAGAACAAATGGGGCATCGACGCAAGCCTCGAACTTGCAGAAACCTGCGCTCTCGTTCTTGACATACACCATCACTGGTGCCGTGAAGGTGAATACATTCAACCAACCGACGATAGATTTTTACGCATAGTAGACAGCTGGCGTGGTGTACGTCCTGTGATTCATTATTCAGTATCACGTGAAGACGTACTAGCAGGTCATCCTATAGATGTACAACCTGATATGGATATATTGCTTGCTGGCGAACACAAAAAAGCAAAACTGCGAGCACACAGTGATTACATGTGGAACAGTGCAGTTAATGACTGGGCATTGAGCTTTTTACCACATGCAGATATTATGGTAGAAAGCAAAGCAAAGAATCTTGCTAGTATTGCATTGCATAAATATTATGAAGGCAAAGGAGAACACAATGATAAAAAAGTGGCTTAACACAAGAATGAAAGAACGTACATCATGGGATGGCGCGGCTCTTATCGTACTAGGGCTTATGGTATTGTTTATGGCACCTATTGCTAAGATTGCGGCAGGTATTGCTATTGCTTATGGAGCATGGACAATATGGAAAAGCGAATAGTAGAGTTAACTGACTCTGCTAAAGAATATCTAGCAAAAGTTGGTGCTCCAAACGTAAGTTTGACAGTTAAAGGCGGCGGTTGTTCGGGCTTTCAATACGAATGGGGCACCACTGACAAAGAACCAACAGTAGAAAATCTGTGGTTAGATCCAATGGCAGAGATGTTTGTATTTGGTTGCACTATTGATTATGTAACCGAACTAGGTGGATCATATCTAAAAGTAGTCAATCCTAATGCTACTGCAAGTTGCGGTTGTGGCGAAAGTTTCGCTGTTTAGAGCTTTCCTATAGGCGTATCACTACTAGCATTCATATTCCAAACTTTCTTACGTTCTACACCTTTCTTTTGTGCAAAACGTTTGGAATCACAATTCTCACACACATGAAAATAATTATTGCTTAGGCGTTTAGGATCTATACTGCCTCTAGGCCTTTCAAATTCTGTGTCGCAATTATCACACCTAAAAACACATATTTTACTATTTCGGTAATAGGTATGCACCTTGTCTAGCTTACTAGCACGTTCAAATCTCTGCTTTATTGAAAATTCTTTTAGATACATACTGTATTTACATTAAGATTATAAAAACCTTTGATAAATATGTTTATAAGGACGAAAAATCCTGTCTTTTGGAGTGAAATATGGCAAGAAATATAATTGATATCGGTGTTGAAGGTAATGACGGTACCGGTGATAGTATACGCGAATCCTTTCGTAAAACCAATGAAAACTTTAGAGAACTATATGCTGTTTTCGGTATTGGTGGACAAATTAGTTTCGCAAACTTAGATGATGTACCTGACGAATATACAGATCAAGCAAATAAAATAGTAGCAGTAAACAGTGCAGAAACAGGCTTAGAATATTTAGAACTTGTTTCAGATGGTGCTGTAACTGGTGATCCTTTAGATGACACTATCAAATTTAATGTAACACTTAGCGGAAAACTCCTTATACAAGCAGGTAGAACAAAAACTTCAAATGACCCAGATCCTGAGCTAGGTGGACATTTAAATGCAGATGAATATGCTATTGGTAACTTAACAATCAATGACACAGTAGCAAGTCAATTTGCAAGTAAGTATGGCGGTAACTATACAGTTCATGATCTTGTACCTGATAAAAAATATACAGATGCTCGTTATGCAAAAGCAACTGAACCAGGAAAAATGGGCGGGGTACGCTCAGAACCAGCAGATGCAAGTGAATACACACTTACTGCAACAGCAACAACAAGTACACAAGATTTACAAATTGCTAATCATGGATTAGACCATGCGAGCAATGGAGTTGAATACAAATATAGTTCAACAACTAGTGCTCCAACAGGATTAACTAATAATACAAATTATTTTGTTAGAGTGATAAACAACAGTGCTATTGCACTTTATCCAACAAAAGCAGATGCACTAGCAAATACAAACAAAATTAATATTACAACAGCATTACCGACAGGAACTCATACACTTGTTGATCAAACTTATGATGCAACATTAGAAGGCTTCTGGTTGAAAAATGAAGTATTGCCAAGACAAAGTGTTGTACGCAGACAAGGTGATAAAATGGCAGGGCCATTGTATGCTAGTGACCATCCAGGTGCACTTGCAGGAACAACACCACTTGCAGAAGATGATTTACAAGTTGCAACAAAACTTTATGTTGATAATGCAGAAACTACAACAGCATCAAACCTTTATGTTAGCACACTAGGTAATGATAACTTTACTGTAACTGCACCTTCTAAAGCAGGACGTTCACCAAGTTATGCTTTCAAAACAATCGGTGCCGCGGCACGTAAAGCAGAAGAAATACAGATTGCAAGTAAATTTGAATTAGGTAACTATGCACAAACAATTACAACAGATGATTTTACAGTACCTACAACAGTAACAGCGGCGGCTATAAAAACTATTCCGGCAGGTAGAACTAACATGAAAACTCTGATTGATGAAAATATAAAATTCATCAAAGCAGAAACTATTGCATTTATAAATGACACTTATCCGGGTTTTGTTTACAATCAAGATATTTGTGCTAGAGATGTTGGACTAATTGTTAATGCGGCAAAATTAGATAGTTTGACTGGTAATAACGCTAACTTTTTATCACGTAGAGCAGGTATTAGATATTATGCAAGTGCAAGCGGACTAGCGGCAATCAACCTACAAAAAACAGAAACAGTAGCGGCAATTACTTTTGTAAAAAATCTAGTAAACTTAATTTTACAAAACCAGACTCCTGCAACAACTTATCAAAGTTTATATACACAATACGTTAACACAGGATTAACAACAGACTCTACAACAAGAAGTAGTATCAGTGCAAAATTTGATATTGTAACAGATATTATCAATGATGGTAATGCTTTTGATGCACCAGCAGTAGTTGACGGAAGTGTGTATCAAATCAAAATGGGCAATGGTTCACTAAATTTATTTGTTGACCAAGGTAATCCAGACAACACAGATATTTTACCAGGTAAAGTTGTTAGAGGTAAACAGTCTAAAGCTATTGGTAGAGTAATTGAATATAAAAGTGAATCAGCATATCCTGCAAACGGCGGCAACACTGACATACTAGAACTACAATTACTTGAGCCTATTGAATTTGTTTTAGGTGAAGAATTAGAATATGCAAATGAAATAAAATTTGATCAAATAACAATTAGGGTTGAATCAGGTACTTATGAAGAAGATTTTCCAATTAGAATTCCTGCAAACGTTTCATTAAAAGGTGATGAATTTAGACGTGTAATTATTCGTCCTATTGATCGTGCATCACAATCACCTTGGGCAAATATTTACTTCTATAGAGATGCAGAATTTGATGGGTTAAGAAATGACACAGGCAGTGTTACAGGTATACCAGAACCTAACTTACCGAAAATGGGAACAACTTATGTTGATCCACTTACAGGTAATCCACAAGGTTTCTTTGGTAGACACTATCTAACTGATCCTACATCAGATGTTAATGTAAGTAATTTTGGTAAAACAAATCCAGGTAAGTTTACACAAGCGGCTAAAATTATTAGCAACAACGAAGATTTCATTGTTGAAGAAGTAATCGCATATGTAGATGCAACTTATCCAAGTCTTGTATATGATAGAACAAAGTGTAGAAGAGATACACGTTACATTGTACAAGGTCTAGTAACAGACTTGAAAGATGGTGGTCGTAAACAATCACTTGCTAACCAAGGTGCTTACTACGCAGGAGCAGTTGCAGGTCAAGTTACAGAAACAGAAGCGGCTATACAATATATTAGCACACTAGCAAATGATCTACTACAAAACAATACAATTACTGCATTATCAAGTGAACAACAAATTATTGATACATCATTGACAGCAGAAGCAACTGCATATACAAATTTAGATGCACTGGTTGATCTTGTTGCATATGCATTCAACGCAAATATCAACACAGCAAGAAATAATAAAGAACTTGATGTGTTCCTATGTAATGATGGTAACATTGTAAGAAACTGTTCAGTTACAGGACACGGTGGATTTATGATGGTGCTTGACCCTGAAGGGCAAGTAAAAACCAAATCACCTTATTGTCAAACTGGTTCAAGTTTTTCCGCGGCTTTAAACAGACAAGCGTTTAGAGGTGGTATGTTGGTTGATGCATTCGTTGGTAACACGCCTATGAATGTTGTGGGAGTTACAAATCCATACGAAATAGATGTTGAATCAGATCCAAATGAAGGATTGTTTATTAGAAGACCGCAGACACCTGCACCATTTTATATTGAAGGTAGACGTTTCCAAGTTAATGCTGTAAGAGATTATGATCAAACAACAGGTACTGCAACTCTTATACTTGATCCTAGTTCAAATCAAAAAGCAGGATTTGTAGGAACATTTTATGGTTCAGTAGATTTATCAACAGCAAGTTCTGTCAATCCAATTGAAATTACTCTACAAACTGCTGGTAACAGAAGTATGTTAGGAAATGACTTTACACAGGTAAATGACTTAGGCTACGGATTGATTGTTAACAACGGTGGTTTATCAGAAATGGTATCCCAATTTACATACTATTGTTGGACTGCTTACTATGCAAACAATGGTGGTCAGATTAGATCACTTAATGGGTCAAATGCCTACGGTGAATATGGTCTAGTAGCAAACGGTAGTGATCCAAACGAAATTCCAGACGCAGTTACAATTCGTGACAACATGGTCAAACCAGCACTTACAATGCAGGCGTCAACAGTATTAGAATTTGCAAACCCAATAGGATTTGTTGCAGAAGCTGGTCATGAAGTTACACAAGGTGGTGCAACAGGTACAGTAGTAATCGAAACATCAGGTAAGAAACTATATCTAAAAGATGTTACAGGATCATTCACAACTACAGGAGGTGATGTAACATTAAATGACAGTAGTAACTTAGGTGCACCTGAAGATGTAGACAATCCAGATTTGACAATGGCGGCGGAGAAGTTAAACATTTATGCTTATGACTTTCCTAGCAAGCCACAGAATACTGCTGAAGTAGATATTTTACACCCTAATGGTACTAAGGCTAGATATGAAGTTACAAGTGTCAGCGCAGTCGCAGACTTTAGAGTAGGAGGACACATTAATGTCCCTTACACTGCAACAGCAACAGGTAATGGCGCGGCATTTGATATTCAAAATATTAGGTCAAACACTGACAGCACAGGTACAGGACAGTATGTGCCAATTATTAGAGCACCTGGTACAGGTTATAGTGTAGGAGACACGTTTGATATCTCGGGTGGAGAACTAGATGGTACAACTGCAAACGATTGTCAAATTACAGTTGACAGTGTTGACAGTGCAGGTGTAATTAAAAGCGTAAGTGCTACAGGTGACGTAAATATTATTTCATGCACACCGTATTATGATGGACAAGTTTATACATTAAAATTTAGTAATGAAACTGCTGGTTATAGCAACGATGGTTTGATCACTGCCCTAGAAGAAGATCAAGGAATTATCTTTAGACAAAACCAAACATTTATTCTTGATAATGTGAATGATCCAGAAAGCATTAAGACTAGACCAAGTACAGCATTTGAACTAGACGACAAACCAGGATTTACTTATCGTACAACATCATTTGCAAATACAGAAACAACAGGCGAAAGATTACCTGGTGCAAATCAAACTAAGATGACAATAGATAGCACATTTGATTATGTGCGTGTCATCGTTGATCCAGATCATACAAGTGATGCTGTCCAACCTGGCTTTGGTGGTACAACACTAGGTGCTACAGCAGGAGACGTTGGTATTGCTATTGAACCTTTGACAGAAGTAGCAGATATAACAAGACTACGCAGAGGTGATATGGTTTTTGCTTGGGATGGTAAAACCCACCTAATTACAGATTATATTCCAAGATCAGGATATGCAATTCTTAAATTTACTGACTATATGGATCCTTTTAGTCCAAGTGGATATATTACTCTTAATGATACATATGCGCTAGGTCTTCACAGTACGGTTGTACTAAGTGGCACACAAACAAATACAATACGTTGTGGTATGCAAGCAGGATCACCAGGTGACCTAACAATTGATATTTCTTTGTGTAGAGCAACAGGTCATGACTTCCTAGACATTGGTACAGGTAGTTATAACCAAAGTAACTATCCAAACGTTCTACTAGGTGCACCAAGAGCACCAAACCAAGCGTACGAAGTTCAAGAACGTTCCAAAGGTAGAGTGTTCTACGTATCAACTGACCAAGATGGTTTCTTCCGTGTAGGTAGATTCTTTACAGTTGACCAAGGTACTGGTACAGTTACATTCGCAGGTAGTATTGCGCTGTCTAACTTAGATGGTATTGGATTTAAGCGTGGTGTCGTTGTTGCTGAATTTAGTACAGATGACGGTATGACACAAAATGGATCAGATATTGTTCCAACACAAAACGCAGTACGTGGATACGTTAATAGACGTTTAGGTTGGGACCACAATGGTACATTAATTGGTAACGTCATAGGTGGTGGCGCAGTAGCACGTAATGGTTCAACACCTATGGTTGGCAATTTCAATGCAGGTAGTTTCCGTTTAACAAACGTTGCGGCACCTGCAACAGGTTCAGACGCGGCAAACAAAACTTATGTTGATACAGTTGCGGCAGGCAACAGTGAATTTGATAACTTACGTGATACTAATATACAAAAAGCAAGTGCAGATTCAGGTTTCTCAGACAGAGATGTTTACAAAGGACAACTTGTACATTACACAGGTGATAAAATTTTATTCCTTGATGGAAGTGCAGTTACAGATGGTCCATTTAGTACTACATTCCAAAACAGTATTATTTCAAGTGGTACTAAAAAAGGTTGGGTAAAGAAAGTTACTACTGCAACTGATCCTGTACTAGGAAGCATTATAAAAATTGTATATGACGATGCAATATTTAATACAGGTGCATTTACAGGAAATGAAACAGATATTGCACAAGATGATTTACAAAGAGGATTAGATCAAACATATCTAACATATAATCAAGATCTTGTAAACAACCTAGTAGGCGGAACAGATGCAAACTTCTGGGTTACATGTGGTTTAACTTATGGTGTAGTATTAATTGGTAATGGTGGTAGTGACTATATAGCAGGCGAAACATTCACATTACCAGGAACAGCGTTTGCTGGAGGTACATCACCTGCAAACGATGGTACAATCACAATCGATAGTGTAGACGGTAATGGTAGTGTTACATCAGTAAGCATTACAGGTACAACTGGCAGAGCAACAAGACCAGTAGCAGAAGGTGCAGGAGTAGCACCAATGCTTGAAAAAGCAAATGGTAGACAAAATGGTGCTAGCCAACTTGAATGGACTGTCACGCAAGGCACAGACTATCTTGATGTTGCATACATGATCAAAGACAACAGTATTGTAAATGCTGATGTAAACAGTGCGGCGGCTATTGCACAAAGTAAATTAGCAATGCAAGCGGCAGATACTTCAGCGGCGGCTCCAGGCAGTTTTGATCAAAGTTTACTAGGTCTTGCAAAGTTTGATAGTGATGACTTTGATGTTACAAATGGTTGGGTCACATTAAAATCAGGAAGTGTAGATCTTGCAGACATAGAAGAAATTGCTGATCTGACTGCACTAGGTAATGTAAGTGGTGCAAGTGCTACTCCTACAGAAGTAAGCATTACTAAAAATGGTGCGGCTGACAGTCTAACAATGACCAAGTCAGATGGTAAACTAAGAGTAGGCGGACTAATTGTTGGTGCAGATGATACCTACACAATTTTACAACCTAAAACAGGCGCGGCCACAACTATTCAAATGTTGACACCGGGTGGTGCTACAATATTTGAAGCAACAGGTACTACAGATATTACAGCAGAATTTGGTGCAAGTATTGATGTCGGCAACAGTGGTGCTGATACACAAAGTAATTTCCAAGCGGCAAGTACATATGCAGGCGAAGCAAGACTAAGTTCAGATTGGATGTACACATCATTTGTTGAAGCGGCAACTGAAAAAGATGGAACAAGCACAGGTATTGCACTAGGTGCAGGTACAGGTAAATCTTCCGCAGGCGAAATAGCTCTTGTAACAAATGGAGACATTGGATTTAAGTTTAGTGATGCAGGTGTTTTACCAGATGTGACAAACACATACAATATTGGTAGTTCAACATTAAAATACAACACAGTATATGCAACAGTATTTGATGGAACAGCAACACAAGCTCGTTATGCTGACTTGGCAGAAAATTATCTTGCAGATGCTGAATATGAAATTGGAACTGTTATTTGTTTAGGTGGTGCAAAAGAAATTACACAATCTACAACAAAAGGTGAAACAAGTGTGTTCGGTGTTGTTTCTGAAAATCCAGGATTCTTAATGAACAAAGATTTGACAGGTGACTTTGTTACACCAGTTGCATTGACAGGTAGAGTCAAATGTAAAGTTATAGGACGGGTCAAACCAGGAGACATGATAGTATCAAGTAGTATACCAGGTTATGGTATGACAAACTCTAATCCAGGAGTTGGCACAGTAATTGGTAAGGCACTAGAAGAAAAAACAACAGATGACAAAGGTGTCATTGAGATTGTGGTAGGGAGAGTATAATGGCAAAGCAAACGATAAACATAGGTACTAGCCCAAACAAAGGTGACGGAGATCCAATCCGTACAGCATTTGATAAAGTAAATGACAACTTTACAGAATTATACAGTGATGTAAAACAACTTAACAGTGTAAACTTTGGTGGAGGTACATTTACCAGTGACGTAATTGGTACAGTATTTGCACACGATAGTACAATGCTAATTGATGCTAACGATGGAGAGATTGTTGGTCCTTTAGCAAGCACAAGTTGGCAAACAAATAATGCTATTGACATTGATAGCACAACAGGTGATATAGATATTACAGCGGCAGGTGTACTTACATTAGAACATTCTTCTCAAGATGATTATATCAAAATAGATAATTCTGGTGTTGAAATATTCTCCGACGGAACAGTTGAAATTAAATCTCAAGGTACTGATATCCAAATTGGTTATGATACAACCTCAGGTGATGTGCAAATAGGACACAATAGTTCAAACTTGTTTGTAAATGGTACACTAACAGTTAATGCATTTTCAAAATTAGTTCCTCCAGATTATGACACAGTAGCTAGAAACGGGTTAGCGGCTGTAGACGGACAAATGATTTTCAACACTGATACTGAAGACTTAGAAGTTTATTTTAACGGTGTATGGAAGAATGCAACCACAACTGATGTAGGAGATCTTACAGATAACGGAAATGTTATCCCAACAGACGTATCAGATCTAACAGATACTACAGTAATAATCAAATCAGATGTGTCACAACTTACAGACAACAGCAATAGAATTCCAACTGACATTGGAGACCTACTATCAGGTGGTAACACAGGTGATGTTGTTACAAGAACAGCAGTAGGTTATGGTTGGACAGCACCAAGCTATTTTGGAGGTGCATTTTCAGATCTAACGTCAACACCAACAACTATTGCAGGATATGGTATAACTGATGCAGTTGCACTAACAGGATTAAGTGTTTCAACAGCAAGTGCAGGCTCAGCCGCACTAGCATATAATAATTCAACAGGAGAGTTTACTTTTACTCCACCTGATCTAAGTTCATACCTAACAAGTGTTGCAGGAACTGTTACAGCAAGTTTAGTTCCAGACACAGATGAAGCATATGATTTAGGAAGTAGTACACTTAAATTTAGAGATTTATATTTGTCAGGAACTAGTATTAATTTAGGTAGTGCAACAATAACAGCATCAGGTGCAACAGTAACTTTGCCAGCAAATAGTACCATAGGAGGTACAGACACTATTAGTACATTTGATAGTGCATTTAGTTCGCTTACAGGCACACCAACAACTATTGCAGGATATGGTATTACCGATGCAGTAGAAGATTTTGCAGACCTAGGTGTTACGCCAACTACAATATCAGGTTATGGGATTACAGATGCATTTGATGGTGCATTTAGTTCGCTTACAGGTAAACCAACTACAATAGCAGGTTATGGAATTACAGATGCTACATCAACTGCTTCACCGGCATTCACAGGTGCAGTTGACTTTACTGGTGCAACAAGTGTAGACTTTACAGGTGCTACTATTACAGGAACAAGTTTCTTAACAAGTTACACAGAAACAGATCCAGTAGTAGGTGCTATCACAGGATTAGTAAAGTCAGACGGTGCAGGAAACATTTCAGCGGCAGTGGCAGGTACAGATTATAGCACATTTGATGGTGCG
>MDTC01077470.1_pt1 | contig 10822 bp, 9 predicted proteins | sample 811181 | NCBI WGS metagenome assembly MDTC01 (sample SAMN05326644, study PRJNA326480) | marine metagenome | isolation source: seawater | place: Pacific Ocean: North | collected 2011 | reverse complement strand
TACATCCACAACAGCCACCGACTCATACACGACTGCGATGCCGATTCCAACCAGTAATAGAGACAAGACGAGGCATGCGAAGGTTTCAATTCGCTTGTAGCCATAAGCGAGATGCTGATCAGGAGGACGATTGGCAAATTGACAAGCGACGTAGGTTACCACATCCATGCATAGATCAAGAAAAGTGTGCATGCCATCAGCAAATAAGGCATCACTGTGACTGTAGAGGCCAATTACGATCTGCATGACACTCATGATTGCGTTGACAATCCCAAGAAAAAGAACTGTTTGTAACACTGTTGCCATACGGCTTTTAGCTGTCAATATGCATCTCATAAAAACCGATCTAACACTAGCATGATTATCAATGGAGCGCAAATGGTTGAATTGAATCAGAGATTACACCGTCATGTCAAAGCATGAAAAATCGAACTATTTTATATCGAAATGGTGTTGACACTTTTGTACTCTTTTTGTACTCTTATATGGAAGGCAACAAAAAATGGGAGTGAATATGCTATACGAAGTAAGAGGAAAGTTTTTCATCATGTCCGTTTGTGACTCTGAGTTTGTGAGTGACTGTGATCCAGGTTTGCTAACTATTAAAGGTATACTAGGCACCAAAAAGGATCTTTTGTGCACGGGCCATAAAAAGATTTGTAGTAATCTATTAACCACGTTGTTAATTCATAAACGCGCCAATGCAGGTCTTATTGATGAACTGAAAACTGGAAAAGAGATTGTGATCGTAGGCAATGTCAATATTGATGGAAACTCGACACAGCCCATCTATGTAAAAAAAGCATTTACAGTTGATCGAAAACATTGACCCCTTCATTAAGGTGTAACTTGTAATACTATTTGACAATCAGTTTTGTATTCTGCATAATTATAGCTAGGGAAATAAATGGAGACCGACTATGTTAACTAAAATGACAATAATGAAAGTTCTTGTAAGCCTTTATAGTTTCGCTGTTCACCAACTTGTTAGTGGCAGTCTCGTTACTCAATTGGCTAATCAATGCCAAACATTAACAGCTAAGGGTCTTCACTTTTTGACTCACGTACACTTTATCATGTGAAAACACCTGTTTTTAACAAGGTAAGAGATTTAGAAGTATGACAAAACAAGAGACTAAGAGCACAAAACAGCCCCTCACTTTGGGCCTAACCCTCAAAAAGGCCAGAGAAAGGAACAACCTTTCGATTGAACAAGTGTCGCTCAGAACCAAGATCAGAGAGGCCAACCTTCTTGCTATCGAGAACGACGATACCCTTGATCATATTCCTCATACCTATTATCGTGGCTATGTTTCTTGCTACGCGAAGCTACTGGGACTGTCTTCAGAGACTATGCTTTCTATGGTTTCCGATGTCGATCAAGAAGGGCCAAAGATCGCTTACAGTTCAGGCAACTCATTTCAGATGAAGCAAAACTTAAACGACATGGACTCTAGCCTGAATAAAAATCAGTCTAAGAAGAGATTCGTGGTGAAAATAATTGCCTTCGGAATGATTGGCTTACTCTGTACTGCCTTCGCAATTACGATGTGGCCGTTTCTGCACGCTAATACTGACCACCATAACGAACATAGGCTCGACTCAATTATAAATATCTCTTGATCGAAATGGAGAGCTCAAGCAAAGCTATCTGTTCTGGACAATGTTAAGCTCTCAGCGTATAATTAGTTAAATTATTTTCTGTCGCACCATGAAAAAAATCCAATCAATTAGAGGATTCAACGATATCATTAACGATATCCCTACCTGGCAAATGCTTGAAACAACCCTTCGCAAGTTATCTTCGCTGTATGGCTACCTTGAGATTCGGACGCCTATGCTTGAGGAATCGCGTTTGTTTGAGCGATCAATCGGTGTCACTTCAGATATTGTTAATAAAGAAATGTATACATTTTGTGATAGAAATGAACAAAGTGTCAGTCTTCGCCCAGAAGGCACTGCCTCGGTTGTTCGAACATGCATTGAAAACAACCTACTGTATGACCAGGCTAGAAAGTGGTTTTACATCGGCAGTATGTTTCGCCGGGAGCGTCCACAAAAAGGAAGGCTTCGTCAATTTCATCAGTTTGGCATGGAATGCTTGGGTTACGATGAACCATTTGCTGACATCGAGCAGCTCATGATTATTAACCAGATCTGGGAAATCCTTGAACTATCAAGCAAGCCAAAGCTCGAGCTCAATTACATTGGAACACGAGAGACCCGCCAAGCCTATGGTGCTGCACTGAAAGCTTATTATGAGCCTTATCTTGACTCTATGGATGAGCTTAATCAAAGACGATGGCGCGAGAACACTTTGCGGCTACTTGACTCCAAAGATCCAACTTTAATCAAGATTAACAGCACTGCACCGACGATTGCCTCTTATTACACCACTGAGGAGCAGGCCCAGTTTGATACGATTCAGTCTTGTTGTCACGATCACACAATTCCTTTTACAGTTCAACCATCCCTGATGCGTGGACTTGACTACTACACTGGCCTGATATATGAGTGGAAATCTGATTTACTTGGGGCTCAATCAACTGTTTGCGGTGGCGGTCGATATGATCTGCTCTTTGAATCGCTGGGAGAGAAAAAACACGGCGCCTGTGGCTTTTCTATCGGCCTTGAGCGCTTAATCGAGCTATGTCCCACATCACCTAAGAAACAACACTTGACCGTACACTTGGCTACTGAATCAACGTCTAGCCTCCCTGCAACGTTAGCCCTATCCGAAAAGCTAAGACGCCTGGTCAATACTCATGCTTATTTTACGCAGCTATCTAGCACAAAAACAAGCAATCTCATCAAACGAGCCGTCAAGAAAGAAGCAGATGTACTCGTTATCAATAACTATGATAGCATCGATGAACATCCCATGATTGTGAAAAATCTACGCGATAAATCGCATCAGCAAATGAATCTTGATGAATTAGTAAGCTACCTGGAGACACTGGTATGATTGAGAGATACTTTTTGCCAATTATTGATTACGTACAGCGGCACCAAGGACTATTTTTTAGCACCATCATAGCCCTGGTTTTTGGAATATTAGTGAACTTTCAGTATCAAAGTTACAGTAAACGACACCTTAGTGACTTATCAGATCAGTATTTTCAGATAATTGCGGCCGATGATTATCCGGCTGAAACAGAAATGCTTAGTTCATTCAAATCTAAAAACCCGTCAAGCATATACAGTGACTTAATTAGGCTCCAACAGGCCAAGTATTATTATGATCAAAAAGACATTGCTAGATGTATTGAGCTATTAGAAGCTACCGTAAAGCACTCCTACTCGAAGAGTATTCGCTCTCTGGCAGCATACCGGATGGCTGTTGTTTTAAAACCAACTGATGCAAGGCGCGCTCTTGACTTGACCAATAAAATTGAAATCAAGTCTCTAAATTTATTGAAATCGCTAATAAAAGCTGAATTATTTGAAAGTCTTGGAGAAAAATCAAAGGCGTTACTTGAGCTCAACAGTGTCTCTACCGATTCGATTAACCAATCCACAGAGTCAGCTGATGATATATTTCTAATTGAACAAGCCAGTCGGCATAAGCGTCGTCTGCTCAACGACAATGTCTGAGAAATATAGAGTCTCAATTATTGGCTGCGCCAATATTGGCAAATCAACATTATTTAACTGCATAGCAGGACAGAAGATCGCGATTACGCATGATACACCGGGTGTAACCATCGATGCACGCAAAAAGAGTATTTCTATTGATAACGTAGCGCTAGAACTGATTGATACGCCTGGTTTTGATGAATTGCGCTCACCAGGTGCGGATAAAACTGAACAAGTCCATCGTATTATCAAGCAGTGTATTAATACCTCTACATGTATCATTCATATGATTGACGCAAATCGAGGCTATAATGATCATGATAGACAATGGTCACGTCAATACTTGAAGCTTGGTATTCCTGCAGTTACACTTGTCAATAAAATAGATACCATTGACCAACTTTCTCTTAATCATCATCACTTTCAATTTTGTAATAATCATCTTCTTTTTGCTAGCGCAAAAAACAATCATGGTGTGGGTCAGTTAAGAGAGTGGATTCTCAAATATTGTTGTGAGGAGACCGTTTTCCAGAGCGAGATTATCGATGCAACCGGGATCTGCTTTATTGGTAAACCAAATGCCGGCAAGTCAACATTAAGTAATTTACTGATTGGCGATCATGTTGCTGTTGTCTCTGACCAACCAGGGACGACCACTGATACGATAAGACACTATTTTACCTATCACGATCGTGACTACTTTCTTTATGATACAGCTGGAATGCGTAAAAAGACTAAAATCAGAAGTGATGTTGAGCGCTACTCGGTTAATCAAAGTATAGAGACCATTCGCAACAAAGATGTAACGACAATCCTAGTGGTCGATGCATCGCAAGGTGTTTCTGATCAGGATTATCGAGTGATTGAGCTGCTTGAAAAATATCGCAAGCGCTACATGATTTGTATTAATAAGTGGGATAAACTTAATCAGGATCAAAAGTCATTATATCGGAAATATGTTGACAAAATCGCAAATAATCGAGACTACGTTCCTATCATTATGATTAGCTCCAAAGATCGGAGAAGCAAGAAAACTGTGATGGATAGTGTTTCTAGGATTTCTCAATCAATAACTTTACCCCCAATGTCCTATTTGACAAAACTCATGGATGTAATCATTGAGAAACATCGACCAGCACTTGTAAACAATAAAGAAGTTAGAATTCGAGTCTGCTACCCGACACCCGGCACCACGGCGAGTGTAACAATACAGGGAAAGAGAGTCAGCCAACTTCAATCTAGTTATAAAAGATACCTTCAAAATGCACTTCAGAAACACCTTAAAATTCGAGGCATAAAACTGGCTTTAGTTGTCAAGGAAGACGATAATCCTTATCGTTAATTAGGTTATGTGAACAACCTGATAACTTAGTCGTTTGCGCGAACTTTGTTCTAACCTGAACACATATAACTCGACTATTCGACATATTTGATCAACAATCGTACCAATATTAGACGACCTGTTTATTATCTAGCCTCCTCTAATCAATGCCTGACATCATAAGCTTGTATTTGGGCGTTTTAAAGCGTTACTAAATTAATTATAATGGCCTAGCGCAGAGAGTAGTCTCGGTCATCGTCCATAACCTTTCGTAATTGCATTGTATGATCAGCAGAGGCCATGAATAAGTGGTGAGATTTGATACGAAATAGATGGTACGATATTAATGTGATAATTTATTACTGTAAAAAAAGTTAGCATTACGGTTTGATGTCATATTTTACGCTCAATCTGAGCGCAAGTCAGAGGTTGACAGGTTTAGGTTACTTCGCATCAAAAACTACAGTAAAAAAAAAGGGGGCAATGCCCCCCTTTTTTTAGTCGTTGTATAGACTACTGAGCAGAAATGTTATGCGCGAAACTTATTCTTTCATCTGCAGAATTTTGATCCGCTCTTTGTCTTGCTTCGAATGCGGTATGCTGATTCTTAGCTAAACTTTGGATACTATTTAGTGACTTCAAGAGCACTGGTAATTTAGCAATTTCCGTGTATTGAGCATCGGTCTTGATGTCAATTTTCAGGAGACCTTTGAGAGTAGTAAAGTCTTTTGCCTCTAAATTACCTTGGTTGGCTTTCGTTGCTATTTCGTTCATTGATTTGACATTATCTGGTAAATTCCCTGGAGTAGACTCACCTTCATCATTGACAACGTTAGCTGCTTGTACAAGCTCGATCTTTTTGCTTTTCAGATAATTATTAACCTGATTGAGTACAGTCTCTGGAATTCTCTCTGCATTCAATGCAGTTTCTCTAGCTCTGGCAACAAATGAACTTTGGTCGACTGGTGTTGGGCTGTTAGCAGTGTCTCGAGACACTTCGAACGCATTAACCGTAACCGACGCTGCCACAGAGTACACTGCACGCATGGCTACTGAGCCGCAGTAGCTCAGCACCTGAGTAGCAATGTTAGCTGCAAGGGCAAATGGAGCAACTATGGAAGCAACTACAGGAATGACTGTTGCTGCGACTTCCACTCTTGATGAATAGTGCATTGCATTGGTATGCAAATCTGACATCTTAACTCCGTGACGTCTAGACATACTGTAAATCGCTGCGAATCTTCCGCTTGCGTATGCAGATAAGGCAACTGAGATAGTATACAATACTGCGCTGGCAGGAGCGATTGCTGCTGCTGCACCAGCTGTGATAGCTGACAATGCAACTGCAATCATTGGCTTAGCAATTGCTCTTCTACTGTCAAAGAGGGACTTAGTCCATGTTAGCGTTGAAGTAGATGACTCACTCATACCGCTGAGAAACTGTGCGTATTGATCGATTTCACGTATTGAATCAATAAACTCAATGTATGATGACCTTATGTCTCTAGCTCTATTCACGAGATCAATTTGTTCATTGATTATTTTGATTGATTCTTCTTTCTGTGATTCAGCGTTAACAGCAGGCACTGCTTCTGCTTGTTCTTCACCAGAATTTTCTTGGCCAGCATCTTGATCTGCTCCTGTTACTTCTTCCTGAGTATTTAATTCACTGATCTTACTCTCAAGTGTGTCGACAATAGAATCAACGTTTGACACGATCTTTTGCTCTTCTTGGATCATACTGTCTAGCGTTACGTAAGATTCTTTAAGAGCTCTTAAGTTTGAAACCAACGAACGTCTCACAAGTGACACTAATGCATTAGCATTTTCAACTGATTGATTAGAGAATATCTCGGATACAATAAACTGTTTTTTGTAAAGCGAGTTGTATAAAGTTTGCTGATCTTGTGTTAACCCTTCCACAGTTGGCGCTGTTTCCTCAGACTCACCACTGCTGAATCCTTTGACTTCTAGGCTTATGGAGCTCTGTGTACCCTCTTTTTTGTGCTCAGTGAGAAACTTATCAAATTCTGCTTTAGTATCTTCGACGACGCCCATTACTCGCTCGAATTCTTTTAGCGTCTCATCTCTATCAACAAATATTTTAGCAATTGCGGATGAATCGATTGATGAGTATGTGTGAAATCCTGCGAGAGATCTGCCGAAATTGATTGCATTTTCATCAGTAACAATGGGAGTATTAGCCTTAGCATTGTTCTCGACATCTTCAGTTCCTGACTTTTTAGAAACGTTAGTGCTGTTTGTGTACACAACCTCACCGGCTTCATTTTTGATGCTCACACAGATGACGTCTGGTGTGTTTTTTGCCTCTTTAACGTCATTCTCGCCCTTCTCTTCCAGTTCTTCAACGTTATTTTCCACCACAGAATCTGATGATTCAGGCACAGCCGATGTTACTTCATACTCAATTTTGTATTTTGATCCGAGACCAAGACTTGAATTTGTATCCTTCAACCATGCGAGGCTGGCGTTGACAGCTTCATTCATGTCTTCAATATCTTCGATCTTTTCGAGACCGAGGTCAGATAGACCGGTGTTGATCTCTGCAATTAAATCTGAATTGTCAGCACGGCCTTCCAGTGACTTATTTATATACGTTTCAATAGCTTTTACCCACTCGTCTTTAACGAGTTTTTCCTTTAGGCTGCCTACCCAGCTGTGATCACTAGTCAGGAATGATGGCATGTTGGTGACCATGTAATTCCCCTGCTCTCGTTTATTTCCAATGCGGGTATCCCATTCCTTCCTTGCACTGTCTAATGCACCTGCAATCTTCTCTGAAATATTTGACATAGTTTGTTTCCTTAGTTTCATAAGCCTTGATCATCGCCGTTGCTTGATCACCTACTTATAACTTACAAAAACCACATAGTCGTGTCAACCGTATTCAAATAGATATTGCCAATAGATTCATTTTCTTTTAACGCAGGAGTGTGATCGCATGTCATCACTCAAAATCTTATTTTCTGGGCGAGGATAACAACTCTACCGCTTCAGTAGTTCAAATATTTTTTCGCCTATCTCTGTTGGTTTTTTGACGATGTGAATTCCTGCGGCCTTCATTGCCGAGAATTTACCCTCAGCTGTTCCCGTACTACCGGATATGATCGCACCTGCATGCCCCATTCGCTTCCCCTTAGGCGCTGTAATACCTGCGATATAAGCGACGATTGGCTTATCGATGTGTTCACTGGCCCATTGTGCAGCTTCTTCTTCGGCATTACCGCCGATTTCGCCCACAATAACGATTGCTTGTGTTTGATCGTCATCCTTGAACATCTTCAGTACATCAATAAAGTTTGTTCCAGCAATTGGATCTCCACCAATGCCTACGACTGTACTCTGTCCTAACCCACAGGTTGTTGTTTGGTGAACCGCCTCATATGTTAGCGTGCCTGATCGACTTACAATGCCTACACAACCCTTTTTATGGATGGAACCTGGCATAATCCCAATTTTACATGCATCAGCAGTAATTAGGCCAGGGCAATTTGGGCCAATTAATCTAACATTATGTCTGTCGATGACTGTTTTGACAATCATCATATCTTGCATTGGTATCCCCTCGGTAATACAAACGATTAGTTTGATCCCAGCATGTACTGCTTCCAGTATTGCATCTTTGCAGAATGGTGCTGGTACAAATATTACTGAGCAAGTGGCCTGCGTTGTCTTTACAGCATCCTCAACTGTATTAAAGACTGGACAGTTGAGATGACGCTCGCCCCCCTTACCCGGCGTAACCCCGCCAACGATTTGAGTGCCATACTCGATCATTTGTTCGCAGTGCAATGTACCTTGTGAGCCAGTGAACCCCTGGCAAATGACTTTTGTGTCTTTATCTACTAAAATTCCCATTTTTATTCCTTAGTCGTTCTTTCTAAACCTGCTCTGCAAGCTCAACGACGTGTTTTGCTGCGCCTGAAAATGTTTTAATTGGCGTAATGTTGAGCCCACTTGATTCTAGCTTTGTCAATGCTTCAGCTGATCGATTACCCTCGAGTCTTACAACCACTGGTAGCTCAGTTGACATATCGGCTACGGCTTCGATTACGCCTTCAGCAATTAAATCACATCGTACAATACCACCAAAAATATTGATCAATATTGCTTTAACATCCTTATCAGACAAAATAATGCGAAATGCCTCAGTGACTCTTTCTCTGGTCACGCCACCGCCAACATCAAGAAAGTTAGCAGGTTTTCCGCCATATACACTGATAAGATCCATTGTAGCCATTGCAAGGCCTGCGCCGTTAACCATACAGCCAATATTTCCTGATAATGAGATATAATTCAACTCCCATTTTTTTGCTTGAGCTTCTCGCTCATCTTCTTGGCTGACATCACGCATCTGTCTTAGTTTTGGCTGACGGTATAGTGCATTGTCGTCGATATTAATTTTTGCATCTAAGCAGACTAACTCGCCTGAGGTTGTTATCACAAGAGGATTAATCTCTACTAGCGTTAAATCATTAGTTCGAATAAGGTTGTAGATACCGTTGATGATCGATATGAATTTCTTAACCTGTTCTTTTTTGAGCCCAAGTGCCTGCGCGGCATTAACACATTCATATCGAAGGACGCCTTCGAGGGGATCAACATGAAATTTGTAGATTTTATCGGGCTGATTTTGAGCAGTTTTCTCTATATCGACGCCACCTTCACTACATACCATGAATGTAATACAACAAGCACTTCTGTCTACCAAAGCACTCAAGTAAAATTCACGATCGATCATACAGGGCTTAACTAAATATAGATGGTCAATCGGCTGTCCATACTTATCGGTCTGTGGCGTCACTAGTCGTGTACCTAATAAGCTCTTTACGACTTCTATTAATGACTGTTTGTCCTCGACAATACGTATCCCGCCTGCATGTCCTCTGCCACCAGCGTGGACCTGAGCTTTGACTACAACTTGCTTAGAGTCTAACCGAGCGTAAATTGCAATAGCTTCGTCTACTGTACTAGCCAACTCTCCCTCTGGGACGGGAAGACCAAATTGAGCGAGCAACTCTTGTGATTGGTATTCATGTAGATTCATGGTCGTTTCCTTGTTTAAATTTGTAGTAATAAGCGGTCAGGATCTTCCAGCAGTGTTTTAACCATAACTAAAAAGCGCACTGCCTGACTGCCGTCAATGATTCTGTGATCATAGGTAAGTGCCAGGTACATCATAGGACGAATGACAATCTCATTATCCACAGCAACCGGCCTGTTGACAATATTATGCATCCCTAAAATAGCACTTTGTGGTGGATTTAAAATTGGTGTTGATAACATTGAACCAAATACACCACCGTTGGTAATTGAAAACGTTCCCCCTGTTAGATCATCAAGACCGATTTTATTTTCTTTGGCGCGCTGAGCATACTCAAGAATTTTCGCTTCAATGCCTGCCATATCGAGTTGTTCAGCATCTCTTATAATCGGAACAAGAAGTCCTTTTTCCGTGGATACAGCGATCCCGATATCGCAGTAGTTGTGATAAAGAATATCTTGGTCATCAACTGATGCATTAACCTCAGGAAAAGCTTGTAGCGCCCGACAACATGCCTTCGTAAAAAATGACATGAAACCGAGCTTTACTCCATATTTTTTGACGAAGTCTTCTTTATATCGAGACCTTAACTCCATAACTTTTGAAAGGTCAACCTCATTGAATGTTGTCAAACTGGCTGTCTCGTGTTGACTTTGCATCAGTCTCTTGGCAATGGTTTGTCGCAATCGTGTCATCGGGACGCGTTGTTCTGATCGATCGCCATCATTGTTTTGACAGATCATATCACTTGTCTCAGTGGCTGACCCTAGATGACGATGAACATCGTCTGGACTGATTCTATCAGGCTGATTCGTTAGAATATTATTTTCGTCAACGCCTGTCTCGCGGAGTATTTTTCT
>MDTC01270587.1_pt1 | contig 10823 bp, 8 predicted proteins | sample 811181 | NCBI WGS metagenome assembly MDTC01 (sample SAMN05326644, study PRJNA326480) | marine metagenome | isolation source: seawater | place: Pacific Ocean: North | collected 2011 | reverse complement strand
AGTGATTGCCCACCGTGGCCATAAATTTTTATTTTTTTGGGATTTAAATTTGCGGTGTTGATGCCCAAAGAATTAAAAAAGTTTTTGTTTAATTTATGGATCCCAGTAGTATCAATGGCAAAGCGGTACCATTGACCAGATTTTAAAACGGAATTTTGAAGTTCAGAATTTAGGCTTGTCGATTTTTTTCTGTTTATCCCATTGTAATTAACAGAAAAACTAAGGACTTTTTTAACAAGGCCGTTTTCTCTAAAAATGGGGCTTAATTCAATGGTGTTTACGATCTCTTCTCTGGCATTTGAACTGAAAGCTTTAAATTGAAGTCCTTGGGGAATCATATGGAGCTTTAAGTCCTTGAGATCCGATTTTGATACAATTTCAGTAGCGAGATTTGAAAGGCTTGTATTTTTTGTGTCTATTTTTTGATTAACAGATAAAATAGCCCTGTAAATCAGCCCTTTATCAAAAGAAAAGTCATAGTTTTTGGCATCAAAATTTGGAAGTTCAATTTGATTATTCACGGTTGAAAAAACCTTAGATTTTTCCCAATTAATATCAAAGCGTTGCGTCTGGGAATGACCAATTGTCAAAATCCCCCAAAAAAATAAAAGAAATAAAATTTTTCTCATGAAACAATAACGAGGATTGCAGTATTTTAGTATGATTATATCCTTTGAGATTTCAAAATTACGACAATAAAATATTATAAAAAGCGTTATTTATGAAAACGTAATTTTTAAGAGGTTAAAAATTATACAAACAATCTAAAATTTTATTGCAGAACAAATCATATTTATTATATTGCAATTTCTAAATTTTTAGATGCTTTTTAACACAACTAAGTATGAAATGTAAAAAGATATTTAAACTTGCATTCTCAGTATTTGCTTTAATTGCCATTACTGCTTGCAGTTCATCCTCCTCAAAAAACGCCAATTCATCTAGGGGTACTGGATGGCAAATCAATGACAAACAAGGCGGGTTTCAATACAACACCAATTTCAAAGAACAAGAAACGGCTCCTGGCTTGGTTTTTGTCGAGGGAGGAACCTTTACAATGGGGAAAGTCCAAGACGATGTTTTACACGACTGGAACAACAGTCCCAATCAACAACATGTTCAATCTTTTTACATGGATGAGACTGAGGTAACCAACATGATGTATTTGGAATATTTAGATTGGCTAAAGCGGGTGTATCCACCAGACGACCCCTCATATACCGCCATCTACTATGGCGCTTTACCAGACACCCTGGTTTGGAGAAATCGCTTGGGATATTCCGAAATATTAGTTGAAAATTATTTGCGCCATCCAGCTTACAGAAATTACCCCGTTGTGGGAGTCAGTTGGCTCCAAGCCAATGAATACGCCAAGTGGCGATCCGATCGCGTTGGCGAAATACTGCTTCAAACGGAAGGGTATTTAAAAAGAGATTCAAATTTACTTGACGTCAGTGCTGAGAGTAACTTTAACATTGACACTTATGTAAATGCTCCAGATCAATCTTTTGGAGGCAATGGTGAGGTGCTTTCCGGCGGAAAAAGAAAGCCGCAAACGGATGCTGATGGAAATCCCATCAATGTCTACGCCACTCGAGAATCAGGGGCCATTCAAATCCGTTACAGGCTTCCAACGGAGGCAGAATGGGAATATGCGGCACTTGGTTTAACAGAGCTCCGAGAATATAATATCTACCGCGGCCGAAAAAAATATCCTTGGAATGGTCTCTATTCAAGAACTGGAAATCGAAAAATCAAGGGAGATCAATTGGCTAATTTTAAGCAAGGCAAAGGAGATTACGGCGGCATTGCGGGTTGGTCTGACGACGGCGCCGATATCACCAACGAAGTGATGTCTTACGGGCCTAACGATTTTGGTATTTATGACATGGCTGGTAATGTCGCAGAATGGGTTGCCGATGTTTACAGACCCATTGTTGACGATGAGTTTAACGACTTTGCTTATTACAGAGGAAATGTATACACTAAAAATGCTATTACCGATGATGGGCGTGTGAAAATTGTTGGGATTGATGAAATTGAATATGACACGCTTTCCAACGGAAAAATTATTGCCAAAACACTTCCAGGACAAATAGCGCAAGTTGCAGTTGATGAGGACGAGACTTACCTCAGAACCAACTTTGCCACAAGTGACAACCGAAATTTTAGAGATGGAGACCGACAATCTTCAAAATATTTTGATGATTACGAAGGGGTTGATGGCATTTCAAATGAAGATGTCACCAGAGAAATGTATGACTCTCCAGATCACCTGGTAGAGACCAGCCCAAATGGTTCTCTCAATAGAAAATTTGACACCTCTAATACCAGGACCTCCCTAATCAATGACAAGGTTCGCGTTTATAAAGGCGGCTCATGGAAAGACAGAGAATATTGGTTAGATCCTGCACAAAGACGTTTTTATCCACAGGATATGGCCACTGATTTTATTGGCTTTAGATGCGCCATGTCTAGAGTGGGTTCCAAATCAAAAAACAAGGCCAAAAGAAAAAACTAGTGCCAACTGATGCTGTTATTTTAAAGTCCTAAATATAATTTGGGACTTTTTTTGTAAATTAAAAAGGATGAAAATAAAAGAGCTTTATGCGCTATTTTTGAACTCTGATGGGATCTCTACAGACAGTCGTAAACTAAAGCCCAACATGCTTTTTTTTGCATTAAAAGGGGATAATTTCAATGCAAATAATTTCACTCAAAAGGCTTTTGATGCTGGCGCCTCATATTGTATCATAGATGAAAAACAAGATCCGCAAAATGAGCGTCTGATTGTTGTAGACGATGTTTTAAAAACACTACAGCAGCTTGCATATTTTCACCGAAAAACTTTAGATATTCCCATAATTGCTCTGACCGGAAGCAATGGCAAAACAACAACAAAAGAGCTCATCAATGTCGTTTTGAGTCGGGCTTATAACATTCATGCAACCCAAGGGAATTACAACAACCACATTGGCGTTCCGCTCACCCTGCTTGAGATGGACTCACAAACTCAAATTGGAATTGTTGAAATGGGTGCCAATCACATAGGTGAAATTGCTGAACTTTGTAAAATTGCAGCCCCTACACACGGATATATAACAAATTTTGGAAAGGCGCATCTCGAAGGTTTTGGGAGTGAGGCTGGGGTGATTAAAGGCAAGTCTGAACTCTACGATTACCTAATAAATAACGCCGGTTTTATTTTTGTCAATTCCGATGATGACAAACAGCTTACACTGTTGGATTCTTATAAAAAAATACATACTTTTTCAGTGAAAAAAAAATCGGATACTCAGGTTTTATTGTCTTCAGAGACCCCTTTTCTAAACATAGAATCACAAGGCTGTTTGATCCAAAGCCAGTTGCTGGGTCGCTATAATTTTTCCAATATCGCTGCGGCCATCACCATGGGTTGCTTCTTTAAAATTAATCTTGATGACATAAAAAAAGGAGTCGCATCCTACACTCCAAAAAACAACCGTTCTGAAATTATTAAAAAAGGATCCAATACCATTATTTTAGATGCCTACAATGCCAACCCAAGCAGTATGGAGGCCGCCTTGGATAACTTTAATGCGATGAAAAGCAGTGCAAAGCTTGTGATTTTAGGGGATATGTTTGAATTGGGGGGACAGAGCGAAAAAGAGCACCTTGCCCTGATTAAAAAGGTAAATTCTTATAATTTTTCACAAATGTTTTTTATCGGCCTAAATTTTTTCGAATGGGCTTCTACTTTCCCGGAAGGCACTTTTTTTGAAACCACAGCCGCCTTTAAAGAAGCGCTTCTTTCAATGAGGATTGAAAATGCTTTGGTTCTGATTAAAGGATCAAGGGGAATGGCCTTGGAGAGTTTGGTCGAGGCCTTTTAGTCACACGCACTGTCTGATTTTTCGTTTCTTAATTAAGCCTAAGTACTAGCGATTCAATGCCATTATTTTTTTAGTGTCGTCTTTTGTAAAAGTAAGATTGTAGTTTAAATCTCCAAATTCAATTAAAACAATATTGGTCTGTTTATATACACTTTCTAGGAAAATTGTGTTTTCTACACTTATGGATTTCGCCTCTGCATATTGACCGTCCGAAATTTCAAAAAACAGATATATATCATGAAGATCTTTGGCTATTTCCTTTCCAACCCACTTATAATCAGATGTTTTCTCATTCATTGAAATTTTTAAATGATTTTTAAAATAATTATAGATCAGCGTATTGGAGGCTTTACTTTCTCCAGAACTCCCTAATTTAAAAGGGCTTTTAATTTCTAATGCTTTTTCAAGGTCTTCAATTGCGACTCTCACTGTAATTTCAATCGACTCTTGCTCTGTATTGTGGTGCAGGGTAGTATGAGAGACATGAAAATCGTGAAAAGGGAGTACAATAGAAAGTAATATAAAGAACAAAGACTTTGTCATAACTGTAAAGATTCTTACTTATCTAAGCCTGTTTTTTTTCTGGCTCTTTCGGCTCTTTGCATGGGGTTTTCAGAGTTACCTTCACTGCGTTTATAAAGCTGGAATCGCGTCGGTTCATTTCTTGGTGGCCAATAATTATTATTCAAATCAACGTCAGCGGTTTCTAAAAATGGATCGAGTCTAACAGCACTCAATTCTTTATCAAGAATGAATATTTTTTTGATTTTCTTTGCGTTTCTTTTCCATATTTCCGCAGGGATTCGCACGATTTCTTGGCTCCCGTCCTTAAATGTAAATTCTAGAATGATCGGCATAACAAGTCCTCCAATGTTTGAAAACTGCAGTTCGTAATAATTTTTATTAGAATTTAGTATTGCTATTTCATCGGCATTGAGGTCGCTCAAAAATTGCTTGTATTCTTCTCTGTCCAATACATTGGTTTTATACGGATCATAGGTGGTGTAAAAGTCCACTGAGGCCTTGTCTTTTTCAGTCACTGTTTTTATAATGGAATTGGCATCTCGTGTATTCCCAATGTAAGTGCTGTTTTTTTCTTTTTGATTTTTTGCAATCGGATTTTCAATATCTGGGTCTGCACTATTGACTTTAAACCAACTGACTTGATCCAAGGAAAGATCTACACAGTCGTTGGTATAAAACCACCCTCTCCAAAACCAGTCTAGATCCACGGCACTTGCATCTTCCATGGTCCTGAAAAAATCTGCAGGTGTCGGGTGTTTAAAAGCCCATCTTTCACTGTATGTTTTAAACGCATAATCAAACAACTCTCTTCCCATTATGGTTTCTCTTAGAATATTAAGAGCTGTGGCGGGTTTTCCGTATGCATTATTCCCAAATTGTAGAATGGACTCAGAATTGGTCATGATGGGTACAATGCCACTTTTATCGCCTTTCATATATTGAACGATGTTTTGTGGAGGGCCCCTTCTCGAAGGATAATCTCTTTCAAATTCTTGTTCCGCAAGATATTCAACAAAACTATTCAACCCTTCATCCATCCAAGTCCACTGCCGCTCATCTGAATTGATAATCATGGGGAAGAAATTGTGACCTACTTCGTGAATGATGACCCCAATCATTCCATATTTTGTTCGTTTTGAATAAGTTCCATCTTTTTCAGGCCTTCCAAAATTAAAACAAATCATAGGGTATTCCATGCCAATCGATTTGGCGTGAACCGATGTGGCTTGTGGGTAAATATAATCAGTGGTGTATTTAGAATACACCTTTAGGGTATGGGCCACAGCTCTAGTTGAATACTGTTCCCATAGGGGATTCCCCTCTTTGGGATAATAGCTATAGGCCATTACTCTTTTCCCAGAAATATCAACAGCCATGGCATCCCAGATAAATTTTCTTGAACTGGCCCATCCAAAATCACGTACATTTTCTGCTTCAAAAACCCAAGTTTTTTTGGAGTTGCTTTTGGTTTTTTCATTGGCTTCCGCTTCCGCTTGCGTTACAATAATTTCTGGATTTGTATAATTATTTTTTGCACTGTCTAATCTTTGTATCTGTTTTTTATTCAACACAGAAGTATGATTTTTAAGTTCTCCTGTAGCCGCCACAACGTGGTCACTAGGGACTGTGATGCTAACTTTATAATCTCCGAAAGGCAATGTAAACTCTCCATTTCCAAGAAACTGTTTGTTTTGCCAACCTTCTACTTCATTATAGACTGCCATTCTGGGAAAAAACTGTGCGATGGTGTAAATTGAATTTCCTTCTTCCTCAAAGTATTCATAACCACTTCTTCCTCCAAGTTTAAGCCGGTCATTGATATTGTAATGATACTTGATATAAAAGGAAAATGCCTGTCCTTTTTTTAGCGGCTTTGGAAGCTCAATTCGCATCATGGTTTCGTTGACTGTATAGGGGAGTTTTTTTCCATTGGTGTCCGTAACACGATCGAGCTTAAAACCGCCGTCAAAGTTCATGCGGTCTTGCATTCTCTTTATGTTTCCAAAGCTGATCTTTGTATTCATGCCACTGGTAGAGGTCAGTTGCCCATAAGAATTTTTTGCACGAATGTTTTGATCCAACTGTATCCACAGATAATTTAAGACATCAGGTGAATTATTGCTATAAGTGATGGTTTCTTCACCGCTTATACTGTTGTTGACTTCATCAAGTTCAACACTTATTTCGTAATCGGCTGTTTGTTGGTAATATTCATGCCCCGGTGCCCCGCTTGCAGTTCTGTACACGTTGGGTGTGGGCAGCTCTTCGTACAACTGTTTAAATTTACTATTGTTTGTATTTTCTTGAGAGAATACAAGCCCCACAAGACCTAATGTCAATAGAGTGAAATTGATTTTTTTCAATTTTAAAACCATGTATTGTTGTTTTATTGTTGATATTAATTGAAAAACTCAACCTTTGGCTGAGTTGTTCATATGTGGGTCATACTGGATTCGAACCAGTGACTTCTACCCTGTCAAGGTAACACTCTGAACCAACTGAGTTAATGACCCTAAGGCGGACACAAAAATAACAATAACTTTGAATATCAAGCTTTTATTTTTAAATTTATATTCATTAACACAAACCAATTCAATTTGTTTATTTTGTCCAAGGGCCTGTCCTCTAATTACACCATCGAAATGATGTCTAGTGAGTGGTATAGAAACACTCTGATATCAACGGTATTGATCCTCGCCTTCTTATTTGGTGTTCGTTTTTTAACAAAGCAACAGAACAAGACAATAAGTATTTTTATGGGAGTTGTTATACTTTTAACATCCATTATCAGTCCACTGCGGACTTATATATCGGGCCACTTTAGTTTGGCTGCTGACCTGCCATTTCACCTTTGTGGAATTTCGGCCTTGATTTGTGCAGTCATTCCTTTTTTAAAAAACAAACAACCACTGTTTGATTTTGTTTTTTACACTGGAATTATTGGAGGTTTTATGGGTATTTTAACCCCACAGATGAGTGACTACGACGGAAGTTTTTATGTTTATTTTGTATTCTATATACGTCATATTTTTATTTTTACAATGCCTATTTTTATGTTTCAGAATTTAAATTTAAGACCTCGAAAACAATCCATGCTCAAAACCTTTTTAATATTAAATATATTGTTGGCTTTTATCATGCCTTTTAATTTTTATATCGGGGGCAACTATATGTACCTCGCCCAGCCTCCACAAGTTGAGAACCCACTAGTTATCGGGCCTTGGCCCTATTATATCATAGGGTTTGAAGTATTTGTAGTTCTGCTTTTAGTTTTACTCTACAGTCTGTCAAAGATCTCTCTTAAAAAAAGAGTTCAACAGGCAGTTTGATTGGACTTTAGTATCTTCGCAACAATATTTTAAGGAATGAAACCAAAAAAAACAGTCATTATCACAGGGAGCAGCCGCGGCATTGGCTACGAATTGGTTTCCCTTTTTTCCGAAGCAGGTTATGCAGTTTTAGCACTTTCAAGAAATACCATTCCCCTCACTGCGCTTAAGCTTAAAAACGTGACTGTCATTCCCTTTGATTTGGAAAATACAGAGGATTATAACAAAGTTGAGTCGTTTGTTAAAAAGGAATGGGAACAGGTCAATATATTGATTAATAATGCTGGAATCCTCATCAATCAACCTTTTAGCCAGACTACAATTGAGGACTTTAAAAAAGTATACAATACCAATGTCTTTGGTGTAGCCGAGCTCATCCGAAAGCTGCTTCCTTTTATACCTACAGACGGACATGTGGTCAATATCAGCTCCATGGGGGGGATACAAGGGTCCGTCAAATTTGCAGGACTTTCGGCCTACAGCTCTAGTAAGGGCGCTGTAATTACCCTGACTGAGCTTTTGGCTGAAGAGTATAAAGACTCAGGACCAGCCTTTAATGTTTTGGCTTTGGGAGCGGTTCAAACAGAAATGTTAGAGGAGGCCTTTCCCGGCTATAAAGCGCCAGTTTCGGCAATAGAAATGGCAGTCTATATTTTTGAATTTTCAAAAACAGCGCAGCGATTTTACAACGGAAAAGTTCTCCAGGTTTCCAGTGCAACGCCTTAGTATTATTGAAATATCTTTGGTTTTAGGAGTTGATAAATTAGCCGTCAATAAAAAAATATTTACTTACTTTTGTAAGGGTTTAAAATAACTGTCAATGTTCAATAATTTAAGTGAAAAACTAGACAAGGCTTTACATGTTTTAAAAGGCCATGGAAGGATTACAGAAATTAATGTTGCTGAAACACTTAAGGAAGTTAGACGTGCCTTGTTGGATGCCGATGTCAATTATAAAATCGCTAAGGATTTTACCAGCAAAGTAAAGGAAAAGGCCCTGGGTCAAAATGTTTTGACAACTCTGCAGCCAGGGCAGTTAATGGTTAAAATTGTCAAAGATGAATTGACTGCACTAATGGGTGGAGATGCCGCAGAAGTAAATCTTTCTGCATCCCCATCTGTTATTTTGATGTCCGGATTGCAAGGCTCAGGGAAAACGACTTTTTCTGGTAAATTGGCCCAATTCCTCAAAACAAAAAAATCTAAAAAACCCATGTTAGTGGCTTGTGATGTCTACCGTCCTGCGGCGATTGATCAATTGCACATTATAGGCGAACAGCTGGGGGTTGAGGTCTACAGTGACCCTGGAAATACCGATCCCGTTGCCATTGCCAAAGCCGGTATTGTTGCAGCCAAATCTAAAGCTTGCGATATCGTCATTGTCGATACTGCAGGACGTTTGGCTGTTGATCAAGAAATGATGACAGAAATTTCCAATATCCACACCGCCATTAAACCACAAGAAACTCTGTTTGTCGTAGATGCCATGACTGGGCAAGACGCCGTCAATACGGCCAAAGCCTTTAATGATATTTTAAATTTTGACGGGGTCATACTCACCAAACTGGATGGAGATACTAGGGGTGGTGCTGCAATAAGTATAAAATCCGTTGTCAATAAACCCATTAAATTCATCGGTACAGGGGAAAAAATGGAAGCCATTGATGTGTTTTATCCAGCACGAATGGCGGATCGCATTTTGGGAATGGGGGATGTCGTATCTCTTGTTGAACGCGCCCAAGAACAGTTTGACGAGGAAGAAGCGCGTAAAATCCAAAAAAAGATTGCCAAAAATCAATTTGGTTTTGACGATTTTTTATCTCAAATACAGCAAATCAAAAAAATGGGCAATGTAAAAGATTTGATGGGGATGATACCAGGGATGGGTAAAATGATGAAAGAGGTCGATGTCGATGAGGATGCTTTTAAATCTATTGAGGCCATCATACACTCAATGACCCCCAAAGAACGTTCCTATCCTTCTACGATCAATGCCAGTCGTAAAAAACGCATCAGTGCCGGTTCAGGAACTTCTATACAGGAAGTCAACAAATTGATGAAACAGTTCAGTCAAATGAGCAAAATGATGAAAATGATGCAAGGTGGCAAGGGGCGCAATATGATGCAAATGATGAAAAATATGCCCCGCTAATACGCACAAAAATACTATGATACTGTTAGACGGAAGACAAACAAGCGCCAAAATAAAGCAAGAAATTGCTGAAGTGGTTTCAAAAATGAAACAGCAAAATAATCGGCCACCTCATTTGGCAGCGGTGCTTGTGGGATCTGATGGTGCGAGTATGACCTATGTGGGTGCCAAAGTCAAGGCTTGTGAATTGGTGGGTTTTAAGTCCACATTGATAAAATTACCTCAAAGTACAACTGAAGAAATCTTGTTAGAACAAATCGAAGCATTAAACAGCAATGCTGAAATTGATGGTTTTATAGTGCAGTTGCCGCTGCCAAAACACATAGACGAAAATAAAATTTTAATGGCTATTGACCCCAACAAAGACGTAGATGGTTTTCACCCTGTCAATGTAGGAAGGCTCACTTTAGATTTACCCACTTTTATTTCTGCAACCCCTTTTGGTATCATGGAGCTGTTGGAGCGCTATGCCATTCCCACCTCTGGCAAACACGTGGTCGTTATTGGCAGAAGCCATATTGTTGGCCGCCCCATGAGTATTTTAATGAGTCAAAAACGCAAGGCCGGCAATGCAACAGTGACCATAGCCCACAGCCGAACCAAAGACCTTAAATCCCTCACTCAACAAGCGGATATTGTCATTGCAGCCTTGGGCATTCCAGAGTTTTTAACTTCGGATATGGTCAAAGACAATGCGGTCATTATTGATGTAGGGATCACAAGAGTTCCTGACGATGCCAAGAAAAAAGGCTATAGAATCGTTGGTGACGTAGATTTTAAAAGCGTTTCCAAAAAAGCCAGCCACATCACCCCGGTACCCGGCGGGGTGGGCCCTATGACCATTGCCATGCTTTTAAAAAACACCCTTATGGCTCGAGAAAAATTTTAGCAGCCCTTTTGTCTATCAATTTACCAAGTTTAATTTAACATTTTTTAACAGTTTTT
>MDTC01143708.1_pt1 | contig 10823 bp, 7 predicted proteins | sample 811181 | NCBI WGS metagenome assembly MDTC01 (sample SAMN05326644, study PRJNA326480) | marine metagenome | isolation source: seawater | place: Pacific Ocean: North | collected 2011 | reverse complement strand
TTGTGGTTTAAAATGGAAACAATTTCCTGTAGATAGAATCGTTAAAACTCCATCAATCTCCCAAACACAAAAAGCGGTTTCTAAACCTCAACCGACACAACAAAAAATACAAAAACCAAAAAAAGTAAAAAAAACTGCACCAAAAAAAAAGAGAGAAATCAGTTTATACTCACCCGAATATTTAGCAAAAAAACATGGTATTAATATTGATGATACTCAACCTATAAAAGAAATTAATAAAAAAGAAAAAAGTAAAGTTTCTTTTGGTTTTTACAGATCATTAATTGTTTTTATTGTTTTATTGATATTTATCTCGAGATCATTATATTTTGCGCAAACTTTCATAGTAGAAGTATTTCCTGGACTTGAGTTCTACCTAAACTATTTTTTTGAGAGTATGAAAAATATTTTTGAAATTTGGAAAAGTCTTATTGCAAATTACTAGTCTCTAAATCTTTTATATTAATTATATTATTCGAGAGCTTAGAATTATTTTTTTTGATATCTTCATAAAAATTCCAAGCTAAAACTATAAGCGTATTATTCTTATTTTTTATATAATTTTTATTTTTAATTGGTATTTTTACCCCAGGAATAAATTTATTATGTTTTAGTTTATTATCTTCTACTACATAATCAATTTGATTTGTAATTCCAAAGAAATTTAGAGCTGTTGTAGCTTTTGCAGGTGCTCCATAACCAATAATTAAATTATTTTTCTTCAATTTATCTATATTTTGTCTTACATTATCTCTAATTTTGTAGACTGACTCTCCAAATTTCTGATAAGTTTTAAATTTTTTAATTCCAAATTTTTCTTCTTCTCTAAGCATATTCCTTACACTACTTTCAATTTTCACTTTTTTATCTTTTTTTAAATAAATTCTTATTGAGCCTCCGTGAGTATCGATTTTTTTTGATCGGAATATTTTAGCATCAAATTTAGAAAAGAAATTAACTAGAGAAGTTAAGGACCAATAATTATAATGTTCGTGATAAATATTATCAAAAGTTAAATCTTTCAGTGTGTTCATTAGATACTGAACTTCTATAACAATTGTACCTTTTTGGCTTAATAATGCTAGCATACATTCAGCCATTTCTTTTAATTTGTCTGAATGTGCAAAAACATTTGACGCTAATATTAAGTCTGCTTTTTTTTTAATTTTTTTAAGATTTTTTCTCTCTAAAAAACCATTAAAAGTTTTAATTTTATTTTTATTAGCTAATTTAGCTAGATTTTTTGCTGGCTCAATTCCTAAAATATTTTTGAATCCTAGCTCTTTAAAAGGTCTTAATGCTACTCCATCATTACTACCAATATCAATTATATAAGATTTTTTGGAATGTAATTTTAATTCTTTAATATATTTGTTAGCTGCTTTGACAAAATGATTTCTAAATACCTTTGAAGTTGAGGAAGTGTATAAATAATTGGAAAACATTTTTTTTGGATTTACTGCAACTGAAAGTTGGCAATTATGACATTTGTCACAATAATTGATTTCAAGAGGATAAAGATCACATTTTTCATTTTGTTTCTTGAGTAAATTGTTAGCTAAAGGTTGGTAGCCTAAAGAAACAACTCTTTTAAGGTTTGTGTTTCCACAACATCTGCATTCAAATTTATAACATTCTAACAAGAGATTTTTTTCTTTTTCATCTACAAAAACATGTTTAATAGTATGTGTAATTCCATAATTCTCGTGATCTCTTTCTCCTCTTACAAGGTTTAAGAAAGTAGTATCTTTTGTAAATACCATTGCATGTGCAACGTTAGGTTTTATTACTGATAATTGTCCCTCGTTAACAACTTGTGTAATTTTAGGGGAAGCAGGGTCAACAACATCTTGAAATATTTCTATGATTTGACCCTTTGTAAATAAACATTTTTGTTCTTGTTGGGGGTGATAGTGATTTGCTCTTATTGTTCCTTTTTTTGAATCTATTAAACCTATTAAATTTATTGGTTCTGTTAGTTCATGATTGCTGATCTTTCCTCTATTATCGATAAATATATTTTCAGCATTATTTACGTACTCTAAATCTTTTTTTAAATCTTGTCTGGACCATTTTTCAATCATTTCTTTAATATTTTGATTTAGGTTATAAAGAAATTCAAAACCTGTACTTAAAAGTTTTTTATTTGATAAAGAGAATCCTAAATTTGGTATCTCGTCATTAGTTTCTCTAAGATTTACTTTAGGATTATGTTTTTTGCAAATTTCAGCAACTTCTTTTACAGTTAAAGTATCTTTTGTAAGATTAAAAATATCAGAATTGATTTTGTTGTTTTCTTCCATAAATTTAAAACATCTTGCAACGTCAATTAATGGAACTAAACTTTTTATCTGTTTTCCTCCAGCAAAAAGTTTTAATGTTCCATTTTGTGAGGAAATTTTCGAAAAAAGATTTGGCATAATATCTATTCTCGTCGAGTCAGTTGAATAACCGTAAACAGAGCCAAGTCTTAAAATTATGAAATTTTTTCCAGAATTTATAATTTGTTTTTCATTAAATGCTTTTGATGAAGAGTAAGATAATACTGGTTTAGTTAATTCTTCCTCTTGAATATCTTTTTTAACTTTATCAATTCCCTCATAAACTACATGAGTTGAGGGAAAAATTATTTTGCACTTATTGTTTATTGCATCCAAAATATTTTGTGTACCTTTTTCTGCAACCAATTTAATCTTTTTGTCTTTTAAGTCAGAAGAATCACTTTTTGTTCTAGGTACATCTGTAATACCTGCTAAATGATGAACAACATCAGCATCGAAAAAATGTTTTTTTACAAGATCTTTATCTAAAATATCACCATGTATAAATTCCATGTTCCAATTTCTGATTTGATTCACGCGTTCAGAAATAAATCTGTTATCAAAAACAATTACATCATGGTACCAGCTAAAACCTGAATAAATCTTGCATAATTCACTACCAATATAGCCGAGACCACCGGTAATTATTATTTTTTTTTTCATATTTTTAAATTTTGTTTTATTTATTTGATTATATTCATTAATTAAAATATTAACAGGATGATATATATATAATTAAAAATATATTTATTTCCACTTTAAATATTATTTACTTATTAAAGATGTTTTATAGAGAGCCAATTCTGAATGTTCATGAAAAGAACGATTTTGTATGACTATTAATCATGAAAATTTTTGACTGTTTCCAGTTTTTTGATGAAGATATGATGTTGGATTTAAGATTAAACGTCCTAAATGAATACGTGGATAAATTTGTTATTGTTGAAAATTTATTCATGCACAGTGGAAAAAAAAAATCACAAAACTTTAAACCAGATAATTTCAAAAAATTTAAAGATAAAATTATCTATATTTTAGTTGATAGGCTTCCAAATGATATTGTCGATATAGATAAATCTACTTATAAAGATAAAACGAGTATAATTATAGATAACACCTTAAAAATTGAACATAATCAAAGAAATAAAATTAATGAAGGCTTAAAAGAAGCTGAGGAAAATGACTTGATATTAATAAGTGATGTTGATGAAATTCCAAAATTAGAAAATATTAAATTAAATTTAAAAAATAAAATAGTTTTATTTAAACAAAAAATTTATTATTACAAATTTAATCTATCTTATTCTGGGAAGACTTGGTCAGGCACTAAAGGAGTATTAAAAAAAAACCTTAAAACGCCTCAGTGGCTAAGGGATATAAAAGATAAAAAATATCCTTTTTGGAGATTGGATATATTATTTAATAAAATGAAGTATAATAATATTGAATTTATAGATGATGGAGGTTGGCACTTTACTAATTTCAGATCTCCAAAAGATTTAGAGTTTAAATTAAGAAATTTTGGACATCATGCCGAATTTTTAGAGAGCGGTTTAAGCATTCAAGATATAGAAAAAATGATAAATGAGAACAAAGCAATTTACGATTATAAAGCTGATATGCGAGAAGATAAATGGAAAGGTGAAAAAAAACTTATTAAGTCTGATAATTCTGAATTACCAATTTATGTTCAGTCAAACTATGAGAAATATAAAAGTTGGTTTATCTAAAAAATAATCGAATAAAGATATGAAAATAATAGATAGTTTTATGTACTTTGATGAAGATATGATGTTAGATATTCGTCTTAATACTTTGAATGAGTATGTATCAAAATTTATAATTTGCGAGGCAAAATTTAATCATAAAGGAACTAGAAAAAAATTAAACTTCGATTTTAAAAATTTTCAAAAATTCAAAGACAAAATAGAATATATAGTTTTAGAAGATCAACCTGATAACATCTTAGAGATAAGCGATAAAGATTCTATCGAAGAAAAAAATTCAAAAATTTTGGATAACGCCTTAATGAGAGAAAATTTTCAAAGAAACTATTGTCTAAAAAATCTTAAAAATTTCAATAGTGAGGATTTAATTCTAATTAATGATCTTGATGAAATTCCCAACCTAAAAAATTTTACTTATAGGACTAAAATCACAATTTTCATTCAAAAAATGTTTTATTATAAATTGAATCTGATTTACCCTAACTTTGATTGGATGGGTAGTAAGATTTGTAAAATAAAAAACTTATTGAGCCCTCAATGGTTAAGAAACATAAAGCCCAAGAAATATCCTAAATGGAGGCTAGATGTTTTTTTTTCAAAGAAAAAATCATTTGATTTGTCATTTGTAGTTTCAGGAGGTTGGCATTTTACAAATGTTAAAAGTGTTGAGAAAATTGATTTCAAAATGAGAAATTTTCTTCATCATTTGGAATATGAGGAAAGTGGGATGAATATTGATACTTTAAAAAAATTTATTAACGAAAAGAGAGTAATGTATGACCATAAAGCTGACAAAAAAAACACCAGTAAGTGGATGCAATCAAAAAACTTAGAGAAATGTTCTATTGAAAGGCTTCCAAATTACATAAAAGAAAATAAATCCAAATTTAGCAAGTGGATGGATTAAATTAGTGTGTGCTTAGCTCTTTTTTCGATTTATCTTTATTTGAAATTTGATCTACTTCAACCCACTCCACCCTTTTTAAGGGTTTTGTAAGAGCAATCTTTAAAACTTCCTCAACATTTTTTACAGTTACTATTTCCATTGAATTTAATATTGTTTTCGGAACTTCTACTAAGTCTTTTTTATTTTCAGCCGGTATCAATACTTTTTTGATTCCAGCTCTATGAGCGGCTAAAAGTTTTTCTTTTAAACCACCAATTGGAAGCACTAAACCTCTTAAAGTTATCTCCCCAGTCATTGCTATTTCCTTGTTTACAGGTATCTCTGTTATTGCGGAAATTATAGAAGTAACCATACCTATTCCTGCGGAGGGTCCATCTTTTGGAGTGGCTCCCTCAGGAACATGAATATGAAAATCTTTTTTGTCAAAAATTGGTGGTATTATCCCATATTCTAAGCTTTTTGATCTAATATAAGATTTTGCAGCTTTCACTGACTCTTGCATTACGTCACCTAATTTTCCTGTAATTTGCATTTTACCTTTTCCTGGCATAACAGCAGACTCAATTTTCAGTATTTCACCACCTACCTCTGTCCAGGCCAAGCCTGTAACTACTCCTATTCTGTTTTCTTCCTCGATTTCTCCGTAGTTAAATTTTTGAACTCCAAGTAAATCCTTTATATCCTGATCGTTTATCGGATTGTTAACAGGCTCTTTATTATCAATTTTTTTTACAAGTTTTCTAGCAATTTTAGATATTTCCCTCTCTAAATTTCTCACACCAGACTCTCTCGTATAATGTCTAATTATTTTTCTGTTAATATTTTCATCAATATTCCATTCATCTTTTTTTAACCCATTATTCTTACTTTGATTAGGTATCAAATATTTTTGAGAAATATTAACTTTTTCATCTTCTGTATAACCTGAAATTCTTATTACCTCCATTCTATCTAGCAAAGGTGGAAGAATGTTTAAAGTATTAGCTGTAGTGACAAACATTACATCGGATAAATCATAATCTACCTCAAGATAATGATCGTTAAATTCTTTATTTTGCTCCGGATCTAAAGCTTCAAGCAATGCTGATGATGGGTCTCCTCTGTAATCATTTCCAACTTTATCAATTTCATCTAATAAAAATAATGGATTTTTAGTCCCAGCTTTTTTCATCATTTGAATAATTTTACCTGGCAAAGAACCTATGTAAGTTCTTCTGTGACCCCTTATTTCTGCCTCATCTCTTATGCCTCCAAGTGAAATTCTAACAAATTTTCTGTTAGTCGCTTTTGCAATAGATTTTCCTAAAGATGTTTTCCCAACACCTGGCGGACCTACTAAGCAAAGAATTGGGCCCTTCATTTTTTGAATTCTTTTTTGTACTGCCAAAAACTCTATAATTCTCTCTTTCACTTTTTCCAAGCCATAATGATCCTCGTCTAAAATTTTCTGCGCATTGTTTAAATCAGTGTTAATTTTAGACTTGGTTGACCACGGTAAATCTGTCATCCAATCAAGATAATTTCGAACAACTGTGGCCTCTGCTGACATAGGGCTCATAGATTTTAGTTTTTTAAGTTCAGACAAACACTTTTCTTTTGCCAATTTTGGCATTTTTGCATCAGTTATAGCCTTAGATATACTAGTTAGCTCATCCTTGCCTTCATCAATTTCTCCAAGTTCTTTCTGTATAGCTTTTAGTTGCTCATTTAGATAATATTCTCTTTGTGTTTTTTCCATTTGATTTTTCACTCTTCCACGAATTTTTTTTTCAACAGAAATTACACTTGTTTCTTTTTCAATAATTGAATGTATTTTTTCTAATTTTTTCTTTAGATCCGTCATCTCTAGAAGTTCTTGTTTGTCAAAAATTGGTATATTTAAATTTGCCGATATGTTGTTAGCTATTTGAGATGGATCTTTTAAAGCTTTAAGATTATTCGAACTATCGTTTAAATCTTTTTTACTTAAAATTTGTAGTCTCTCGAATTTTTTTGTTAGGGCCAAAGCAAATTGCTCAAGATCTTTTGAAATATTTTGATCTTCGGCAATTTCAACCTCGCAAGTTAAGAAATTTTCATTATTATCTTTATATTTTAAAATTTTTACTCTTTTTTCACCTTCAACTAAGACTTTTACGGTGCCGTCTGGTAATTTTAATAATTGTAGAACTTTACTCATACATCCATATTGAAAGAGGTCTTTTCCAGACGGATCATCAGTTTCAGAATTTTTTTGAGAGACTAAAATAATTGACTTATCTGATTTCATTACCTCCTGTAAGGCTTTAATTGATTTTTCTCTTCCTACAAAAAGAGGAACTACCATTGACGGAAAAATCACAATATCTCTTAACGGAAGGAGAGGTTTAACATATGAGGTTTTCATTAATGTTTAATATGACAATTAATTTGTTAATTTCAAGAAACAAATGTAGTTTATGCTACAGATGTTGATGTTTTTTTGCCATATGTGACAATGGGCTCTGAAGAGCCTTTAACAGTCGCGCTATCTACTGTCACTTTAATCACATCTTCCATATCCGGTAACTCGAACATTGTTTTCAAAAGTATATTTTCTAATATAGATCTTAAGCCTCTAGCGCCAGTTTTTTTTGATATAGCTTTTCTTGCTATTTCGAGAATAGCTTCATCATTAAATTCAAGCTCTACATTTTCAAATTCAAAAAGCCTTTTGTACTGCTTAATCAGAGAATTTTTTGGCTGTGTTAAAATTTTTACTAGAGATTTTTCATCCAAGTCGTCCAAGGTTGCAATAATTGGCATTCTGCCGATAAACTCAGGTATCAAACCATATTTAATTAAATCTTCAGGTTCTAAAAGTTTCATAGTTTTTGATAAAGGTTGTTCCTTATAACTTTTTACTTTTGCCCCAAAACCTATTGAGCTTCCTTTTCCTCTGCTATCAATTAACTTTTCCAAACCGGCAAATGCACCTCCGCAAATAAACAAAATATTAGTTGTATCAACTTGCAAAAATTCTTGTTGAGGATGTTTTCTTCCTCCTTGAGGAGGAACGCTCGCAATGGTTCCTTCCATTATCTTTAATAAAGCTTGCTGAACACCTTCACCAGAAACATCTCTTGTTATCGAAGGATTTTCTGATTTTCTACTAATTTTATCAACCTCATCTATATAAACTATGCCTCTTTGTGCTTTTTCCACGTTGTAATCTGCCGACTGTAATAATTTTAAAATTATATTTTCAACATCTTCACCGACATAACCTGCTTCTGTTAAAGTTGTTGCGTCAGCCATAGTAAAAGGAACATCTAATATTCTCGCTAATGTTTGAGCTAATAAAGTTTTACCGCACCCTGTAGGGCCTACTAATAATATATTTGATTTAGAAAGCTCAACATCTTTACTATTTTTTGACTCATGATTTAATCTTTTGTAATGATTATGTACAGCTACAGATAAAATCTCTTTAGCAAACTTTTGTCCTATAACATAATCATCTAGCACATTACAAATCTCTTTGGGTGAAGGCACTCCATCCTGATGTTTGACCAGTGAACTTTTGTTTTCTTCTTTTATGATATCCATACAAAGCTCAACACATTCATCGCAAATGAAAACCGTTGGACCTGCGATGAGTTTTCTCACCTCATGTTGGCTTTTTCCACAAAACGAACAGTACAAAATATTTTTGTTATTTTTATCTGTCATAACGAATCAATATTTTAATATAAACTCTAATAATTTCTTATCAAGTTCAAGTTGAAAAGAGGCCTATATCTTGGGTTTTATTTTCTTTTTTCCACAACTGAGTCGATGAGACCAAATTTTTTTGCTTCATCTGCAGTCATAAAATTATCTCTCTCTAAAGCCTCGGATATTTCTTTCACAGATTTACCAGTATGTTTTGAATAAATGTTATTTAATCTTTCTTTAAGTGATAAAATTTCTTTAGCATGAATTTGAATATCTGTAGCCTGTCCTTGAAAGCCTGCTGATGGTTGATGAACCATTATTCTTGAATTAGGAAGTGAAAATCTTTTTCCTTTTTCGCCAGCAGCCAAAAGAAATGAGCCCATAGAAGACGCTTGACCAATACATAAAGTTGAAACTGGAGAATTAATATATTGCATAGTATCATAAATACCTAGCCCTGCCGTAACCAGGCCGCCTGGACTATTAATATAAAAACTTATCTCTTTATTAGGATTTTCAGACTCTAAAAAAAGTAGCTGAGCAGTTACTAGTGAAGCAACTGCATCATTAACTGGCCCAACAAGAAAAACTATTCTTTCTTTTAACAGTCTAGAATAAATATCGTATGCTCTTTCACCTTTGCTTGTTTGCTCAACAACCATTGGTATTAAGCTATTCATTTTTTCATCAAAATCGCGACTCATAAATGACTTATACAACTATTGGTTACTTTTTACTAATTTTTTTTAATTTTTCTTTAGATTTAGCAAAAGATTTTGTTTTTGAAGATTGTGGAATATCTTCATTAGAATTATTAAAAATTGAAATTATTTTTTCAGCTTCCTTAGTGTTAATTTCTTTAGTTTCAAGTTTTATTTTAGATTTAATTAAATCTATTATTTTTTTTTCGTATAAAGTGCCTCTTAAACTTTGGGATGCGCTTGGATTTTTTTTAAAATACTCTAGAACCATTTTTTCTTGACCTGGCATACCTTTTATCTGCTTTTGTATCTCATTGCTAACTTCTTCATCAGATACCTTTAATTTATTTTTTTCACCAAGCTCATTTAAAAGTAATCCTAGTTTTATTCTAGATTTTGCTAATTTTTCATTATTTTTTTTGTGTTTTTCTTTTTCTTCAGGTTTTAAATTTTTAGTCATCATATCAACTTCTTGTTTAACTAAATTTTCTGGTAAATCCAAATCATGGCCTTTATCTACTTGATCTAAAATTTCTTTTTTTGTAACAGCATTTAAAGCTTGCAAATATTGATTTGAAATTTGTTTTTCAATTAAATTTTTGAGATCAGGTATATTTTTTGCACCCATCATTTTAGCAAATTCGTCATCTAATTTACTTTCTATTGATTTTTTTACTCTTAAAACTCTACATTCAAATTCAGTTTCTTTACTTGCTAATTCTTTTTTTGGATGATTTGCAGGTAAAATTGCTTTTACTAATTTAACGTCCCCTTTTTTTAATCCCACCAATTGTTCATCAAACCCTTTGAGAAATAAGTCTTTTCCTAATTCTATTTGAACTCCTTTTCCTTCACTTCCATCAAACTTGTTTCCATTAATATTTGCAGAATAATCAAATGTTATTTGATCACCTATTTGAGATTTTTCTCCATCTTTTTTATCTTCAAATTGTTTATTTTGATCAGATATTTCTTTCAACTTTTTATCAATCACACTTCTTTCAATCTTAACGATATACTCACTAGCTTTTATTTTTTCTAATGGATTTAGCTTAATTGAAGGTAAACAATCAATAAGTAACTCATAATTGAGATCTTTACCTTCTCCAAATTGTTTTAAATCAATTTTGGGTTGTCCGGCTACTTTTAATTTTTTTTCTAAAATTGCCTTAGAAGACGTTTCTCTTAACACTTTGTCAATCACTTCACCATAGATTGATTTGCCAAATTGACTTTTGATAACAGCAGACGGAACTTTACCAGGTCTAAAACCTTTAAGTGAAACTTCTTTTTGAAGTTCAGAGAGTCTTTCTTCCATCTTCGATTGTATAGTTTTTTTGTCGACTATGATTGATAGAGTGGTGCTTAAACCTTTTTTTGATTTTACTTCAATTTTCATAATTTTTTGGTGGGCAAGAAGAGACTCGAACTCTTAAGCCTTGCGGCACTGGTTTCTAAGACCAGCGCGTATACCAATTCCGCCACTTGCCCA
>MDTC01077115.1_pt1 | contig 10823 bp, 6 predicted proteins | sample 811181 | NCBI WGS metagenome assembly MDTC01 (sample SAMN05326644, study PRJNA326480) | marine metagenome | isolation source: seawater | place: Pacific Ocean: North | collected 2011 | reverse complement strand
GGCGCCGTCGCGAGCCAGGCCAAGGCCACCTTCTCCGGCGGCTCGGTCACCAACCAGCTGGGCCTGCTGGGCACGTTCGCGGGCGACGTCACCGGGGACGGCGTGGACGACCTGGTGATCGGCGGATCCGACGCCAGGAACGCCGATGACTTCGCGGCGGTCGTGCTCGCGGGGGGCAGCTCCCTGCGCGGCGATCTGGGCCCGGACGACGCCGTGCTCTCCTTCACCGGCGTCGTGGCTCGCAGCGGCGGCGACGTGCACGGCGGACTCGACCTGAACGGCGACGGCCGCGCCGAGCTCATCCACGGCGACATCGGCCACGACGACCGCGCCGGGCGCATCGCGGTCGTGCTCGGTGGAACGACCGGCACCGTCGATGCCCCCGACGCCGACCGCGCCTGGACCGGCTCGGTGCGCCAGGATCACGCCGGCGCCTCCCTGGGGGGCGCGGACCTCGACGGCGACGGCTACGACGACCTGCTCGCCGCGGCGTGGGGCGACGACACCGAGGCCACGAACGGCGGCGCCCTGCACCTGATCTTCGGCGGCTCGACCCTGGCGTCCGACGGCACCGCCGGCTCCAGGGCCCGCGCCCGCCTGCTCGGCGACCTCGACGGCATGCGGCTCGGCGAGGGAGCGGCCGCCCGGGTCGCCGACTTCGACGACGACGGCAACCTCGACCTGCTGATCGGCGCGCCGGTCATGGACCGGGCCTTCATCTGGCTCGACGCGGGCTCGCTCTCCGGCTCGAACCTCGCCGCCAACGCCGATCATGTACTGACCGGCCCCGGAGCGCCAGACAGCTTCGGCATGGGCCTGGCTGCGGCCGACGTCGACGGAGACGGCATTCCCGAGGCCATCGTGGGTGCCCCCGACGACATGACCGCCGTCACCAGCCTGTCCACCGACCCGGGCGAGGTCTGGATCTACGACCTCGACGGCGCTCCCAGGGCCCTGCCCACCGGCGCGGCGCGCGCGGTCATCCGGGGTGCGGACGCCGGCGACGCGGTCGGCCAGACCCTGCTGGGCTTCGACCTCGACGGAGACGGCGTCGACGACCTGCTCATCGGCGCGACTGGCGATGCGTCCGGCGCGGGCGCGGTCCACCGGATCGACTTCTGATCCGACTGTCGCGCTTTTCCGCGGCCCCGCCCCCGCTCCACTGCGGCGATCCCGCCCAGCACGGCATCCTCCACCCCGGCCCACGCCTTGCTACGTTCGAGGGGAGAGGAGGTCTGATGACCCGCACCCTGCTGATCCTGCTCGCACTCGGCGCCACCGCCTGCGATCTCGTCATCCCCGACGGGGGTGTCGACTGCACCGCGATGGCCGCGTCCAGCGTGCAGGTGACCCTGGCCGATCCCGACGGACGTGCTGTCACCGACGCGGTCGTCCAGTTCGAGCACGACGGTGAGGTCCGCGACTGCGAGGGCACGGGCCAGGACTGGGTCTGCGGCTGGGAGATCGAGGGCGAGCTGACCATCACCGTCTCCGCCGACGGATTCCAGGGCCAGAGCCACGTGGTCGACGTGCCCGCCGACGCGTGCCACGTGCAGACCCAGTTCCTCGACCTGACGCTGGAGCCCATCGACTGCCCGCCCATCCAGGTCTGGGGCGTCGAGGTCACGACCGTGAGCGCCGCCGGCGAGGTCATCCCGGCGCAGGTCGAGTGGATGGTCTACGGCGAGGACTGGACCAACCCCGAGCCGTGCGAGGACTGGGGCGACGGCATGTACGCGTGCGCGCCCGGCACCGGCGGCGAGGTCGAGATCTGGGCGAGCAACCGGGAACATGGCAGCTTCTACACGGTCGTGGACGTGCCCATGGGCGAGTGCGGACCCATCACCCAGCAGCTGACCGCCGTGGTCGACCGGGATCCGAACAACTGAGCCGCCCAAAAGGGTGGTCCAGGTGACGGCCGGGTGACCTCACGGCGAGGTCGCTGTCAGGATGCGGAGCGGCCGTTTGTGTCGGCGGGTGCGCGGGTTACGTCGTACGGCCGTGAGGCCGCCAGGCCGATGATGCCGACCATCACGGTCTCATCAGCCCCATTTCCCCCACCAGCACGCCGTCTGCGCGCCCCTGGGGAGCGGCCCGACACCCCCGCCCGGAGCGACCATGGCCACCCGTACCAAGCCCCCCTGGCTCAAGGTCCGCATGCCCGGCTCGCCGCGCTACCGCCAGATCAAGGAGCGCGCCCGGACCCTGCGCCTCGCCACCGTCTGCGAGGAGGCCCGCTGCCCCAACATCGGCGAGTGCTGGGAGGACGGCACCGCCACCTTCATGGTCATGGGCGAGACCTGCACCCGCGGCTGCCACTTCTGTGCCGTCTCCACCGCCGCTCGGCCCGCGCCCCTCGACCCGATGGAGCCCTACAACGTCGCCCAGGCCATCCAGGAGATGGACCTCGACTACGTCGTCATCACCAGCGTGGACCGCGATGACGTCGAGGACGGGGGCGCCGCCCACTTCGCCTCCTGCATCGAGCAGGTGCGCGCCCACAGCAGCAAGACCATGGTCGAGGTGCTGACCGGCGACTTCCAGGGCAACGTCGGCCACCTGCTCAAGGTCGTCATGGCCGAGCCGGACGTCTTCGCCCACAACGTCGAGACCGTCGAGCGCCTCTCGCCGAAGGTCCGCGACCCCCGCGCCAGCTACCGCCAGTCGCTGGAGGTCCTCGCCAACGTCAAGGCCATCGACCCCGACCGGTTCACCAAGTCCTCGCTCATGGTGGGCATCGGCGAGACCGAGGCCGAGATCATCCAGAGCATGCGGGATCTGCGCGAGGTCGACGTCGACTTCCTGACCATCGGCCAGTACCTCAAGCCCGGCAAGCACGAGCGCTTCCTGGACATCGAGGAGTGGGTCACCCCGGAGCAGTTCCAGGCCTACGAGCGCATCGGCCTGGAGATGGGCTTCAAGTACGTCGCGAGCGGCCCGCTGGTCCGGTCCAGCTACAAGGCCGGCGAGTTCTTCATCCGCCGCTACCTCGAGCGGCAGCGCGAGTCCGCGTCCTGACCCCCCGCCTCGGAGCGCGCATGGCGACGATGTCCCTGGCAGCCGGCCTGGCCCGGCTCTTCGCTGATGCCCTGCAAGACGAACGCACCGTCGTGCTCGGCGACCACGTGGCCCGCCTCGGCGGCTTCGGCGGCGTGTTCGCCGGTCTCGCCGACACCCACCAGGGTCGCGTGCTGGACCTGCCCATCTCCGATCGCGCCACCCTCGGTGCGGCGCTGGGCATGGCGCTGGCCGGACAGCGCGTCGTGGTGGAGCTCGCCGACAGCGGCCGGGTCTGGGCCAGCCTGGAGGTCCTCGCCGAGGCCGCCGCCATCGCCCGCAAGGGTGAGTTCCCCGTCCGCCTGGCCGTGCGCGTGCCCGCCGGAGGCCAGGCCGGTCCGGTCCTCGACCGTCCCGCCGCCGAGGCCCTGGCCGCCATCGACGGACTCACGGTCGTCTGCCCGGCCACCGCCGCCGACACCCTGGGCGCCTGGAACGCCGCCCTGTCCGCCCGCGGACCGGTGGTCGTGCTCGAGCCGCGCACCCTGCTCACCCGTCGCGCAGATGGACCGTCCAACGTCCGCTTCGGCTCGGCCCGCGCCGTGCGCTCCGGACGCGACGTGCTGCTGGTCAGCTGGGGGTCGGGCGTGTCCCGCGCGGTCGAGGCCGCCGACGCCCTGCACGACGAGGCCATCGAGGCCGGCGTGCTCGACCTGCTGACCCTGTCCCCCCTGGACGCCGACGCCCTCGGTGCCGAACTGCGCGCCTGCGGCCGCATGGTGCTGGTCGAGGCTCCCGAGGGTGGACTCACCGACCGCGTCCTGCACACCGCCCTGCAGGAGGCCTTCCTGCACCTGGAGGCGCCGCTGGCCACCGCCCCGGCTTCCGTCCAGGCCATCACCGCCGCTGCCACCCGCACGGTCCTGTACTGATCCCCGCGCCCCCGGCGCATCGTCTTGCCTGCGGAGCAGCCCCCGCAGTTTCCCGGAGTTCCCCCCATGGCGTTCGTGTTCGAGCTTCCCGAGATCGGCGAAGGTGTCGTCGAGGGCGAGATCGTGGCCTGGAAGGTCCAGGTCGGCCAGTCCGTCCGCCGCGACGAGCCCTTCTGCGAGGTCATGACCGACAAGGCCACCGTCGAGATCTCCTCGCCGGTGAGCGGCACGGTCACGAAGCTGTGCGGTGAGCCCGGCGACATCATCAAGGTGCACGAGGCCCTGGCGGAGATCGACGAGAGTGGCGCTCCCGCGCCCGCCCCCGCGACGGAGGCGGTGAAGGAGGAGCCCAAGGCCGAGACCCCGAAGGCAGCCCCGGCGCCCAAGGCGGCCCCCGCTCCCGCCGCAGCAGCACCCGCGCCCGCCGCGAGCACCTCCCGCCGCGCCGGCGCCCCTTCCGATCCCGACGCCCGCGAGCACACCCGCGCGACCCCGGCCGTCCGTCGCGACGCCCGCGAGCGCGGCATCGACATCCACGCCGTGCCCGGCACCGGCCCTGGTGGTCGGGTCACCCGCGATGACCTCGACCAGTTCCAGAGCGCCCCCGCGCCCCAGGCCAGCGGCGTCGCGCCCAAGGCCGCCCCGGCGCTCCCCCAGGTCACGCCCTCAGGCCACGTGGAGAAGGTCAAGATCATCGGCCTGCGCCGCAAGATCGCCCAGCAAATGGCGGCGGCCATGCAGACCGCGCCGCACTTCACCTACGTCGAGGAGATCGACGCCACCGAGCTGGTCGCGGTCCGCAAGCGCCTGAAGGCCAAGGCCGCAGAGCGTGGGATCAAGCTGACCTATCTGCCGTTCATCATGAAGGCGTGCTCGGTCGCGTTCCGGGACTTCCCCAACGTGAACGCCAACATGGACAACGAGGCCTTCGAGCTGTCCGTGCACGGCGATCACAACATCGGCATCGCCACCGACACGCCAAACGGCCTGTTCGTCCCGGTCGTGCGCAACGTCGAGCAGAAGTCCATCCTGCACCTCGCCGCCGAGATCGAGCAGGTGACGAGCCGCACCCGCGCCGGCAAGGGCACGGTGCAGGACTTCTCGGGTGGCACGTTCACCATCACCAGCGTCGGCAACATCGGCGGCATGCTGGCGACCCCGATCCTGAACCTGCCCGAGGTGGCCATCCTCGGCGTCAACGCCATCCGCGATCGCGCGGTCGTCATCGACGGCCAGATCGTCGTGCGCAAGATGCTGTACCTGAGCCCCTCCTTCGACCACCGGATCATCGACGGCGCCGTCGCCGCCCGCTTCATCGCGCGGGTGAAGGGCCTGCTCGAGGATCCTGCCGAGCTGCTGGTGGAGCTGTCGTGAGCGTGCAGAGCGCCGTCGAGACCCTGCGCGATTCCTCCCGGGAGGGCGCTGTGCCCATGTCCGGGCTCGAGGCCGTCGTCGCCGGCGCGCTCTCGGTGCTGCCGGCGGACGCCTGGTGGGTGCCGGGCCTGCGCGAGCACGGCGGCGCGGTCCTGCGCGAGGTCCCCGAGGAGCGGCTCGCCGATCCCCACCAGGGCGCTCGCCCGTACAAGATCGCCCCGGTCAGCGCGGCCCCGGCCCTGCGCGCCCTGCACGCGGTCGGACTCGCCCGCGCCTCCGGAGGTCCGGCGCTGGTCCACCTGGGCATCGGCTCCGTCGCTGACGGTGCGTTCTCCGAGGCCCTCAACCTGGCGGCCCTGCTGTCCGCCCCGGTGATCTTCCTCGTGGCCGAGCTGCCGCTCACCGACGCGGCGCCGCTCGGCCCCCAGACTGCGGCCAGCGCGACAGCACTCGCCAAAGCCTACGACATCCCTTCCTTCTCGGCTGACGGTTCGGACCCTGTGTCCGTCGCCCGCGCGGTCGAGGAGGCGCTCGGTCGCGGCGGACCCGCCGTGATCAGCGCAACCCTTCCCACACCTGGAGCCTCCTCATGAGCGACAACCACTACCAGGCCATCGTCATCGGGGCCGGACCCGGCGGCTACCCCTGCGGCATCCGCCTCGCCCAGCTGGGCATCAAGACCCTCGTGGTCGAGAAGGAGTACTGGGGCGGCGTCTGCCTCAACGTCGGCTGCATCCCCTCGAAGGCGCTCATCACGGCCGGCAAGCGGGTCAAGGAGATCCAGGCCGCGGGCGACATGGGCCTCGTGATCAGCGGTGACGTCACCGTCGACATGGAGAAGCTCCAGGCCTGGAAGGGCACGGTCGTCGACAAGCTCACCGGCGGCGTGCGCACCCTGCTCAAGGGCAACAAGGCCGACATGGTGCAGGGCACGGCCAAGGTGACCGCGAAGGGTCAGGTCACCGTGACCGACGCGGACGGCAAGGACACCGTGTACACCGCTGACCACATCGTGCTCGCGACGGGCTCCCGCCCGATCCAGATCCCGGGCTTCGCCTTTGCCGACGGGCCCATCCTGGACTCGACCAAGGCCCTGGCCCTGACCGAGATCCCCAAGCACCTCATGGTCATCGGCGGCGGCTACATCGGCCTCGAGATGGGCAGCATGTACGCCAAGCTCGGCGCGAAGGTGACCGTCATCGAGATGCAGGACCAGCTGCTGCCGGGCTTCGACCCGGACGTGGTCAAGCTCATCGCCCGCAAGCTCAAGAAGGCCGGCGTCACCGTGCACCTCAAGGCGAAGGCCCTGGGCTGGGAGAAGACGAAGGACGGCGTCACGCTCGAGCTCGAGACCAGCAAGGGCGTCGAGAAGCTCGAGGGCGACTACATCCTCGTCACGGTCGGCCGCCGCCCGAACACCGAGGACCTGGGCCTGCAGGAGCTCGGCGTCGAGATGGACGGGCCCTTCGTCAAGGTCGACAAGCAGATGAAGACCAGCGTGGACGGCCTGTACGCCATCGGCGACCTGGTCGGAAACCCGATGCTCGCCCACAAGGCCACCCACGAGGGTGAGGTCGTGGCCGAGGTCATCGCCGGCCACAACGTGCAGTACGACGCCCGCACCGTGCCGGCCGTCGTCTTCACCGACCCGGAGATCGCGGTCGCCGGCGTGGACGAGCCCACCGCGAAGGCCCAGGGCCTCGACTACAAGGTCGGCAAGGTGCCCTACGCCGCAGTCGGTCGCTCGGTCACGACCAACGAGACCGACGGCTTCTACAAGATGCTGATCGACGCCAAGACCCACCGGGTGCTCGGCGTCACCATCGTCGGATCGCATGCGTCCGACCTCATCTCCGAGGCGGCGCTCGCCATCGAGATGGACGCCGAAGCCCTCGACGTCGGCCTCACCATCCACCCTCACCCCACCCTGGGCGAGGGCATGATGGAGGTCGCCAAGGCCGCGCTCGGCGAGGCGGTCCACGTCCTGAATCGCTGAGCTTCGGAGGCGGCGCCCCGTGGCACCGCCCGATGCACGGAGGGCCACGGCAGCTGCCGTGGCCCTTCGTGTTTCTGGTCTCTGAAGCCTACTTCCGCCGACGGCGCAGCATCAGGGCGCCCAGGAGCAGGCCACCGAGCCCGAAGCCGACGGGGCTGCCCGAGCCCCCCGCGGAGCAGCCACAGCCGGGCTTCTCCAGGTTCGGCTTGGGATCGCAGTCGTACGGGTTCCACTGCGCGTCGTCGCTGCAGTCGATCTCGGTGGTGCTGTCGTCCCGGACGTCGAGGAAGTTCGGAGCACCGTCGCCGTCGTCGTCGCCGACGCCCTCAGCCGAGTCCAGCTCGCCATCCCCGTCGCTGTCGGTGTCGAGGTAGTTCGGGATGCCGTCGCCATCGAAGTCGAAGGCGCCCTCGTCCTTGGTTGGGATGCCGTCGCCGTCGTCGTCGTCATCCAGCACGTCGGCCACGCCGTCCTTGTCGGTGTCCTGGTTCTCCCAGCCGTCCTCGGTGCGGACCAGCTCGTCGGAGTCCAGCACGCCGTCCCCGTCCGAGTCCGACGACTTCGGATCGGTGCCCAGCGCCTCCTCGTCCTGGGTGATGATCCCGTCACCATCGGGATCGGACAGCGGACCATCGGTCGGGTCGTCGTCCAGGTAGTCCGGGAGCTTGTCGCCATCGAGGTTCTCGGCGTCCGCCGGGTTGAAGTCCCCGTTCGGGTCCGGGTTCTCGTCGATGGTGTCGATGCCGTCGCCGTCGTCGTCGTCGTCCAGGTAGTCCGGGATCCCGTCCCCGTCGGTGTCCTGGGCGTCTGCCGGATCGAGGTCGCCGTTGGGGTCGGGGTTCTCGTACTTCGTCGCCACGCCGTCGCCGTCATCGTCGATGTCGTAGGCGTCCGCGCCGACGTCGTCGGCGGGTGCGGACGGCTCACCGACCACGCCGACGCCGTCATCGTCGCCGTCGGTGTCCTTCTTCTTCCAGACACCGCCGCTGAACTCGGACTCGAAGTCGTCGCGGACGCCGTCGCCGTCGGTGTCGACCCGGTTGGCGTCGTAGCCGAGGCTGTTCTCGTCGCGGGTGATGATGTTGTCCCCGTCGACGTCGACGTCCGGCCCATCGCAGTCGTTGCAGTCGCGGTAGCCGGCGATGGAGTCCGAGTCGGGGTCGCGGAAGCGCTCCACCGAGTCGGGAATGCCGTCGCCGTCGCTGTCGTCGTCCAGGTAGTTGGGGATGCCATCGGGAGCGGCCGTGCAGCGCTTCGCGCGCCAGTCGTCGCAGGGTCCCGACGCAGGAGGTGCGCCGTCCTCGTCGACGTCGCGCTCGTCGAAGGTGTCGATGCCGTCCCCATCGTCGTCGTCGTCGTCGACGTCGTAGTTGCCGTCATCATCCCAGTCCTGGGGCGTGGGCGCGCCGGAGTCGTTCGGGCGGCGGGTCCAGGCGGGAGAGGTGCCGGCATCCCACAGGGTCCAGTCCCACTCCTGCAGGTCTTCGATGTCGTCGCCGTCGGTGTCCTTGGAGAGCTCGTCGAAGCCGTAGTAGCGCTCGAAGCGGGTCGGCACGCCGTCGCCATCGTCGTCGTCGTCGCGGTAGTCGGGCACCCCGTCCTTGTCGAGATCGTCGTTGCGGGGGTCACCGCTCTTGTCGCGGTCCTCGTTGATGCTCAGGACCCCGTCGTCGTCGTCGTCGTTGTCGAGGTAGTCGGGGATGCCGTCCGAGTCGAGATCGTCGCTGGTCGGATCGCCGTCCTTGTCCGCGTCCTCTTCCTTCGTCGGCACCAGATCGCCGTCGTCGTCGGAGTCGACGTAGTCCAGACGCTTGTCGCCGTCGGTGTCCTTGGTGCCCTCGACCGAGCTGGGGACGTTGTCGTTGTCATCGTCGGTGTCGAGGTAGTTCGGATCGCCGTCACCATCGGTGTCGCCGGTGCCCTCGAACTTCGTGCTGATCGTGTCGCCGTCGTCGTCGACGTCCCGGTAGTCCGGGGTCTTGTCGCCGTCGGTGTCGTCGTTGCGGGCGTCGCCGTCGCCGTTGATGTCCTCGTCGATCGTCTTGACGCCGTCGCCGTCGTCGTCGTCGTCGCGGAAGTCGGGCAGGCCGTCACCATCGGTGTTGTCGTTGAGCGGGTTCTTGTCCCCGTTCACGTCCTCGTTGATGGTGAGGATGCCGTCGTTGTCGTCGTCCGGGTCCAGGAAGTCGACCAGGCGATCGCCGTCGGTGTTGTCGTTGGACGGGTTGCCGTCGCCGTTGACGTCCTCGTCCTTGGTGAGGACCGAGTCGCCGTCATCGTCGTCATCCAGATAGTTCGGGATGCCGTCGCCATCGTCGTCGGTGCGCTTGGCCTCGATGCTCGACGGCACCCCGTCCCCGTCGTCGTCCGAGTCCAGGTAGTCGGGGACCGTGTCGCCGTCGGTGTCGTCGTTGAGCGGGTTCTTGTCCCCGTTCACGTCCTCGTCGATGGTCTTGACGCTGTCGCCGTCGTCGTCGTCGTCCAGGTAGTTCCTGGTCCCGTCCTTGTCCGTGTCCAGCGAGCTGCCCTCGGTCTTGGTCAGGATCCCGTCGCCGTCGTCGTCGGTGTCCAGGTAGTTCGGCGTCTTGTCGCCGTCGGTGTCGTCGTTGGTCGGGTTCTTGTCCCCGTTGACGTCCTCCGAGAGCGTGGGCACGCCGTCGCCGTCGTCGTCGGTGTCCAGGTAGTCCTTGATGCCGTCGCCGTCGGTGTCCTTGGTCGTCCCCTCGATCGTCGTGGTGACACCGTCGTTGTCGTCGTCATCGTCGAGGTAGTCGGGCACGCCGTCCTTGTCGGAGTCGCCCTTGCCCTCGGTCTTGGTCGGGACCCCGTCACCGTCGTCGTCGGTGTCCAGGTAGTTCGGGATCTTGTCGAAGTCGGTGTCGTCGTTGGTCGGGTCCTTGTCACCGTCGACGTCCTCATCCGCGGTGTCGACCCCGTCCCCGTCGTCATCGTCGTCGAGGTAGTCGAGCGTCTTGTCCCCGTCGGTGTCCTTGGACGAGCCCTCGGTCTTGGTCAGCACCAGGTCGCCGTCGTCGTCGTTGTCGAGGTAGTTCTTGACCCCGTCGCCGTCGGTGTCCGTGGACGAGCCCTCGGTCTTGGTGAGGATCCCGTCGCCGTCGTCGTCGGTGTCCAGGTAGTCGGAGACCTTGTCCCCGTCGGTGTCCTTCGTGCCCTCGTCCTTGGTCAGGACCCCGTCTCCGTCGTCGTCGGTGTCCAGGTAGTCGACGATCTTGTCGCCGTCGGTGTCCTTCGTCCCCTCGGTCTTCGTCGCGATCCCGTCGCCGTCGTCGTCGGTGTCCAGGTAGTCGGAGATCTTGTCGCCGTCGGTGTCCTTCGTGCCCTCGGTCTTGGTCAGGATCCCGTCGCCGTCGTCGTCGGTGTCCAGGTAGTCCAGGGTCTTGTCCCCGTCGGTGTCCTTCGTGCCGCCCTCGGTGCTGGTCAGGATCCCGTCGCCGTCGTCGTCGTTGTCCAGGTAGTTCGGCGTCTTGTCCCCGTCCGTGTCGTGCTCGTCGTAGTCGCCGTCG
>MDTC01264644.1_pt1 | contig 10825 bp, 9 predicted proteins | sample 811181 | NCBI WGS metagenome assembly MDTC01 (sample SAMN05326644, study PRJNA326480) | marine metagenome | isolation source: seawater | place: Pacific Ocean: North | collected 2011 | reverse complement strand
TATGTAATCGAGAAGTTTTTAAATACATCGACGACGATCCTAAAACTATGTTTGAGGGATTGCCCATGCAAAATCTTGTTAAATCCAAAGAACTAAACTTGTTTAAACATTTTGGTTTCTGGCATCCAATGGATACTTATCCAGAATACCAATATTTAAACAAACTTTGGAAAAATGACCAAGCTCCCTGGAAAATTTGGTAATTTGAGTATATTTTTCCATTTTGATCGTTTTCATAATCAATTAAAAATCATTGATTATTAATGAACAAATGGGTGTCAGAATTTATTGTAAATGAAAGAAAAGAAGTTGTTCACTTTTTTTCTTGTTAATTTTTTTAATATAACAAATGAAAGTTCTTGTTACAGGTGCAACTGGATTTATTGGAAGCTGGTTCATTAGAGAATCCCAAAAAAAGGGCATCCTGCTTAGAGGGATTAAAAGATACAATAGTATTTGTAGAATTCCTGTTAAAGAAAATATTGAGTGGATAGATTATGACTTCAATAACTCTAGTTGCTTAGATAAAAATAAGATGTTCAAAGATGTGGACATTGTCGTTCACCTACTCTCTCATGGGGTTAGTCCTCAACCTGCATGTTGGGGTCAATGTTTAAAAATAAATGTATCTTCAAGCTTCAATTTCATAAATCAGGCTGTCGAATTTGGAATTAAAAAGTTCATAGTTTTAGGATCTTGCATGGAGTATGGAAATTCAGGTAATTTATATGATTTTATTCCATCAAATGCTCCTTTGCGTCCTGAGGGTCCATATGCATGTTCAAAAGCTGCCGCTTCGATCGCTTTTCTTGGTCTAGCTAAAGAAAAAAATCTGTTATTGACATTAATAAGGCCATTCAATGTTTATGGTGAGGGACAATATAAAAAGAATTTATGGCCCTCTTTGACCGAAGCAGCAATTTTAGGCGATGATTTTCCAATGACAAAGGGTGAACAAATTCGAGATTTTCAAAAAGTTGAAGATCTCGTCCATTTTATTATAAACGAACTAGATTTTGAAAATGCGATTCCCGGTGCACCAAATATAATCAATTCAGGTTCTGGAGTTCCTAGATCTATATTGAATTTTGTTATGGAAAACTGGCAAAATTTGGGAGCTAAAGGAAATATACTTCCTGGTAAACTTCCTTACCGGAAAAACGAAGTCTTTCGATATGTTCCTGCAATAAATAAATATTCCAACCATTAAACTAAGATTCTGTGAACCCCAGCATTAAAAGAAAATCAACGATATGTGCTCATATTCCAACTAGAAACTGTGTTCATGAGCTTTCTCTATGTCTGTCCTTCTTAAATTTTGTGGATGAAATTATAGTCGCTGACAATAGCTCCAATTCGGATATTGAAAATCTTCTCAATCGAGAGGAGTTTTCTCATATTACTCATATATACACACAAGAATCTGATATTAGAAAAAGGCTTCTCGAATTGAATTCTATTTCAAAATCAGATTTCATCTTGTGGGTTCATACTGACGAAATTTATACCTCGGATTTAGCCGATGAGATATTAGAAAATTTAAGAACAGTCCAGGATGACGTAGATGGTTTTTATATTCCTTCAAGGGTCACGAACTTTGGTCATGATTTTAATGAGGGTCACACTCAACTTCGACTGGTTCGCAAAGGAAAATTTACTTTCCCATTTGATGGCATGCATGACATGCCTATTGTAAAAGGTAAAACCATTCATTTGACCCACTATTACAAACACATAAACAACCCCAATATCGGAATTACATTGATAAAACATATAGGTTACGAGAGACTTACTGCAAAAGATATTGGTAAAAATGAAGATTTAATTTCGTTTCTTGATTCTAAGGGAATAAAATTATACCTAGGGATTTTTGTTTTTTGGATTAAAAGTTTTATTCGTTTTGTAAGGTATTTTTTAGTTTTTAGGAACTTAGGTTTTGTTGGTTTTTGTTTGGCTTTTAGCAATTCCTTTCACTTTATGGCTATGTGTCTGATGCAGACTGAAGAAAAAAGAATACGTGAAGGTAAAATGGATAAATCTTCAAGAAATTATCGAGGTTATCTATAGAAGTATTAAATAGTAGTATTCTTTAAACACATTTAATTACATGTTAGATTTTGAAATTTTGTCACTTTGCAATTAACAAAATTAATCAAGAATTTTGATTTTATTGCCACAATAATTAATTAATATTATGAACAAATTTATCATCCAAGATGTCACACAAATTACTGAAAAAATTGATGTTCAGAGATTTAGCGGAAAAAAAATTCTTTTAACTGGCGCGGCCGGTTTTTTGGGATCTTATTTCACTCATTTTTTTACGAATTTGAATGATTTAAAAATTCTCAAAGATCCTTGTCAGTTGTTTTGTTTAGATAACTTTACGAGAGGAACTCCCGATTGGTTGCTCTATCTTAATAAAAGAGATGATTTGAAATTGATAAAATCTGATATTATCGGTTGCAGAGATTTTGAAAAATGCGATTTCGTGATTCACGCGGCATCCATTGCATCTCCAACTTATTACAGAAAAAAACCAATTGAAACAATGGACGCAAACGTTCTTGGTCTGAGAAACCTTCTAGATTTTTTTAGACAAAATAAATGTGAAAGTTTTTTATACTTTTCCACAAGTGAAATTTATGGCGATCCGGATTCTAAAAATATTCCTACCAAAGAAACCTATAGAGGTTTTGTAAGTTGCACCGGACCAAGAGCCTGCTATGATGAATCTAAGAGATTTGGTGAAACACTTGCTGTTAACTTTTTTGAACAATACAATTTACCAATAAAGATTGCTAGACCCTTTAATAATTATGGACCTGGATTAAAAATCAATGACAAAAGAGTCCTTCCAGATTTCTTCAAAAATATACTTGAGGGCAAAAATATTGAACTTTTTTCTGATGGTAAAGCTACAAGAACTTTTTGTTATATTTCAGATGCAGTCACAGGGTATTTAAAGATTCTGCTCTCAGAATTCAATGGAGAACCTTTTAATATTGGAGTAGACAATCCTGAGATTTCAATGAACGATCTGGCTAATAAAATTGTGGATCTTCTAAATCTACCAAATAAAGTTATTTTTAAAAAGAATACTGACTCTCATTATTTGACTGACAATCCACAGAGAAGATGTCCTGATCTTGAAAAATCTAAAAAGTTATTGGATTACAACCCTATGATCTCACTCGATGAAGGATTAATTAGAATGTTTGAATACTACAAATCTGAATTTAAAAAATGAAAATAACAGTAATAGGAGCTGGCTATGTTGGTCTGGTGTCAGGAGTTTGTTTAGCGTCGAAAGGTCACCAAGTAATTTGTGTGGACGTAAGAAAAGAAATTGTTAATTGTTTAAATTCTGGCACCCCTCATATTTTCGAAAACCATTTAGAAAACTTACTTCAGACTGTAGTTAATGACAAATTGTTCTCTGCTACTACTGATTTAAATAGAGCACTTGAAAACTCAGACCTAGTGCTTATTGCCGTTGGAACCCCATCATTGAATGGTAAGATTGACTTAGGACAAATGAAAATGGTTTCCAATCAGATTGGTAAATTCCTTAGAAAAAGTGATAAATTTTTAGCTATTGTAGTTAAAAGCACTGTTGTGCCATCAACCACGGACTCATTAATAAAAGATATAATAGAGTCTGAATCGGAGAAAAAACTAGGAGATTTTGGTCTCGGTATGAATCCAGAATTTTTAAGAGAAGGCAATGCAATCGATGATTTTATGAATCCCGACAGAATTGTAATAGGATTTGAAGATTTTAGAACTAAAAACCTCCTCAACCAATTGTATGATAATTGGAATTGTCAAAAGTTATTTGTTAATTCCAGAACTGCTGAAATGATTAAATATGCAAACAATACCCTATTGGCATGTTTGATTTCGATGAATAATGAGCTCTCTAATTTATCTTCTACAGTTGGGGATATAGACTATCTGGATGTTATTGATGGAATCTCATCAGACAATAGGTGGAGTCCGACGATAAACAATGAGAAAATTTATCCGTCAATAATTTCATATTTTACACCTGGTGCAGGATTTGGAGGAAGTTGTTTTCCTAAAGATGTTCAAGCAATAAGAACTTTAGGTGAGTCTCTTGGTCTCAACATGAATATGAGTAACTCCATTTTAAATGTTAATGACAATCAACCAGACGTTGCTCTAAGAAAAATTGAAAATTCTCCTTTAGCATCAAAGAGTGTTCTTTTTTTAGGTCTATCCTTCAAGCCAAACACAGACGATATTAGAGAATCTAGCTCGATTAAAATTCTAAATTTATTACTTTCCCGAGATTATAATATAATTGCTCATGATCCAATAGCTGTGAAAAATACTAAAAAAGAAGTTCAAAATACTCGATTAAAATTCACTGTAGATTGGAAATCTGAAATTAAAAACAATGACATTGTGATCATTGGAACTAATTGGGAAGAATATAAAAAACTAACAAGTATTTTAGGTGAAGAAAAATCAAAAAAATTGATTATTGACTGCAAAAGATTGTTAGATTCATCCGAGATAAAATACCACCATTATTCAACTTATGGAAAATAACAAAACCAAAATTAACTTATTATGAAATCAAATTTTTTAAAAGTTCCCTATGCTCAATCTGTACATGGACAAGAAGAAATTGACGCTGTAGTAAATGTATTGAAAACGTCTACCCAGATGGGAAAAAATGTTACCGATTTTGAACAAAAAGTGGCTAAAATGTTTCGTAAAAAATTTGGTTTATCAACAAATTCCGGAACCTCTTCCTTGATGCTCGCTGCAGAGGCTCTTGATTTACCTAAAGGTTCAGAAGTCATTACCGCTGCTTTCACTTTTGCTACAACTATTACACCGATAATCAAAAATAATTTGATTCCAGTTTTTGTTGATTCTGAAAAAGATACTTTGAATATCAACGCTAGTAGAATTGAGCAATTTGTTAATAAAAATACCTCAGCGATATGGATCCCTAATATGCTAGGTAATGTTCCTGACTGGGATATTTTAAAAGTTATTGCCGAAAAATATAATTTAGTTCTAATTGAAGATTCTGCTGACACTCTAGGTGGAACTTTAAGAGGAAGACCCACCGGTGAAAGAACTGACTTAAGTATTTGTAGCTTTTATGGTTCTCACATTATTAATTGTGCTGGAAATGGTGGTTTCTTAGGTGTCAACGATGAAAAAGTAGCTAGAAAAGCAAGATTATTAAGGTCATGGGGTAGATCCTCTTCAGTATTTGAAGATATTACTGAAAGTGAAAGCTTAGATAACAGATTTAATATGGATTTAGATGGTATTCCATATGATGCTAAATTTGTTTTTGAGTATCCTGGATATCAGATGGAACCTTCAGAAATGGGAGCTGCATTTGGTTTGGTTCAGCTTGCAAATTTTGAAGAAGTTAAGAAAAAAAGAATCGGCGCCTTTGAAAAAATGGAAAATATTTTTAAAAAACATTCTTCATTTGTCAGACTTTGTATACCTAACCCAGATGCGGATGTAGTTTGGATGCACTTCCCTTTTGTAATTCAGGAAAATTCTCCTTTCACGAGAAGAGATTTACAGAAATTTTTTGAATTGCGTGGGATTCAAACCAGACCCCCATTTTCTGGAAATGTTTTGAGGCAACCCATGCTAAAAAATCAAAATATCATGGCTCCTGATACCTATAATAATGCTGATGATATGATGAAAAATGGGGTTTTACTTGGATGTCATCAAGGATTATCAGATGAACAATTCTCTCACGTTGAACAAGTATTTGAGGAGTTCATCAAACAATTTATTTGAGATTCACCTTATTAAGAAAAAATGTTGAAAAACACCCCGATATGAAGCATCTAATTTTGAGATGATGAACAGCGAACTAATTGATCAACTTAATTTCCGAAATTTGAGCCTTTTGAAATTCTATGCTAGAATCTTCTCATTATGGTCGCGTATAAATACCCTCTTTATTAAACATTTCTGGGCAAATAAAAATCACAGTTTCGCTGGTTTCTGTCTTGCGGCTAGTTCAATATTCTTAACAATTATTTAATCTGTTACCCCTATGGAGGAAAAAATGAAAAGAGAAGGCATCATTGACCGAGATATCAGAGGCTGTTACTGATTCATGAAAAAGACTCTAAACAATTTACTTTGTAAATATCCGTATATTTACAAAAACATACTTAAAATTACAGAGAACTCTAACTATGAGAAGCAGTTTTATTTAACACATATTAAATCAAATGATGTAGTGTTCGAACTTGGTGCTAATCGTGGTTATTTTACTAAACTATTTTCTAGTGTAGTGGGTCCAAATGGATGTGTCCATGCATTTGAAGCTGTCCCAGAGACTTACAATAAAACAAATCAATCATTAGCAAATAATTACCCTAAAAATCTCTTTTTCAATAATTATGCCGTAGGCAACGAAATTAAAAAAGTCGATTTATTCATGCCTAACACTGACGACGGGCAAGCATCCCTCGCAAATCAAAAAGATGGATCATGGAAGTCCGGATCTATAAGCACACATTCCGCTCAAATGATCCGATTAGACGATTACATTAAAGAAAACCAAATAACCAAAATTGATTTTGTAAAATGCGACATTGAAGGATCTGAATTATTAGCACTTCAAGGAATGGAAGAGAGCTTGAAACATTTCAAACCCAAGATTCTGATTGAAGTCCATGAGTCTTGGATGAACTCTTTTAACTATTCATCTATGGATCTTTTTGAATTATTAAGAAATTTTGGCTATACTGAATTTCACCAAGTAGAAAAGACCATAAAGCGTTTATCTTTACATGAATTAGAGAATGTAAAAAATATACCAGAATCAATGAATGTATATTGTAAATGAGTAAATTAACACTAACCTAAATCTCTCCTTTTCTTAGACTGCATGAACTCTTAGGATAATTAAATTTAAAATAATAGATCTTATCGAGCTATCCCTCAAAATTATAGATCTGAAACTAGCTTATATTGTTAATGGTTAGTTATTGATTTGTTCAAAGTCAACGGGAACGGTTACAATAAACCTGCCTGCCTTGATTGACGGACAAGCCTCCATAAGAGTGCATGAATCCGAAATATGGGATAAGCATGAAATTCAGGTTTTTGATGCAGAAATGGTCCTGCTTGATGACTATGTTAGTCAATACAATATAGCTTCTTTGGATTTTATAAAATGTAATATCGAGGGAGCAGAACTTCTTGCCCTGCAAGGCTGTGAAAACAGCCTAAGAAAATGGCACCCTAAACTGCTAGTCGAAGTATATGCTCCTTTACTAAAATCATTTGATTATACACCAACAGATCTATTCCAATTTCTCCAAAGTGTAGGGTATCAAAATTTTTATCTCGTTCAAGAAAAGCCATTGCAGATAGATGTAAACAAACATGAATGGAATTTACCTGAAAATGTTTACTGCTCTGCGTAATAAATTGGCATCAATCACCCACTAAAAATACGTCCCTTTGATTTTTAACTCCATAGAGTTTATCATATTTCTTCCTATCGTTCTGACAGTTTACTATTTCGCTTCGTTTTCATGGCAAAATATTTTCTTACTACTAGCGAGTTATATCTTCTATAGCTTTTGGGACTGGCGATTTCTACTTTTTTTGGCAATCTCTACATTAACGGATTATATATGCGGTAAGAAAATTTATGAGAATCCAAAAGTAGAATTAAGGAAGCTATATTTAGGAATTAGTATTTGCACAAATTTATCTATATTAGGTTTCTTTAAATATTATAACTTTTTTATAAATTCTTTTTATGACTTATTAATAAGTATTGGTGTTAAGACTGAAAACACATGGTTATTAGATATTATTTTGCCGATGGGGATATCATTTTATACATTTCAAACCATGGCTTATACAATTGATATTTATAGAAACAATACTAAGCCAACGAATAATTTACTGAGTTTCGCATTGTATGTAACTTACTTTCCACAGTTAGTTGCAGGTCCTATTGAAAGAGCTAAAAGATTACTTCCTCAGCTTGAAAAACCTCGATCTTATTGCCCTAAGACTGTCTCATCAGGTATAGCGTTAATTATAACCGGTTTTTTCAAGAAAGTAGTTATAGGAGATTATCTATCAGCACCTTATGCTAATTTAGCTTTCACTGAAACTATTTCTTGTTCACCTGAAGCATTAATGTTGGGTATTTGTATGTTTAGTATACAAATTTATGCAGATTTTTCAGGTTACAGTGATATCGCTAGAGGTATTAGCCGTATGCTTGGGATTGAACTTATGGTAAATTTCAGGCAACCTTATCTATCCAGAAATATAACTGAATTCTGGAAACGTTGGCATATTTCACTTTCAGAATGGCTAAGAGATTATTTATATATACCACTAGGTGGAAACCGTAATAGTAATTTTAAAACACATAGAAACTTATTAATTACCATGATACTTGGAGGACTCTGGCATGGTGCAAATTGGACTTTTGTTATTTGGGGAGCCTTACATGGATTTTATTTAATTTTTCATAAATTAATATTAGGTAAAACTAAATCTGATTTTTCAAATATGGTTACATTCAATATATTTTTAAAAAATACTGGTAAAATATTCTTAATGAACATTCTTGTTTTATTAACATGGATTTTCTTTCGAGCAAATAACTTGGAACATAGTATTGATTATATTAAAAATCTCACAATTGGCCTTTTAAACTTAAGTATCCTTATTAAACTAATGGTAATATTAATTATGTACTTAGGATTTATTTTTGGAATTGATTATCTATTTTATAAAACCGATTCAGATGAAATTCTATCTAAGTCAAATTTCATTATTAGAATACCGGTCTACACAGTTCTAATATTGAGTGTATGGATTGCTTGGCCCTCGGAATATTCTCCTTTTATATATTTTCAGTTTTAAAGAGAATTAATGACTTTTAAAAAAATAAGTCGAGATGTGATAGCAGTAGTAATTTTACTTATTATCTGCAATTTGATAATTCATTTATTAAAGGCTAAAAATATACGAACATCATCTCTAAATCAAAAATGTGAAGAGATTCTTTCAATTCCTTTAAATACAGAATTCGATGTTATTTTTTTGGGTGATAGCAGATCTGCTGAAATTGATATATCTTGTATATCTAAACATCTTGAAATTGATGAAAAAAATATATACAACGCATCTATTATTGCAGGATGTTGGATTGGTTCTTACAGTATGTTGAGTAAATTATCCAATCATATTCATAAAAATACAAAAATTATAATCTGTCTTTCTGAATATTGGCTAGAAAGACCAAATGTGGAAGAAAAACTGGGCCTCTATCCTTACTTTATTGATTATTTTAAATTTAATTTTCTTTACGGTATAAAGTCCTTCATACCGATAGCATTAAAAAGACACAATATTTCAGATAGAATAAATAAAAATATTAATGTGCTCTTATCAAAGCTTATTAATGAAAAGAATCAGCCTTTGAATTATCCAATAAATAAAGATAAAGTATTCTCAATAGGGTTTGGAGACCTTTCTCTTTGTAATGTAGATCTTTGGTTTTCTGAGATTAATATTATTGAATCAGAAGACAATTTAGTCTTCGCAAGAAATTCTCTAGATCTAATTCAAAATATCTCTAAGGAGATTACTTTGATCTATCTACCCAATGCCGCATCCAGATGTAAACATGTGACTAAATATTATCCAGATAGACAGGAAAAGTTTTTCAAAAAAGTAGAAAATGTGTGCAATCAAAAATCTCTACAATTTCTCAATTTTAAGAATCTTTTAATTGAAGATCAGTATTACAAGGATTACCACCATTGGAACGATCAGGGTTCTCAATTGGGTTCAAAATTAATAGCTGAGAGACTAAAATTATTATTTAAATGAACTCTATTTATCACACTCCCCAAGCCAAATATATCCGTTTTTTATTTTGGTGCTATTTGATACTTTTATTATTTGAAGGTGCACTTAGAAAATGGATCACTCCTGGACTATCTACTCCACTTTTAGTTGTCAGAGACCCTTTTGCAATTGCGATTTTTTTTCTTTCTTTACAGATTGGAATATTTCCCAGAAACAAATATGCAAATCAACTCTACCTTCTTGGAATTGCATGTGGTCTTATCTCACTCCTTACACCGGCTGGGCTTAAAATAACATTGTTTGGTATGAGAACGAACTTCTTACATTTACCATTGATGTTCGTTATGCCCATGGTTTTCAACTTTAAAGATTTTATTAAAATTGGGAAATTTCTTACCATTATTTCTATCCCTATGGCTTTTATAGTTGCGGAACAGTTTCAAGCGACCCCAGATGATCTTATTAACACCGCAGCAGGAGGTGTTGGTAGGCAATTAGAAACCTCAGGTGGTAAGGTAAGAGGTTCTGGAACTTTTACTTTTGTAACGGGTATTGTTTCTTACTTTTCTCTGGTATTAGCATTTACAATAGCTGCATATTTTAGAAGAAAAACATTTCCTTGGTGGATGTTGTTGTTGGGATTAGGATCTATTTTTATTGCCATGGCAACGAGCGGGAGTCGGTCCGTTGTTGCTGGTTGCTTTGAGGTATTGGCTGCATTTGCGTTCTTAGGGTGGTTTCGCTTTAAAGAATTTGGCAAAGTAACCGGTTTTGTCTTTATATCTGGTTCTATTCTTTTGATTGTAAGTCAAACTCAAGTTTTCAATGAGGGTTTGGAAATCTTAAATATGAGATTTGAAGAAGCAGCCTCCTCTGAAATGGGACCCGTAGAGGAATTTTTCGCGAGAAATAAGGACATATTCTCTGCTCCCTTTACATTCAGTTCTGG
>MDTC01267338.1_pt1 | contig 10826 bp, 10 predicted proteins | sample 811181 | NCBI WGS metagenome assembly MDTC01 (sample SAMN05326644, study PRJNA326480) | marine metagenome | isolation source: seawater | place: Pacific Ocean: North | collected 2011 | reverse complement strand
TGCATTAGCTACAGCACGGGCTGATTTAGGTCTTTTTATTGCAATTGCTACCTGTTTATAGGTTTTGACAGTTCCTCTTGGTATAGTTTTGAGATATTTCCAAACTTTTTGCTGAAATTTTGTTCCCTTCAATTTCATATTATAAACCATCTAAAAGCTTCATACATTGCTAATCCATAAATTGAATGTCTTATAAGAAATATACATGATGTTTTTATTGGTTTTCCTGTTTTTCTTGCAAAGATACCTTGTCCTGTAAAAGGTAAAAATACCAACAGTGGAGCTAGAGTTGTTATTCCTCCAAAAATAAGCCCTGAAAAATAAGACATTTTAATACCAATATAAATAAAGAAAATATAGTAAATAACTGCCCAAGATATTGATATAAAATAATGAAAAACCCATCCAAGCAATACTTCATATTTAAATTCAGGTTTTTCAATAATTGTAGGATTAAAAAAAGTACCATTTTTAATCATATAATAGGTCCATCTACCTACAATACCCCAAGAAGGTTCAGGAACACCTATTTTTTTTAATAAATAACCCAAAATATCTAAAATGATACAAGAAAATATTCCTGCAATAAAAATGCTTAAAATATCAATCAATATTAACTCAATAAAAATTTAAAATAATAAAACAAATAATAAAGAAAATAGCTAAAATAGACAAATAAATCGTCTCCAGAGTTTTTCCAGTTTTTTTGTACTGAATAAAGCTTAATATTATAAAGCCAATTGAAGTTATTATAAAATATATTGGTTCAATAACTCCATCTATGCCCATCTTTAAATTTTATTACATACTTATTGTGATCACAATGTCGTTAATTGTCCTTTAAAATAATAAATTATTTTATTTGACATATTAAAACTCTTGATATATTACTAACGATAATTAATTGTTATCAATAGTAATAAATATGAATGAAATAATAACAGATATAAAAGCGTTAAAAGAAGAAACATTATTAAATCTTCAAAGTTCTAAGGCAAACAATACTATACGAGCTTATAATTCAGATTTTAAAGATTTTGGACTATTCTGCGCTCAAAATGGATTTAAATCACTACCCTCAGAACCAAAAATAGTTTCACTATATTTAACACATTTATCTACTAAAGAGGTTAAAATGAGTACTTTAAAGCGAAGATTAGTATCAATAGGAGTTATACATAAGCTTAAAGGTCATTACTTAGATACAAAACACCCATCAATAATTGAGAATATAATGGGTATTAAAAGAAGAAAAGGAAGCATTCAAAGAGGAAAAAAACCATTATTAATCAATAGTTTAAAAAGAATTATTAATATAATTGATGAACAAAAAATTGAGGAAATCAAAAAATTAAGAGATAGATCAATTATCTTAATTGGTTTTTCAGGTGGATTTAGAAGAAATGAGATAGTTTCATTAGACTATGAAGATTTGGATTTTGTAGAAGAGGGTCTTAAAATTAATCTTAAGAGGTCTAAAACAGACCAATTTGGAGAAGGCTCTGTAAAAGGACTACCCTACCTTGTCAATTCACAGTATTGCCCAGTTGTTTCCATCCGTAAATGGATTGAAATATCAAAGATAAATTCTGGACCACTATTTAAAAGGTTTACTAAAGGAGCAAAATTATCAGAAAAAAGATTAACAGATCAAACAGTTGCATTACTTATAAAAGCATATTTAAAATTAGCAGGTATAGAAAGTAAAAATTACTCTGGACATAGCTTAAGATCGGGCTTTGCAACATCTGCAGCTGAGTCAGGAGTTGAGGAAAGAAGTATAATGGCAATGACAGGCCATAAGTCTACAGAAATGGTTAGAAGATATATTAAAGAAGCTAATTTATTTAAAAATAACGCCTTAAATAAGATCAGATTTTAACAAAGAAGAATTATTTTTAACAAAAATTGCATCAAACTGAACAAGAAAAGAACTATAATTCCCTAATCTTTTAAGATCATAAATATCATAAAAAGTATAATTTAATTTATTCATAAAATTTATAACATCAATAAATAATGGGGATCCTTTATTATATTCTTTTACTGAAGTTTCTAAAATAATTATTTCAAAGAAAGATATTTTTTTTCCCATACCTTTTAATATGTCAATTTCAGATCCTTGTACATCAAGTTTAATTACATTTTTAAAGGAATTAAAATTTAAATTAGATAATTCAATTTCTAATGTAGATGAAGTGATCAGTTCAGCTTTTCTGGAAAAATTTGTTTTTTCTTCATACACAGATGACCCATAACCCATATTGAAAAATTTTAATTCTTTAATGGCATCAGAAAGAAGGCAGATCTTATAAGAAATATTATGATATTTTTTTTTTAAAAAAGATAGATTTTTTTCGTTATGTTTATTACCATCAAAAAGTAAATATTTTGAATTTGGAAAAAAATTAAAACATTTCAAAAACCATTCACCATGACCACAGCCAATATCTAGAATATACTCTGGATCAATTTTATCTGCAAGTAAAGATAAGATAATTTCAGTATTTGTTACTTGATTTTTGTTTAAAAACTTATGATTTTTTTTATAATTTATTGGGATTAAAGATAACAAAAATTTAGAAAATTTTTGTAAAGTTTTAAAAAAAAAATTCATTATAAGAATTTATTTCAAACTTAAAAATAAATTTTGATCGTCACACATTTTTTTTATTAATGTTTTTAAATTAGTTTTTGCTATCCAATTAAGTTGTTTTTTTGCTTTGGAAGGGTTAGATTTCAGATGGTTAACATCTAAGGGTCTATAAAATTTTTTACTAATTTTGATAATTGTTTTGTTATTTTTTAAATTTATACATTTTTCATTTATTCCTTTTCCAACCCATTTAGTATTTATTTTCAGATATTTACATGTCAGATTAATAAATTCTTTAATAGTATAACATTTTCCAGTGCCTATAATAAAATCATCTTTTTTCTTTAATTGTAACATTTTCCACATTGCTTCAACATAATCTGGTGCAAAACCCCAGTCTCTTTTGGCATAGATATTACCTAAGTACATTATTTTTCTTTTATTGTTTAAAATTTCACTTAATTGCTTAACTATTTTTTTTGTAACAAATTCCTCACCCCTAAGAGGAGATTCATGATTAAATAAAATTCCTGAACAACAATTTAAATTATAAGCTTTTCTGTATAATTTAACTAAATAATGAGATCCAACTTTACTAATACCGTATGGACTGGCAGGATCAAAATTTGTATTCTCATTTATAGATTTTTGAGTTTCATTACCAAACATTTCAGATGTTGAAGCTTGATATAAAGATATTTTTTTTTTAGAATTTTTCATCACTTCCAAGATATTTAATAAAGCAAAAAAATTTGTATGAATTGTATATAAAGGTTGTTCAAAAGAAGAAGCTACAAACGACATTGCAGCTAAATTATAAATTTCATCTGGTTTTATTTTGTTAATAACATAGTTTACTGAAGCAAATTCATTAATCTCTAAATCTATTAGTTCTATTTTATTTTCAATACCTAATTTTCTTAGTCTATTATTTTCATAATTAGAATTTCGTCGATAAGATCCGTAAACTTTATATTTTTTAGATAAAAGAAATTTTGCAAGATATGCACCATCCTGCCCCATTATACCTGTAATTAAAGCTTTTTTTTTCATTTTTTTAATACTTCTAAAAAATAACCAGTTGATTTGGTCCAGTTATTAGAATTTCTAAGTTTATATAATTTTTTTTTTAAATACACGCACAAATCATTATCATTAAAAAGATCCAATGTATATTTTGCAAATTCTCCTTCATTTTTGGCAATAAAACCAGTTTCATTATGAATAACTCTTTCTTTTAATGAACCAATGCCCAAAGTAACAATAGGTACACATAACTCTCTAGCCTCTTCAGCAGCAAGACAAAATAATTCAGCCTTATGTCCTGGCACAAGCATCATTCTAGAATTTTTAAGATCATCAATTAGTTTTAGTTGGTCTTTCATCTCTCTATAGAAAATATTCATTTTTTTATAATCTTTCATTTCACTTGTTGGAGTAATCAATAGTTTAATATTATTTTTGTGAGGAATTATCTTTTCTTTCCATATCTTAATCAATTTTTCACAATTACGATCTGGTCTAGAAGTAAAAATTGCTTGGTTACTTAATTCACTAATGTCAATACTAACTTTGCTTTTGAGAAAATTATTGTCTATAGCTAAATTTAAAAAATCATGGCCCCAAATTCTTGTGATTATATTTCTTTTTTCTTTATGATATTTGCCAATTAAAATTATTTTTGGCTTATTTCTTAAATAGCTAAATAATTGATTTTTTCTAATAAATTTTTCAATTGTTTGTACACTATAGGAAATTGAAAAATACTTTTTAGCCTTTACTTTATTGAGTAGATTAATATCACCATTTGCTATTGCTACATCAAATGATGTATCAGTGTCATCTAATTGACTGATATCATTCCAAAAATAATTTTTATAATTGAGCTTTTTTGAACAGTTATTAAAAATGTAGACTTCATTATTAAGCAAACTTAGATTATAGCTCAAATTAATTAAAGTAGTTTCTGCTCCTCTCAAAAAAGGTTTATCTTTATCATAAAAAGAGTATTTAAATTTTGTATTTTCAATAAAACAAATTTTCATCTAAACAAATCTGTTTTTTTTCCTAACGATACATCTATAATATACTTTGAAATTTTATTTCCATCAAAAAGCTTAAAATATTTTGCCTTGCCATTTTTAGCTATCTCTTTTCTTAATTTATCATTTTTGCTATAAAATTTAATCTTAGATGCTAAATCATTAATATCATAATAAAATATCACATCTTTTTCATTTATAAAAAAATCATCTAATTTAGTTTTTTTATCAATAAATGTGAGCAGTCCATTGCCTAATAATGATGCTATTCTATTACTTGAATAATATTTAGTTGGATTTCCCCTACTTAAATTTAATCCCATTTTTGAATTAATTAATGCATTATTGAAATCATTACCCCAAATGGGTTGTTTATTATCAAAACCATGAAAATCATAATTTAAACTAGGAATTTTTTTAATCAGTTTATTTAAAAAATTAATTCTATTATCTTCAAATCCTTTTTTTAAAACACCTCTATTTACTCCATGGCTCATTGCATAGAATATATCTTTTTTTGGATTCAACTTATAAACATTATAACATTCAATATTTTTATCTACCGGTACAAAAAAAAAATTAAATTTTTGATCTTTAAATTTATCTTTTAAAATAGACGGATGTGTTGTTATAAAATTATGATCAACTAGAGGCACATAAGGCTCAATATTCCTAATATTTTTGTTAGAGAATTCAAGTCCGGGCATAAGTGGATCCTCATTCCACTGCGAAATAATTAATTGCTTATTAATTGATCTTATTTTATCAAGTGTTTCTAAATTTATATTATTTGTATGTCCGAATAAAAATAAATCAGGATTATAATTTTTGACAACCTCTATTAAATGATTTTGAAACATATTTATATTAGATTTAAAATTTAATATATTACGATTATTTTTGATAAAATCACGATCACTAATTTCTACAACATCATGATTATTTCTAATAAAACCATTAGTAAATTTTTTTCCTAATGATATATTAAATAGTCTATAATTAGATTTCTGTCCTTGATTAAATAAATTTATAATTTTTAATTTGTTCTTAAGATAATTTAATTGAAATTCTGGGAAAATATTAGCTCTCATCAAATCAATTTTTTTAGTATTTTTATCTATTAAATGATTAATGTTATTTCGAGCTAAATTTTGTATTTTTTTTCTTTTAATTTTATTTTTTATTAATGATTTAATATTTTTATAAAGTTTATTAGCATCAATATTATTAATAGATATTGTATGATTTGATGTTTCTAATAATCCACCTTTATCAGATGTTATAGTTACACACCCTGATGCTGTAGCTTCTAATGAAACACGACCAAAAGGTTCTTCCCATCTTGACGGAACAACTGCAATTTCAGATTTATCTAATATATCTAGAGTTTTTTTGTGATTTAAAAAACCACATTCCTTATGATTTTTGTGTTTTATATATATACTTCTTCTACTTTCATCACCTATTGATAAAGCATTCCATTTTGGAAATTCATCAAGAATTTTTATTATTGAATCTTTAAATAAATCATATCCTTTTGAATGATTTAATTTTCCAACAAAAACAATTTGATTAACTTTAAATTTTTTTTTACGCTTATAAACACTATGATATATTATTTCTGTTTTATTATCTTTATCATCTAAACCTTCAAAGAATCTTTTTTTAACCCACTTACTTATAAAAACTAATTTATCAACTTTTTTTAATATTTCTTTTCTCTCAGAGATTAATTTTGATCCTGACATAGTTAATGGATCATTATGGTAATACATAATAAATTTAGAATTAATTTTATTTAAAAGTTTAAATAAAACTAGGGGCCTATTATGTATTTCAATAATATCGAATTTTTTTTCAATAAGTTTTTTAGATAATTTTTCAATATATTCATTTGAAGTACTTCTAAATTTTAATTTAAGATTTTTTAAGGGTACATTTATATAATTATTGGTTAAATAATTTCTAGAATTTGCATTTCCAAATATGTAATTATCATTTTTAAATTTAGATTTATTAAAAAATTCTGAAACCCAAAGTGATACAGCTGATGCATTTTCTAAAGTGTAGCTTTCTTTGTAAGGTAAAATAGTAGCTATTTTATATTTTTTTTTTGAAATCATTAAGTAATTTTAATCTCTCATTTCTATCTTTTTTTAGAGTGTATTCAAATGAAAGAGCTTTTTTTTTTGAAAAAAACCTTTTTTTATAAACAATTTCCCACTTATAACCTTTGGTAGACTTTGCTCCTTTATTAGTATTATGTTTATTAAGTCTTTTTTTAAGATCGTTTGTATATCCTACATATGATTTATTTGAGTATCCTTTTAAAGTTTTAATTAAATATACATAATGAACCATGTTAAGTGTGGCCTATTTGGCGGTCCCTGGGGGAATCGAACCCCCCTTTGCAGGATGAAAACCAGCTGTCCTAACCGATAGACGAAGGGACCACGAAGAGATCTTTTATTTTAAAAGTTTATATTTTTCAAGTCTAATTAAGTTCAATAAAAAGATCTTTTATATTTAATTGTAAATACTTATTATTATTCCAACAATTTTCATGAATTTGAGCGACAACATGGATATCTTTTTTATATGATAAAAGATGTCTACCAAGTTTTGTATTTAATGAATTAAAACATATCGATTTGATAAATTTACCTACTCTAGGTTTTAACATTACATTAATATGTTTATTATTAATAGTTCTTGCTTTAATAATTTTTAAATTTTTTATTAAAAAAGTGGGAGTAGGATTTCCATAACCAAAAGGCCCTATTCTATTAATTTCATCTATTAAATTTTTATTGATTGCGGTCGGTGATATTTCCGCATCATATGTATAATCTAAATTTAGATTTTTATTTTTTTTTGCAAAATCTTCTAAAATAAAATTCTCTAAATCATAAAGCTTATCTTTTTTCATTGAAAAACCAGCAGCCATATTGTGTCCACCGCCGCTTTCAATTAATTTTTTATCAATTAGTTCTCTGATAATATTACCAATATTGTAATTAATTGTAGATCTAGCTGATCCTTTTAGTTTATTTTGTGATGTTGTTATTACTATTGATGGTTTATTAAAATAATCTTTAAGTCTTGATGCGATGATTCCAATAAGACCTTCTTTAATTTTTGGACTATAGTATACAATTACATCTTTATTTGCTTTTTCTAATTTATTAAAATTAATTTCATTTAATATTTTATTTTCAATTTCTTTTCTAATCTTATTAAGTTTAATTAATTCTAATGATTTTTTCTTTACAATATGTAAATTTTCAGAAATTAATAAATCAGCAGCAATTTGTGAGCTAGATAATCTACCACCTGAATTAATTATTGGACCAATTAAAAATCCTAAATCTTCAATTGTTAGATTCTTTTTTTTATTACACAATTCATATAAGGTTTTAAATACAATGTTATCTTTTATCCTAAAATTTTTGATTATATTTAATGCTATGTATCTATTTACTTTTCTTAATGGCATTACATCACAGACTAAAGCTAATAAAACATAAATTAAATAATTGGAAAGATGAAAAGATGATTTAATCTTTTTAATCATTATTTCTAAAAAAAAATAAGTAAGTGTAGTTGCACAATAATAATCTTTTGATAAATCTCTAATACTCTTTTTAGGATTGATAAGAACATTTGTTTTTGGAAATGGTTTATTTATTTCATGATGATCTATTATTATTGATTTAATTTTATTAGTATTTAAAAATGCTATAGATTGATTAGATGTAGATCCACAATCAACCATTATTATTAATTTTGGTTTTTTTAGAATTAATTTTTTAAATACAGAGATACTAGGACCATAACCATCACGTTCTCTATCTGGAATATAGAAGAAATAAGGATGTTTGATATAATCAAAAAATTTAGCCAATAATGACGTTGCTGCTGATCCGTCAACATCATAATCACCAAAAATACATATAAGATCTTTTTTTTTAATACTTTTTTCTAAAAGTAAACTTGCTTCAATAAAATCTTTATTTTTTTTAAATTCATTTACGACAATAAAAGGATTTTTAATACTACTAATTTCATTATGATCAAAATTTCTAGAAATTATTAGTTTAGAAAGAATTTCATTAAAATTAAAATCCTGTTTAATTTTTTCTATGGAATTTTTATTAATTTTTTTTTCAATCCATTTTTTTCCTGAAACAGATATCATTCATTAATAAAATTAACTTTTCTTATAATTTTTTTTGAATCTAAACTTTTATGAGTTACTAAAGTTTCAGATATAATCTCATTGTTATTATATTTAATACCCTCTAAAATTAAATTATCAGTAATTCCTGTAGCACAAAAAATTGAGTCACCTTTGACTATTTCTTTTAATTCATATTTTTTATTAAGGTCACTAATTCCCATTTTTTTTGCTTCTTTTATGTCATTCTCATTGTTAAATATAAATCTTCCTTGAAAATGACAATCATAAGCATCTAAAGCAGAAGCAGCTAAAACCCCTTCAGGCCCACCTCCAATCCCAAGAAATATGTCAACATCGTATTTTGGATCAGAAACAAAAAGAGCCCCAAGTACATCACCATCAGTGATTAATTTAATCTTCACATTTAAATCTTTAAGCTGATCAATTATTTTTTTATGTCTTGGTCTGTCCAAAATACAAGCTGTAATAGATGACATGGTTTTATTTTTAAAATCAGACAAATTTCTAATATTTTTTTCTATTGTAAAATCTAAATCAATTAAACCTTTTTCAATTTTACCTGTTGCAATTTTATTCATGTATGTTTCAGGAGCATTGAAAAGATTATTTTTTTCAGCAATTGCTAATACAGCTATACCACCAGGCATGTTATTTGCTACAAAGTTTGTTCCTTCTACTGGATCAACGGCTATGTCTAATTCAGGACCTGTTTTGTTTCCAAGTATTTCACCCGTATATAACATTGGAGCATGGTCAAGCGAACCTTCACCAATAACAACTTTACCAACCATATCAATTTTGTTTAGTTCAGTTCTCATTGAATCAACAGCAGCTTGATCAGCAGCATTTTTATCCTTTTTGCCAACTAAATATGAAGCTTCAGTAGCCGCTTTTACTGTAACATTAACAAATTGATCAATAAATTTTTTACCTAATGTCATTAAATTTTTTCATCTACAAAATCATTTTGATTTATTTTTGACTCAAATTCCCTTAATCGTTTATAAACACTTGCTAATTCAATTATTGTTGGCCAGGCTTTAAGTATATATTGCATTGAGCCTTCTACCCTTCCAAAGGCTCTTATTATTTGTTGCATAACTCCTAAAGTTACAGCACCTGCCACAATTGCTGGTGCTAAAAATACGTATGCGGATAATACATTAGCTTGTAAATAAGCAATTCTACCAATATTAAAATATAAATATCTTATATAGCTAAGAAAATGAATCTCTCTTACACCATTAAAAAGCTCCTCAATTGATTTTGGTCTCACTGATCCGTCATCTTCTGCTACTACTAAAATCTTTCGATAAGCTGCCTCTTTTTTTTGTAGATCATACTCGACACCAACTAATCTCAAGATCAAGCCTAAAAATATCAAAAATATTGTTCCACCTATTGACCAAATTAGTGCACCAACGATTAAACCATAGTCCCAATCACCAAAAAAGAATATTGGTATGCTTACACTTAAACCAAATAATATGGGCATAAATTCAACTAATATCATCAATGCTTCAATTAAACTTGTTCCTAAGGACTCCATTATTCTTGAAAATTTAATTGTATCTTCTTGCACTCTTTGAGAAGCACCTTCTATTTTACGAGCTTTATCATATACACTATGGTACCATTCAACCATAGCTGTTCTCCATCTAAATAAGTAGTGAGAAGTAAAAAAACTTACTATAACAGCTACGCCGACATATATTGCGGCAAGTGTGATAAATGATAATAAACTAGCCCAATACTCCTCTATGGTAATTGCGTTAGGCTCTCCCAACGCTTTTTGTATCATGTCATAAAACTGACCAAACCATTCATTAATTTTAACATCTATTTTTACTTGAACCCATAATGATGATAAAATTATAGCCGAGCCCAACCAAGACCATAAAATCCATTTTTTTAATTTAAAAAATCTAAACATTTTTTATTTTAAAAAATTATCTGCATATGATTTTTTTACAGTTTTTCTTTTTTT
>MDTC01215570.1_pt1 | contig 10826 bp, 5 predicted proteins | sample 811181 | NCBI WGS metagenome assembly MDTC01 (sample SAMN05326644, study PRJNA326480) | marine metagenome | isolation source: seawater | place: Pacific Ocean: North | collected 2011 | reverse complement strand
CCGTCGGTGTCGCTGTCGATAAGAGCATCACTGCTGTTTAGAGGATCAAGTTGGAAATATATCTCCCAACCATCAATGATTCCATCTCCCTTCTGAGTTTGTCCCAAAGCTTGTCCGGGGTTGCCTACCCAACGGTAGTAATCCGTGTCATTGTCAAGTGGATCAGTGCCCAACCAACCATCGTCACCTGTTGGCCGTGTTTCCTCCGTTTTGCATGGATCAATCAGGTGTACAATATCACCTGAACAGCGAAGGCCATCAAATTCAGTCATCCAATTTTCAGGGGCTCCGTACAGATACTCCTCCGCATTGGTGTAGAATTCATGAGGTTCAATCGTACCATCTCGATCAACGTCAAAACCATCTCCACAACCCAATGTCAAATCTCGGCATCGATCACTGTCAATTTGGCCATCGCTACTGTTTAGTGGGTCGAACGCCATGCAATTCCAAACATTTGATGAGTTGATGTATCCAGTTTGCGACATGCACATCGCTACTTCGTAGCCATCTGGCAATCCATCACCATCAGTGTCTCCTGAGCGAGGGTCGAGGTACCATCGAACTCCAGTTTCAGATACTTCGGGTGGCTTGCCCGGCAATCCAGTACGATTGTTGGTGAAACAAGAATCCATATCGTATGGCCAACAGTATTCCATTAGCGCAGTTAACCCATCAAAATCATGGTCACTCTGATTGTCCGTACCATTGTCCGCATCCAACCCTGGAACCGTGCGAGAACGATCACCTAAATCCAAGAAAATCGACTCACTGAACGCTTCTTCATGCAAGTCAGGCATGCCGTCCTTATCCCTATCAGTGATGGGTGGACCCTCGCCAGTGGTGTCACCAGGGTGGATGGATTGAACGGGGCTGTTCGGCCGTACTTGGCTGACAAAAACCATCGAGCCAATCAAAAGAAGGGTTATCAGAAGCGCTGTTTGTTTACGACGCATGGTCTCACCTGTGGGTTACACCCACAGAGCCATCCCTGCTCTAACGCTTATGATGCTGATGGAGCGGCGTTCGGACGGAACTTCATCGGAAATTGACAAAAACGGCACTATTTTGAAATAATTAATTTTCTAAACATATCAAAGTGGAGCCTGGAAAAAGAGCACTAAACAGGCTCATTTTTTTGCTGCCAAGCGCTTTATTCAAAGGGTGTATAGTCCCCCCTCGTGAAGTTCGGGATGACGATGGAGATAACGCACCTCGGCTCAGGCAGCCGCGGCAATGCTACTTTGCTACAAACGGATGATGCGAAAGTGCTCATTGACTGTGGATTTAGCGGTCGCCAAGTGGAGCGGAGGCTGGGACAAATCGGTGTCGACCCAAAGAGTATCGATGCCATTGTTTTGAGCCACCATCACACGGACCACGCTCAAGGTGCCGAAATCTTCCACAAGCGTCACGGTGCGAAACTGTTTGCCAACTTCACTACCTGCGCTCAGCTCGGACTCGATCCCGTCAACCAGTGTCGTATTTTTGATTCGCTTGAACGAGTTCAAGTTGCGCTCGGTTTATCCGTGCTCCCTGTGCCCGTACCCCACGATGGTGCTGACAACGTCGGATTCATCATCAATTCTGGAACAAATCAGCGTGCGGCAATCGTCACAGATTTGGGTGAACCCACGGACGAATTAATCCAACACTTGAAGGGATGTGCGCACATCTCAATTGAATCGAATTATGATGCGAAACGGTTGGCATTAGGCCCTTATCCTCCCAGCTTGAAAACCCGCATATCCGGCCGTGGAGGACACCTTTCAAATCAACAGACTTCGGAACTTTTGGCTGAGGTGCTCGGACCTGAAACTCAAAGTGTAGTTTTATGCCACTTATCTTCGAAAAATAATGCACCACATTTGGCTGAGAGTGAAGTCCTGTTTAGGAATGAAAAATGGTCCGGTGACCTTCGTGTTTCCACTCAAGATGGACCTGAATTCAGTCACTGGATCGGCCAAAGTGAGGCTGAGATAATTAGGTTGTGAAAACTTCACCTCAGTATGAGGTGAAAACCGAATGGCTAAGAACATACGGCCACATCCGGAACCATGCGCCCATCCTCTGCCACTTGGCAAACGGCGGATGAGCGAGCAGTTTCTGAAATCATGGGAGTCACCATGCTCTTGGCAATGGTCATCTCGACGATGGCAGGTGTGGTTGTCGTCATGCAACCCTTCATGGATGCCTTGACAGATAACAGAGATTGGACTTCTGGAAGTGTGGCTGCGACTCAATTCAATGACAGAATTCTGGTGGCTGCAGAATCCCCTCCTGGGACAGGAATTGTGGTGAGCAGTCAGCACATTTCCGATACGCTGAAACCACTTCGAAATGCAGAAATTTGGCGATTTAGCGCGGATTTATTCGGCCATGATAGAGTCGATGTTAGTTTGGCGAATGGGCTATTCAATGTAACTTCTCTAAACGGAACCGCAGCAACAGTTGAGATTCGAACAGAGTCGGGGTCCGAATCTTGGACACTGCAAGAAGGTGAAGGAGAAAATTCAACCAATCTGAGTATGCAAAGCTGGATGGTAGTTGACATCATGGATTCCCAAGATCATCTCATACATCGATGGGTGCAAGTCCCATTGGACGGCGTCCAGTTGCGAACCCCACTCAATGAAGGTACGTTCCAAATCAGTCTGATCAATGGGGCACTAATTGAACAGCGTGCAAACAAACCAATCGAAGTACAGAGTTATCCTCGGCTCGATTATGAGCGTACTTTAGAAGGTGGATTGCGAGTTAGTCTGGTACTCATTGATGTAGAAATATCAGGAATTGAACGTAGCGTTGAACAATCCATCGATGTGGAAAGTCAAGGGGCACTACTCTTCTTTGACCATGAAGCCCGCAATCTGAAAATTATGCCCGAATTTACTGGAGTTGACAACCCTGAATCCAGATATCTTCGCCACTGGACTGATGCCTATGATTTGCATCGTGCAACTGGGGATTCAGCAGACTATACTGGTTTTGGACCAAATGGTAGAGTTTCGGGAGCTGAAGGCATGACATTGTACCCTTCCACCGAAGATTTCCACTTTGATGTCATCCTACAACAGGTGGTGATACAATGATTCGAAGAGAACACGACGAGGATGCAGTTTCTGCTGCCATCGCTACGGTGCTTCTGTTTGCAGGAGTCATCTCAATTATATCAGGAATGATGGTGACAGTGATGCCAGTCATTGACGAATTGCACGGAGCTGTTGAACGGGAGAATATGGTCGGACAAATGGATGATTTGGCCGCCGAAACTAGTCGCTTGAGTGAATCAGGTACTCCCGGAGATGCTGCGACCATGAACATTCGACCCCATACTGGGTCTCTGGCATGGGAGTTGTTGGAAGGTGGAACATGGTACTCGGCAACTCATCAACCCGACAGTGGATTTAGATTGGAAGGTGTATTGGATCTCGACAATCAGATGCGGTTCCGACATGCTGAATCCCACATCGAAAGCATCTGTGCAACCGATTTGCATGCATCAGCAGAATCTCTGCATCATTTCCGAATCCCAATGCTAAATGGGACGATTACTGCAACTCCAATCAATGTATTGACCACATTGTTGGGCTCAAACCAACTGACCCATGAAATTAATGGAACAGATACTGAATTCACCATAGACACCAATGAAGTATGGTCCACATCCGTGCAGACCAGTCAAGGCGAATCATGGGTCCATAGCCAGATGCCTATGCGTGTCGTCATGTGGCGAGGAGAAGGCGGTGCATTCCTTGCATCGCCAGACCAAACCAGCCCCAGCTCTGGAGAAGGAAGAAGTTGGACCATTCCTTTGATCGCAAGTACACACGCTATTCAGGTCGAAGCCAATACTCCATTTACGTTGGAATGGGACACTGGTTCACAGAGTGGCTCAGGCAGCTCGTCCTCAGTAGCGGTTTCCCAACCTCCATCTGAGGGGCAAGATGAAATCCACATTTGGCAAGGTCAAATCGAAACCAGTCAGTTAGAACAATTGGACCTACGAACATCGACAAATGCTCGAACCATAATCCACTGGGGCGACTCTGTTGAACTCGATGGTGTCGGACCCGGTTCTATTCCGCTGTTCGATCGCGTAGGTGCAGCGACAGGAGTACATTTCCGACCACCAGCGATGGATGGTGCACTCATCATCCACAACCCTAGTGACAGTGCAACCACAGCAAGAGTGAACAATTTGTTCCATTCAATTGGAGGATTTTCCAGTATCAAAATCCCATGGGACTCAAGCGTGACCTCTTGGGTCGAAGGCTCGAATCCGATTCAGGTTGAGTGGGTACTTGATGCGCAAACGATTGGCCAAACCCAAACCCATTCAACGAGTTGGAGACCTGGGAGTTTGATGTTGATGCCTGCCTCAGACACAGGTAGGCTGTCTGGTAATGATTGGAAGTTTGAAGCCCCAACGAGTGGAGGAGATGCAGAAACTCCTGCACTCGGCGAAACCATAGTCGCCCTGCAATCTGCAGCCCCTTCGGCTACTTGGACGACCAGTACATCGAGTGGCACCCTCAATCACATCGAACCAGCAATCTCTTTCCAACTCGAAGCCGGTCACATCGGCCACATCTCGATTGAATCCTCTTCAGGTGCCTTGCGTGCTTATGTCGCGACAGGAGCCGATGGTTCCACAGAGATCGTTGAAGATGGGCAAGAACGGTGTGTCAATGTTGATTTACGCGCATCAGGATGGATTGACGTCGAATTGCCTTGGGCTGCTGTAGGAAATTGGAAAAATGGTGAAATTCGGAATGCTTGGAAAGATGGATCTCACTTCTTTGGAGTCTCTCTTACTTTACGAGGGAATGTCGGAGACGAACCGCACGCCACAATTGGCTCTGCATGGGCAATGCATTTGCCACGATTGACCTACACATTTGATTCAAGTGTCTCCGATTTGCAAATCCTCACCCACGGTGGTTTCGTCGGGACCAATCACCCCGAATACCGAGCAGATGTTCTAATTCCACCTCCTTCGAGAGAGGGGCCCGGCCCTCGACTCGCTGCGACTGTACCTGTAACTATGCCGACTTCAGATTCTGTTTCAGGGAATTCGGATTTGGAGTTGACCCTCACTTTGGATATTCGTGACCAAGTGACGACAATGAATGCACACGAAGTAAGGCGGGGCTGGGACGGCCCTTACGCTGTTGCCATTGCAGCTGAAAGCTCTGCAGAGGTAGAATTCTCCTCGGACTGGTTGGCGTTCCCAGGTCAATTGGATATGCTGGATGATTATGTTGGATGGGTGCAAACTTCACCGACCATGCCAGAAGTGGTCTACCATGCCGGAGGGGAACCCGTTCTATTCAATCTCCAAGTGGCTAGTTTAACGTGCCATGCGACCACAGGGGGTGTTGCATAATGTCGAAGAAATTCGCAAATGATGAGAGTGCTGCTGCGACAGAGATCGGGTACGTTTTCACATTCTTGTTAGGATTGATGTTTTTGACGACTTTTTCAATTTGGGTTTGGGGGCTGGAAGTATCTACACAAGAGAGGTGGACGGAACATGCTCTTGAGGAAAATCTGCTTTCCGTTGGCGCTGCAGTCGAGCGAGCTGATGAGGCTGCACGGCTTGATTCAACTGCACGTTATGCAGAGCCCGTGGATTTACACCTCTCGACAGCAGCAGGTTTGAACATCGAAATGTGGTTGACTGATGATGCGGTACATGTCTCAGATAGTGCTGAGGTATATCGCAGTAGTCAGCCGATTTCTGGAGCCGCTGCTACAACACATTCTGGAGTCGTCAATTTGGTAGGAATCGAGACAGTTTGGGTCGTCCTAATGGACGGAAACGTGACCCTTCAGGTTGAACAACCCGGGTTCTAATTCCCACCCATGATGGCCCTGTGCATCTGGCCTTGGACCTCGCGCATTCTTGCGCCTGCACCCAATTCTCTGAATACGGTAAGAGCGCGCTGAAGGTAATTCATTCGCTCAGCTTTCTCAGGCGCGGCTTCACCCAAGCGAGCCAACAATTCACCAATCAGTGGCCGGAAGTCGTTCGCTTCTGCCATCGCTAGACCATCGAGATAGTGCTCAACAGCTTCTTCGGTGCGACCTGCATCAGACAATGCCTCACCTAGTAGGATAGTAATTTCAACAGCGCTACGTTGGTCGGTCTCTTCAGACATTTGACTCAGTGCTTCTGAATAGTGATGAAGTGCAAGGTCAGGGTCCCCCGTGCGTGCATAGAGACGCCCAAGAACTGCACGAGAGCGGGCATGAAGTCCCTTGTTATCTGAGGTTTCCGTGTCTTCATATGAAGTCATTGCATGTTCTCTCGCTCGATCAATCTCGCCCATTTCAAGCAGAGCTGATGCCAACTTAATTCGAACTTCAACAAGATCAGGATCCGCCTCAGTTTCAAGCAATTCTTCGACATTTCCATAGACTTCTAAAGCACGTTTTGTATCCTTGCGATGTCTGAAAATGTAACCCATATTGGCGTATGTCCTGGCAGCACCTTTGGCATCCCCTGTATCAATGAATAATTGAAGCGCACGCCCATGTAAATCGAGGGCAGAGTCTGAATCACCACGGTGGACAGAAAGATCTGCCTTGCTCGAAAGCAATCGACCTTCCATTTCACGCATTTTATGACGCTTAATGAGTGGGAGGCAAGATTCATACTCAGTTTCTGCATCATCCCAACGACCTTGCATTGCCAAGATATCACCACGCATTTCTAGCACTGTCGCCCATGTTCTAGGCCCAAACTCCGACTCCTGCAATTCCTGTAAAAGTGGGAGTAGCTCCATGTGACCACTACGGACCAATGAACGACCATTTTCATCCAGTACCTTGCCTAAGGAATCACTATCTCCTGAATTGACAAGATGATAGATGTATTCCAACTGCCGTTCTGGTGCGTCCAATCTCTTACGATACCACGCACAAGCCGCTGCATGCAAGGTGGTTGCAATCGACGAATCAAATGTGCGAAGCAAGAATTCTCGAACCAAATCGTGGACATCATAGTTTTCGCTGTCTACTTGTCGAGCCAATCCCTTTTCAACCAAATCATCGAGCAAATCAGTTTCGATTTCATGATTGGATAGAGCTTCCAATGGCATGGGTTCACGATAAACAGCGATGGCACCCAAGACTCTCTTTTCAGCACCAGACAGGCGACTGAAAATTTCTTCTTCAACGAACTTTTCAAGTGTGTCGTGGAATGTTGACCCGACCGAACCGCGATTAATCAGTTGCAAGATGAGGGGATGGCCACGAGAAAGTGTGTAGATGTGTAGAAATGTAGACATGTCTATGTCGGGCATTGTGGTCAATAAGTTGCGACTCGCAGATTGATCAAGACCCTCTAGAGGAAGGACCAATGCCGATATATTTCCGTCCGCATCCTTTAGAGGGACCACCGCTCTAAACGAGCGACTGAACATTACAAGTCCGCACTCTTGCGTGTTGTCCAAACGCTGAGATAAACCACGAATAATTGCGAAGAGGACTTCATCGTTGACTTTGTGTAAGTCATCGATGACAACCAAGGCTGGAACTTCCTCCAGTGCATCAACAATCAGATTCACCGCTACAGAAGCTTGTGGGACTGCAGTCGCCTGGATATAATCTGACAAATCATCATCACCAATCGCAGACAACCATTCTGCACAAGCTTCGAGGAATGCACGACTACCCTCCCAATCTTGACAGCGGTGATACAACAAGTTACGTCTGTGCGTGTATTGTTCGATGACCTTACCTGCAAGGGCGGTCTTTCCGATTCCCGCGATACCGGGAACCAAAAGACAGGATGAACGTGCGTCAAGAAGAGCACAGATGTTTTCCAACTCAGTTTCGCGGCCGAAAAATGCACGTGTTCGCGGCAAGTCACCCAATGATGTGACCAACTGTTTTTCGACATGTTTGTCCAAGTCCCGCTGAATCAATTCTTCGTTAAGCGTTCGTAAATCCAACATTCCATTGTCATCAATATAACGCAACACGTCAACCGATCGAAGCGGAAAGGTAGCCAAATCAATTGAACCTGCCAACGTAGTAGTGTGCGTCGCACCGGACTTATCGACCAATCGAACGGGATATTCAGACAGCCGCTTCCATGTCTCTTCAGCTTGGACCATGCCCGAATCTGTCAAAAAATACGCTTTCCGCTTCCGACTAACCCCTGCGACGTGAGCCTGACGCTCAATCAGGTGATTTGCATCCTTGAGACCCGCTATCGCGCGAGGAACGTTACTCCGAGCAATGGCCACTGCATTTGCAATCCCCATCTGAGATAGAGCAAACGGGACTTCAACCGAATCAGTATAGTCAGCATAGTCCCGCAAATGTAGCATGATCCGCTCTTGAACACCAGGACGAGGAAGACTCATGTGACACTCTCCACCCCTTTTGGTACGTTTCCCCTTTTGATAGTGATGTGAGCAATCCCCACTTGACCCAAGGTCAAGGGAGTTGCATCACTCATTATCTGGAACCCATTTGTTCTGCTCTGCATCCCACTTCCAGCCAGGATAGCCTGCAACTGCTGATGCCGTAGGATTTTGTTGAACCGCCGGTTGCTGAGCGACCGGTTGGGTTTGGACTGCTGGGGCCTGCTCTTGCTGTTTGGCCTTCGCCCAAGCGTAAGGATCGACTTCTTCGGCAGGTGACATCATTTCATCCTCGAATTCCTCATCCTCAAACTCCACGAAGAAGAAGACAAACACTGCACCTAAAGCGGCCAATACAATGAGGGCCAACAGACCCAAGCCAATCCACATGAGCAGACCACTGCCTTCATCATCTCCACCTTCAACGGTGATTTCGGAATCCGTATTCGTTGGTTGCTCTACATTGCCATATTCGAATACGATGGTGTTGTCACCCTTGTCCAATCGATTGACTGGAATGTCCAAGGTCCAAGTACCATCATCTCCAACTTCAGTATTGCCCAGTCGAATCCCGCCAGATGTTTCACCCACGACATTGACCGTGGGTCGGCCACTGCCCGTGAATACCAGTGTATCCGTTTGAGCAACTTCGGAAGGACAACCCGCGACAAAACCACCATCAACTCTCAAACCAGCACATTGTGACGAGAATGAGACACCGACAACATCGAAGTTGAGTGGCGCGGATGCAACGATACTTCCTGCGGTATCGCGTACTTCAAAAATGACATCTTCCAATGACCAATCTTCCATATTTGGTTTGTAAAACGACATGGTAATCGGATTGTAGTTGGCCACACCATCACTTCCAATGGTAATGACTTCATCGTGATAGTCATCCTCGAGTTTGTCTACTAAATCAAGAACATAGTAGGTTAGATCATCACCATCAGGGTCCGAGAAGAATTGTGTCAAATCAATGTTGTATCCAGAGCCACATCTGTTTTGAGAAGAACCTGTTTCCTCACAGAAAATCGTGACTGAATCTGGCCACGCAGTTGAATTGAACACAGGACGATTGTTGTCTTGGTTGGGAGGGTTGTCGATAATCACTTCAATTGATGCGGCGTCACTATATTGGAATCCGTCAAAGGAGCGCACTTCTATGATGTAGCGATAATTGTGAACCAAATTGGTTGTATCCCAATTGGTTGCCCAGCCACCATTTGGCATGATATCCGTGACCAATGAATGGGCACCTTCGGGCATCTCAAGGAATCCAGCCTGCGGATCCTTGATCACAATCTCGACCTTTGTGACTGTGCCATCAGTGTCTCGAGCAACACCACTGAGTAGTGTTTCTTCACTGGCGGTGATTGTTTGCAAATCGTACGGCGTCAATAGCTGTACAACTGGCCTCGCATTTTCATTGTCAATCTCCAATGTCATCTCTACGGGTGTGCATTCGTCCGCACTGTTGACACAGAATGCGGAATCACTGGCCCAGACCTTGACGCTGTATGTTCCAGTAGGTAGGTGTCCAACGGTCCAATCTGCAGACCAAGCTGTACTTCCTGGCTTATCGAATAAATTGTAGTAATTCTCAGGTCCTTCGACCTCGAACCAAATACGTTGGATATCACTACCGAAAATTCCGGTATATGCATCGGAAGCACGACCTTCGAAATGCACGATTCCATCGTCAATCTGAGAACCGTCAGCCGGGCCATCGACCCAAATCGCCGGTGGCTCTGTGTTGAGCTTAATCGTGCGAGTTGAGATTTGTGATTCTGTAACTCCATCGAAGGCTCTGAACTCGAATGTGTAATCGCCCTCGGGTTGATCACCCATGTCATATTCAAAGTACCAATGACTGAATGGGTGATTGTTGTAAGTGACTTCACCATCTGCATTGCTATCGTCCACAGCATATTTCATGTCAATCCAATCACTGGTGAAGGGGTCTTTGACCTGCACTTCTTCTACCACACCTTGTTGGTCCCACTGAGCCAATTCATCTGAAGCATAAATTCCAGCCCAAGTACCATCGTGAGCAGTTCCTGTGAAATTCACTGAACGCTTGAATGAATGACCATCATTTTGGTCGACTGTGACCGTTGGATCCATGTTTTCTAGAGAGATGATTTCAGACAAGACACCAACGACGGGTTCCATGGTGATGCTGTATTTCTTGTATCCCTTACCAAACTTGTAAGCGGAGACATAGTACAATGACATCTCGCGACTACTCTCACCGTTCTGACAATCCGGATCATCTGCATCCATAATCAAATCGCCATCATTGTCAATGCCATCACTGCAAGAGTTCTCACCCGCATCATCTGCATATCGATCCGGATTGATTCCTCCGGGACCCCCACCAGTCATGTCAAGATGGAAATCACTCGCTAGCGAGATTTCTGGAGTCCAACCCAAACTATCCGTGGT
>MDTC01139776.1_pt1 | contig 10827 bp, 11 predicted proteins | sample 811181 | NCBI WGS metagenome assembly MDTC01 (sample SAMN05326644, study PRJNA326480) | marine metagenome | isolation source: seawater | place: Pacific Ocean: North | collected 2011 | reverse complement strand
TTGTTCGAGCCAATTAATAAAATGTTTTGTAGTTATAGTACGTGTTACAAAGAAGTCTAAAAAAAAATAGAAAATGTTGAAATAATCATGAATTAGACCAAGTTTTAGGTGTTTTTAGACAATATTGATACTTTTTTACCTTCCGTGAATATTAATTATGAAAAAAAAGAGGACCTAGTCTATATGGGTGTTGTAAGGAGAACGTTATGCCACACGATAAGTATACTCAGTCCCCTAGGGAAAGAAAAAACTACGCAAAAGCGAAAAATAAATCGCATAGTAAGAAAATACGAAGTGACAATGAAGAAATCGATTACTCAACGTTGGACCCAAATCAATTAACCCCAGATCAGGCGTTGAGCGTCATTAATACATGGCACGAGCTTGAACTGAGTGCCATGGCTTCAGGACAAGATTTTACCATAGGCCTCAGAACAGTACCTACAACGATTCATAAGTGTTTATCAAGCTATCATCAAACGCTATGTCAGATTATGGCAGCAACATGCGAAAATGATATTGAAAATATTCTCCAGAAAAAACACAAAATCATACAGGGTATATTCAGACTTCAAAGAGATATGCTCATTCGTGCAACAAGACTGGCACTTGCAGGCGTGAATGAGAGTAAAGATGTATTTAAAAATACGATACCTGACGAGCCCAAAAAGTTTAAAGATCTGACGATGAGATATCATAATGAAGCGCAATCGATTAATAAATTAAGAGCAACTCAGATGAGAAGTTATAGCCAAAGAAAAAGTACTATCGATCAAATTATGCTCAATAAAATGTGGGCTTATTTCAAGAATCCTCCCATGGTCAAAGTGGATGGTAAGATAACAGTACAGATCGGGTTTGATGAGATACCCAACGATGGGGAATATGAGCAAAAGCACCAAGCTTTACTTCAAAAAATAATTGAGGACTCAGGGCAAGACTCATTATGTTGTCCAATTACCCGCCAGCCATTTAAGCATCCTGTTTCAGCAATGGACGGGAAAACATACGAACAAAGTGCGATTGAAGAGTGGATGAGTAAGAATCTGATCTTCGATCTTGACGCGTGCAAGCTCATCAATCCAACTAGTCCCTTGACAAGAGAGCCTATAGACCCATTGTTGATACATTGTGACGCTGTACAGGATCAAATCAACGCGCTCATTGCGGATAGGAATAGCGTATACCAACAGCATCAGAATGATAATGATCGTCACAATGACCTGAAAAAAGACTCATAAAATTCTAAAAGTGCTCAGATTATAAAAAGTAACAGAGAGGCTGCAAGTGCCTGAATATAAGATTTATCTAAGTTACTAAAAGCTTGCTGTTCATCGAGATTTAAGCTACAATTACAACAAGTAGTATAAATAGGATTGGCATGCCAAAAGATATCCAGCAATTAAAATTTGCAGACCCCGATCTTGAAAATATGCATCAAGACGCGCTTCAGTCACTAATTGACAGCCTAGACGGTATAGTTAATGAGAACGAGGTAGTCATCCATAGAGAGCGGTATCTTTGCCCAATCAATAATAAGCCATTCAAATACCCTGTTATCGCTAGTGACGGTAGAACTTATGACAAAGAATCGATTGATAACGCAAGAAGCACATACAGAAGTATTGTCAGCGTGGAAACAGGCGAGCTTCTAGACTTAAATCAAGAAATGCGACAAGATAGAGATATTGCTCAAGAGATCAACCAGTTCATCGCATCTTTTAATAACACATATTATGGCCGAGATAATGAAGAGACTGGAATAGCAAGCAGAATTAAAAGACAGATGCTGCGATTGTTGGCGAATTGTAGAAGAACTTGTCAACAAGTACTAGGTGGTCTCATTACAGCAATCAATTTTGTGAAATTGATATTTCGCTTTACGATAGCGCTTCCGTTGTATATGGTCGTGACGTTGATTACACAGGCCATACGGTCATTGTTCACACTCTTGCGAAGTATGGTAAGTAGGCCGAGGAATGTGACTGAGGAGCCTCACGTCGCGCCCAGTATTAGTAGCAATGAGCAACTTCAGCGAGAGGATTTTATATGTCCTATCCACAACACAGTTTTCACAGATCCTGTCCGAGCGAGTGATGGCGTGGTCTATAATAAAGATGCGATCGCGACATGGTATCATAGACAACGTGAGAGAGGGGAGCCCCTAAGTCCCATTACTAGAGCACCATTGTCAAATAGATTTGTCTACGAGACGCAGATAGCCAACCGAATCAATCAGCTGATTAACGAGCACAATAAGAATTACAATGCAGGCGAATTCGCGCTTCCAACCGACGATTCATCACCAATATATAGAGGATTGACTTTTGAAGGTATTAGGTGTTGCCAGAAGAATACTCAACGCCAGGGAAATGAGTCTCATCAGGATGTATTAGAGAGGTTGGTCACCGAACATATTGCAAAGGGGATAAAAGAGAGAGGTAAAAGACAATCCCGAACCTCACAATCCGATACCGTAGCTTTGCAATCCAGTAGCATATGGAGTCAACTTGAGCGCGACCGTCAAAATGTCACCTCAAAAGTGCAACGGTTTTTATCTAGCTGTTCTCGGGCTGCAAGTCAAGAAATCGCTCGTGTAAGGAATGCCTTCTGGTTAAAATGGTCAGGGACAGATCTTATTTACTATGGTAGACATATTCAACAGATTGATATAGATGGCATAGACCCTTCCTCGCCGGATCATGATGATGCGCTGAGAAAAATCGTCTTAGACAATATTGAAAATTCCGATAGGACGGTCGAAGACTTCACTTGCCCAATAAGCTCGTGCATATTTACAACACCTGTTAGAGCGAGCGATAACCGTGTCTATGAGTTAAGTTCGATTCTTCAGTGGCGCGAATCTCAGACACAAGGCAGGGTAATAAGCCGTTATTTCACCAGCCCAATAACACGAGAAACACTGCTTCATAGCCTTACCTATGATGAAACATTAGCAACAGAAATCAACGAAATGATTGACCGTCATAATCGTGGCCCGAACCCGGGGTTTGCTGCTACATAGCATCGTGCTATATGAAAGATATGTTGTGAGTAGTAAAGTTTGTTTACACAATCCAAATCAAGCCGCTAGGGCATTGCATTCGCAACACAATAAAAATCACTGAGCTGATATGCAGTAGAGTAGGACTGTGTTGTGATTTTGAGTCTCGTGCGTTACAATCTATAAAAGTATAAATGTCGCAATCGTGCTATCAAACAATTTACCTGACAACAGACCGAATGCTGGGAATACGAGCAGCAAGCAGCAGTCATCGGCAATCGCGCAAACGCAGTCCAGAGCGAATGAGCGCAATCAATTTTTAGGTGCAAGAACAAGCCAGGCTGAAATAGAAAACGCAATTATAAATGGGGATACGCGCCAATATAATCGAAATGATCCCACAATTCGTTCAGATCGATCTAGGGATAGCATAGCGAATCCCAATCTATCAATGGAAGATTTTCGTGATCATATACAACGGCTTAGTCAACAGTTAGGCAGACATGAAAGCCTACGAAGCCATAATCAGCGTCAAGCCATCGATCAAATTACAACCACGATACAAAGAACATCCTTCTGGCAGGCTTCGTCAGAAAATGATTTTGAATCAGATATTGGAACAACACAGAGTTATACAGCTCAAGAGCGTACTGGTAACGTAGCGCAGACAACCAATCATATATTATCACTCCGTAATCGACTATTTTCTCCGACACCCCATATTCCAGATAGTGTTAGGTCTCATCTGAGTCCTCGAAGTAGCTCAGAGGCGATCTTTGAAGTGAATAATGTTTTTCGAAGTATTGATGATGGAATAAGACTGCCAGGTCAAAAGAAGCCGATCGAAATCAGTGGTTTATCAGTCCAGAGAGAGTCATTAATCATTGATTTACACAATAATATAGACGATGCGCAAGAACGATTTTTAGAGTTTGTAATCATGCAGGCCTCTGGAGAAGCCGCAATAAATCGTCTAACTTGCCCGATCACATACGGTATTTATCAAGAACCAATAGAAGCAAGTGACGGGCATATCTATGAAAAAACGCACCTACTAAGGTATATCGAACGAGAAGAAGTATTGTATCCGAACAAGAAGTTGATCAGTCCATTTCGTATTCCTATGACAAGAAAATTAGTGAATCGTCCAGATATTTCGAGAGAAATCAATGAGTTCATTTGCGCAATCAATGACGGACGTTACAACGATTTTTTGTATGACTTTCACCAACGCGACCAGTCTGAATATCAATCGCTGTGTTTTTAATCGTGAGGTGTATCATTGACGATATATTTCATGTGAAGTTTTGATCTTATCGCTAACACCATCAGGGCATGCTCATGGTGGGCAATGTAGTCCTAAGGAAAGACAGCATCAATCAGGTTTTGATTATCGATACAGGTAACGCTGGTAACAATTAGACAAATTTGTTATCTTAATCAATCAAAATAAGACAATAGGTACCAATGCCTCAAAACAATCATGCTACCAGCAGTCAGGTTAATCCAAATGTTGTGGAGACCAACGAGACCAACAACGCAACCACTACAACAAGATCGATCATCGAACAATTGGGGCCATCGGCAATATCGCACGAAGAATATACCTTTTTTAATAGTATACAACCAGAGGCGGGTCAAGAGATCAACAATAACGAATCTGAAATACTGAGGCTACTCCGCATATCAAGACATCTTAGACACAGAAGGGCGCGTCTAATTGCATTTTTTATTGGCCCTTTCGAAGCAATAGCCAATATCGCTGCTTCCATTAATCAACAGGGAGAGATCATGGTCGCATACGCAAATCATGATCCTTCAATACCGGAGTTCAAGGTCAAAAATGCCGAGGAGGTCGAGCAAAGAGTCAATTTACAAGGGAGTAACCCTGAAAAGTCTCTATCAAATACGCTAAGCTCAGATCTTGAAAAAGATCTTTTACTGGAAAAACTAATCAAAGATCGAATTAAAGTTGAAGGCACTGCAACTAGTTCTAGCCAAGAAATAGATATATTTGATTATAAATGTCCTTTGACACAGTGCATATTTAATCAACCAGTGGTTGCGAGTGATGGCAGACGATATGAGCTTGCGGCACTTAAAGAACATTTTAAAACCAACGCGGTATTCAAACCTAGAGACGGCGAATGGGTTGTGCTCAGTCCCATAAATCGATCCAAGCTGCAATGGGAAGTGCGCTTTGATAAAGAGATGCATCACTGGATTAATGAGACCATCATAAAAGAGAATCAACGTTTCCAAAATCATGACCATGGACTCTTTACTCGTCCCAAGTCACGTAAGCGCCAGAGAGAGATCGAAGATAGTGCTGACAGGAATGTTTCAGGGGCAGAAAAGAGGAAAAGGGCCAATCCTTAATGTGTCTTTACAATCTAAAAGGAATGAGAGTAACCGGTCTAACCAATCGACAAGAGTTACCTATTTTTTATGGTCAAAAGATTCGCTAGCTTCGACTAAATCATCCAAGGTACGATGAATATTAATCGTAGAAAACCGTACCACTAAAGTTACCAAAATCCCCACAACCGATTCAATCAGTCGACTAATGCTTGTACCAATGATAAGCTGATCCGAGTCAATGATGCCAACAATATAAACCACAGTCATCGTCAAAAGCGCTAAGCGTAGATATTGCTCACGGTCAAAATAGCAACATCCGACAACTAAAAGAAAAATACCCAGCCAATACGCTGCAGTATTAATCCCAAAGATATAAAAACATGCAGCACCCATCACAGATCCAAGCCCTGAGCCAATCATTCGAGCGAATCCAAATTCCAACGACCTTGCCCAGGTCGATTGCATCACCAAAATAGTTGAAATCATACACCATAAAGCGCTGATTGCGGCAGTTTTAGGTTGATAAAGCTGGCCTAGGTACAAGCCTGCTTGGTAAGATAAGCTACAAGCCACAGACATCTCAATGGCTAGTAGAAGTGACATGCGGTGAATAATCTTAATTAAACCAAACAAAAGCCAACTCATTTACACAACTTCATCAATATACAGAAAATAGGGTGTAAGCGCAAAAATAAACAGCATAAAATGAAGCCAAAACACTGGACTTCATGAGCCTCATTATGTGAGGGGCAGCTGAGATAAAAAGAAAAACTTTTTTATAGTACGACTTGACATAAGTTATAATATAACATAATATTTAGGTTCACTCAATTATAAAAATAAATATGAAAGCAGTAATAAAAACAATATTAAAAAGTCTTATTGGACGCACACAAAGTAGTGAACACAATGAAAATGACCAAGGTTGCAAAAACAATCGAACGTATACACCTGGACCAAATGGCTCCATGATGAAAGTATTGAAGGTAAATGCATTCGAGTTAAACGAATACAAGTTAATCCTAAAGCCAGATGGTACTGTTGAAGAAGCCGTTTTTATCTTAGACAGGGATGAGTCACCGGCACATAGCCCATCTTAAGCAACAATTCAAAAGTCATTCACAAACCGTGCGGCGACATTAAGTATGCTTGAATATCTAGTCGATATCGTTAGCTTTGGCACTGCGGGCAAAATACGCTACTACGCTGCGCGACTTGTACGGACTGCATTTCGGTTTGACAGGCTGAACAAGCTTGACCCTGGCGACCATAGGCCAGGAGCGTCTGTTGAAAATAGCCTGGTTGGTCATTGGCATTGACAAAGTCTTTTAGGGTTGTCCCGCCGAGGGAGATTGCCCTTTCGAGAAGAGTGACTATATGCTGATACAATTTTTCACAATCAGGCAAAGAAACCTGATATGCAGATCGTTGAGGATGGACCCCGCTTAAGAACAAAGCTTCTGTCGCATAAATATTGCCAACACCAACTACCAAATGATGATCCATCAAGCAGGCTTTAACTGCCTTTTGCGATCGTTGTAAGCGAGCGTACAGGTAATCTGCGGAAAACTGTGTGCTCAAGGGTTCGGGGCCAAGTCGACAGATCAGGCGATGATGTTCAGGGTCTTCCTGAGTCCAGTGCAATGAACCAAAACGACGCGGGTCATGATAACGAAGCTGGGAGTGATTATCTAGGGTAATGAGCACATGATCATGTTTTTTACGGGCATCATCAGGGCGGGTGAGGCGAAACGAACCAGTCATACCGAGATGACCAATCAAAGTACCCTGCGGCATACGAAAGAATATGTATTTCCCGCGGCGGGCGACGGCATCGAAGCGTTGTCCAACCAGGCAATCAGCCAGCGAGGGCTGCACAGGCCAGCGTAAGCGTGGCTCAATAATATCAACAGCAGTAATCAAGCGATTCATGACCAAAGGTTTTAATCCTTGGCATACGGTTTCAACTTCAGGTAACTCAGGCATGAGATAATACGCTTATTTTTGTGCATTATAACACGCTATGATGAACGCTTACAATGATCGCAGCCAACGATCATACATGGCTATCTTGTCGGAGTGCCAATGCATCATGGTGTGGCACACACCACAGCGATACAAGAATAAAGAGTCATACAAAAAATGTTATCTGATGTGATACACAACATGATACTTTGAGTAAAAGTCCGACGGTTAGTAGTTCGCTTTAATCCTAGATGAATAAAAATCAGCGTATTGATTACTCTTGGTCATAGTAGTCACGTCTTCGTTGGTAGCGTCTATTAATGCGTCTTGCCTCCCCTCGTTCTTCTTGGCGATTGTTTTCTTGAACAGTAGTCTGCTGCTCTTCTGTCTGAGTATGTTTTTCTGAAGACGAGCCTACCACATTGCCGTCGGCATCATAGGGGCACGCAGAGCGATTTGCATGTGTTAATGCTTGCGGCTGATTGCCTTCCCATCGTTTAGGGTCATAGCAGCGAGGTAGAGCACTGTCTAAAAGTTGCTTAGCTACTTGGCAATAAAGCGTTGGTTTTCCAGCATGGATCGGCCAAACACAGATACCATTTTCATATTTATATCCACGCATACAATAATGCTTCGCTTGCGCGTGAGTTATGCAATTTATCGTTTTTGTCTGCATTGGTGCGGCGCTTTTAGCTAACAGGGCCAAGGGAATACCAACACAAGAAGCCTGGGCATCGGTACCACAACACGAGACCGTTGCGTCACGATCATACTGTGGCAAATGACAATGTTGATTGGTCTTACTGATGCAGATAAGGTTAGCATAATACTCGGAACCCGAGCCGCAACATGTGCCACAAAATGCATGATTGGCAATACCGTCAGCACAGCATGCATCACACCAGCTATCATTAGGAGAAAAGCTATTATCTAGCGGCGGAATCGTATCCCAGGCACAACGATCCTGCGCAAATAGAGAAGAGCAAAGCGTAACAAGTAAAACGCCAACCATACGGAAAATGAATTGAAATTGCATTTGGTGGCCTCCGCTGCTTACCAAGAGTAATTGAGATCAACACATGCTTTATACTAACTGATGATGAATATCCTGTAAAGACGACATGTAGGGCTAATTAATAAAGAAAAGCATGCATCTCGATATGATTTTAACCACAAGCAAACAAATTTCGTTGATAGAATAAATGGGTCATTAACAACCAAAAAATAGCCCTTCGAAAAAAGAAAAGATCAAATGACAGAAGCGCGCCAAGAGATAAATCATGGTATATCAGAATAATATAGAAACATATGGATAAAAATCGTGCAGAAAATACCTTTTATAGACTATAAAACTAGCGAAGTAATTGGGTGAAAAAATGGCAGAAGCCAAGACCGGTGATAAGCAAGACAGCATTGCATTAGAAAATGATACAAAAAGTTATCTTCATGATGAAGACTTAGCGCTATTTGATCACCATTTCTACTGGCAATACGATGATCTTTTCGTTCGTATCAAAAATGAAATGGCTGCTGTAGAGCGGTGTCTTGAACATTTGCAAATAGACAAAGATCATTGTGATAAAGATGTCCTCAATGCACTTCAACAGCGATTAGATCGTCTGAAAAAAATACAAATCATACTCAACGACAGAAGTTTAGATGATTTCAAAGAAATCATCTATCCGATGGCTAAATTTGTACCAGCATTGGCTCTATTTGGGGCTGGAGGATTGAGTATTGTGATCGGGCCAGTTTTTGCATGTCTATTTGCTGTTGCATTTCTTACCAGTAATCTTTACTTGAAGGGTAAAAAGAGCAAGCTAAACATACATTTCGGCATAGCGTCAACCATTCAAACCACCGCAGTAATCCTAGCAGTATTATCAATTTCAGGACTATTAGTTGTTAATCCTGGGGTGATCGCAGGACTGGTTGCTGTCGGGGGGACATGGTTATTTTGTGCGGCGGTATTCCGAGGTGGTGAGCGACAAAAAGAAGCCAGAGACGTGAAGCTCTCTGCCATCGACAAAAATATGCAATCTTTTTACAACCAGTTACAGGATACTCAACAAAAAATCAGATCATGGTCAATGAGTGCATTGGCAAGTGAAAAAGATTATACGAGAATGGATGTACTCATAGACAGGCAGTTGTCTCAATCGATGCTTTCAATCAACGCTAAGAGTCTAGAGGACCGTTTTAATATCAGCGAAAAAGATGCAGAAATAATCATGATCGACATACAAAAACTGAAACTGTTTTACGATGGCTATGCATATTACTGTCAAGATTATGAAAATTTACTACGAACAGTGAAGAATCCATTTGAAAAATCCAATAGAGTATCTGATCTGAAGAAAATACAGTCACATGCTAATCAGTTGCAATCAACTTGCACACGATTTACTGCATGCGCAAACAGAATCAATCAAAAAGCTGAGGACACCAAGGAAAATATCACCTTTGTGATGAGGCGCGATATGCCTTGGATCTTAACAAATATCCCTTTGATCATTCTGACGGCACTAACGCTACCATTAATCGGCGGGGCAGTTCTCGGCGCACCATTATTATTATCCCCTTATGGGTTGATGATAGTGGGCGGTGTTGCATGTGTTGTTGCTTTGATTTCCTTATGTTTTTATGGTTTAGAAAAATATCGATCGCATAAACGTACAGTCCGCGATGCAGAGACACAAAAACGAAATGAGCTTCTAGATCTCCATCTTGGTCAAAGTAAAAGTCCATCAGTTTCCGAAACACTCAGAAGGAAGTCTAAAAAAGTTCCCATGCTGATAAGCCCTAAAGAAGCTGAAAAATATATTCATAAAATAGATAAACCGCCCGAAGTAGGCGTCAAAAATACGACTGAAGAGCAAAAAAATAGAAATAAAGACCAGAAAGCATAATAAAGATGACCTAACGTCATCATGAGCTATAATTAAGGCATCGCGTATTTCAAAGCCAGGCAACTTGATAGAGTTGCGCGAACGGTATTGAGGCAAAGGCAACATTATCATACCATAGAACGATCAGTTACAAATAAGGTTACCCATGGAGAATTTTCTAAATGAGTTTATGGACGAGTTTCAAAAAAACATTCCGCCGGCGTTGAGTGAACTTAAAGATACCGTCGATGCGCATGTCCGCTCGACAGCTGAGACCATTATAAAAAAAAATGGATCTGGTATCTCGGGAGGAGTTTGACACGCAGTTATTACTATTGAGACGTTCCCGTGAAAAGCTATCCGACCTGGAGAAAAAGATTGAGGACCTAAGCAAGCGTTTGCGAGATAGTGATACACTCAGCGAGTCTTAGATTATGGTTGCGAGCAGCGCAAGTAAACAGCGAATTTGTAACGCTGTCATTAATACTTTTGTACAAGATCAGCTATCTATTCAGTTAGTTGAAGTTGAAGTGTGCGTTTCATCAGGTATACCAACTTTTCAGGTGGTAGGCTTGGCAGAAAAGGCAGTAAAAGAGAGTCGGGAGCGCG
>MDTC01174124.1_pt1 | contig 10828 bp, 4 predicted proteins | sample 811181 | NCBI WGS metagenome assembly MDTC01 (sample SAMN05326644, study PRJNA326480) | marine metagenome | isolation source: seawater | place: Pacific Ocean: North | collected 2011 | reverse complement strand
CTCGCAAAAAGTTGTATTAATCATCGTCAGTCGAAGAGTACTCCTCCCCTCCTTTTAATAACAAGCGCATTAATACTACCGTAAGAGCGCGACCACAAAACACTCTTTCGCCTTCGTATTCAAAGTGCGAGTATTTTTAACAACACAAAAACACACACCTGTCTGAAATGAAAAGAAATGAGGCAAAAAAGAAAGGCCTAAAAAAGTGCAAAAATTCTCCTCAAATTTTTGATTCTTTTTTGCTCCCTTGAACACACAAACTGTCACATTAACATATTAGTATATTATATATATATCGTCTCACATTAAGAACAGAACGAGAAGGAAAAGAAGAAGGCAGAGAAGAAATGGCATCGGTGGTCGCCGCGGCGACTTTGACCACGCTCGCGTCTTTGTTCTACGCGAGTAATAGTAATAGTAGTAATAACAACAATTCGCGTAGCTCGTTCACGATGCAAAATGCACCGAGCGGGGTGCCGCCCAATAATAATAAAGAGAACGATGAGAACGACGACGACGATTGGCAACTCTCGGAACAACCGAGAACGTACGGAGAAACTGCCTCGCGATTGGCGAAAATCGTTCGCATCGGGTGGACGGACGCTTTATCCATCTTGAAGATTTGGAGGGTCGACCACTTACTCGCCATTCGACAGTTGGCGAACCGAGACTGCCAAGACGAAATCGCCGACGCGGTGATCAACATTGGAAAAGGAAAACGAATCACGGCGGGAACGTTTCGAGAGAACATCACGGAACACGAAAGTCTCGTCGCGAACGGGGAACGGTGGGACGAACGGTTGTTAAGGATACGGTTGGCGTTGAAGTATAACAAACTTTTAAGGCGCGCGAGAGATTTCGAAACCATTCGAGGGAGAGTGGACGACTCGTACCAGAAGATTTTGCTCCATCAGATTAAACCGTCGACGTTTAAACCGGCGTTTGTTTTGTTTAAGGATGAAAACGTGAAATCGTTGTTACTGGTGATTCGTGGGACGCATTCGATACGGGATTCGTTGACGGCGTTGACGGCGCATTCGAGTCCGCACCACGCGTTGAGACCAGACGGATCCGGCGACGTCGTCGTCGGGTACGCGCACGCCGGTTTTTTAGCCAACGCGAGGTGGTTGATGAAAAACGCGACGGACGAGTTGAGAAAAGCAAGAGAAATGAACCCAAATTACGATTTTATGGTGGTTGGTCATTCCTTGGGTGGCGGCGTCGGCGTTCTTTTAGCGCAAATGCTCAGAGACGCGCAGCCGGAACATTTTTCAGACGTGCGAGTGATTGCGTTCGGGTGTCCGTCCATGCTTTCGGAAGATTTAGCCGCGAATTGCGCCCCGTGGACGACAACGCTGATCAATCGAGGCGATGTCGTGCCTTTGTTGTCCTATTCGCGTGCGGAGGATATGCGCGAGCAGATTGTGAAGACGAGCGTAGAACAAAAGGTATTGCAACGGTTTTTGCAAACAGGCCGGCGAGTCGAAGGGGACGCGGAACTTGGCGGGCTAGGGATCATGGGCGATGAAGCAGCTGGAACGTTAGCGGCGACGTTTACGGATAAAGACGCAGCGAAAAGAGTTTTAGCGACCGCACCGAAAGTGTGCGGCGTGCCCATACCGTGCGTCGGTCCTCGATCGCCAGAGAAGAAGACTTTCGCTTCGCCGGACAACGAGTGGAACGAGGCGCCGCCGCCGCAAGACGTCGCGGTGCTTCCATCTCCTAAGATTTCTGCTGGTAGTAATGGTGGTGTGGCTGCTCCACCGTTAGCGGCCACGATTGCGTCTCAAAGTCGCAACTTATTAGCAACCACAGCGTCGGCGGCGACAAAGTCTGCGCGATCCGTCTCGTCGCGATTGGCGAGTTTATCAGTCGCCATGTTACTTCGATGTACCGCGCCGAGAAGTCAACACAAAATAAAACCGAGCGTTGCTGCATCTTCCTCGAAAGAGGAACATAAAAAGCAACAAGAATTAGAAATAGGAACGAAATCTTCCTCGCGTATGGGAGGCGTCGCGGCGCACACGCAATACGGCGTCGGAGAACTCGACGCCGCCGAGGAGGAACGCATATCGAGAGAATCAATCTCGGAGGAAATGTTGGATGCTTCAGAACCGGAAGCCACCGAGCGCGTGTTGCGTTTACAAAGCGACAGAGACATCGCGAAAGCATCAGAGGAGCTTCTAAACGCCAAAATGAAAATTTCGGGTGAAAACATCTCTCCAGAACGTCTCGAAGAAAGCGAAAAGCTCGAGCCTATGGACGATATCGAAGATCCTTCCGAAACCGCCGCGGCAATGGACGTCGATGATGCGGAAGGCACCATCCTAGCCATCGAGTCAGAACTGAAAAAACGCGGCGAAGGAGCGAAGAACAAAGATGTTGGCAGCGGCGGCGGTACCAAGCGCAAGCGCACGTTACACGTCCCGCTCTTCCCGGCTGGCAAAATCCTCCACATGATTGACCTCGCCGCGGCGAACCGAGCCGAAGGTCTCGCCAACGAACAGCCGCTTTTACGAGAAGCCATTCCCAAAGACGCCCCGCAACACTACGCCTTATATACCGACGTCAAACGAGAAGCGTACACCGCTTTATGGTTGAACAAAAACATGGTCTCCGACCACTTCATTCCGAGATACGAGAGTGCGTTGACCGACATCTGCGACCAGTTACGGTTAGACGAAAGGAAAAGGTAAATATACATTTCGAATCATGTACCATCAACACATAGACGTTGTTTAAAGATCTCATTTTTACTTTTGTGCGTCTGCATAGAAAACACGCGCGCACGTTCGCTTCTCGTTCTCTCCTTCTTCCTCTTGTTCGAGAGAAAACGAACCCTCAAACCTCTCCAGAAAAAAGCGAAGAACGTACACGCGAGAAAGAAAAGAATAAAACACCGATGGGAGGCACGAACTCAAAAGCGCCTTCCTCTTCTTTGAGCGATGGCGTTCGGAACTTATCCTTCGACGAGAGAACGACAGAGAACGATTTGAGCGAGACGAGCAGCGACGACGAGGAGCGGCGACACCATTCGAACGATTCTTCCCCGCGAAGTCGAAAACCAACGACGAATACTACGACTCGCGGAAGTGGCGGTTCGAACGCGAATAAGAGCAGTACTCTTGCATCATCTGCGAACAATACGAACGGATCTTCGAGTGCAAAGGCGTCTGGTGCCGACCGGAGACGAAAAGATGACGGTGGTTCGAACGACGAGAACAAAAAGAACAATCTGAAGATGTCGAACAACAACGAGGATACCGCCTCGGGGATGAAGACGAATACGACGAGCGACAAAAACAAAGGCGCATCAAAAGGCGTTGGATTAGAAAATTTCGGGAACACGTGTTACTGCAATTCAGTGTTGCAAGCGTTGTATCACTGCCAACCGTTTAAGAAGCTCTTGTTGGAATACCACGCGACGCAAACTGATTCGGACGCCAACTTGTTACTTTCGCTCGGCGGTTTGTTCGCGGAGATGAGCAAGAAGGAGCAAAAAGCGTTGACGAGTTCGGCGAAAAGAGTTCCCGTGGTTGAACCGAAGAAGTTTGTCTCTCGGTTGAAGAAATCGAACGAGTGTTTTAACTCGTACGAGCATCAAGACGCGCACGAGTTTTTGAATTATCTCTTGAACGAGTGTTGCGAGATTTTAGAGAGGGAGAGAGACGAGGTGAAGGATAATTACGATTCGAAGAGGAATTCGAGGAGGAGTGGAAGCAGCGCGGGCAGTGTAACGCCGAGAATTTCGAGTGGTAGCGGTCGCCTGAGCGTAGATGAAGGAAGCGAAGGTAATGATGTGGATTTGAGGAACGTCGGAGAAGAGAGCAAGAGCGCCGCGAACAAGAACGGTTCGGGGAAGGACGCCGCCAACGCATCGGCCGCGCTAACTTTGTCGAATGCAGGTAGTAACACAAACATCGGTGGCATTAGCGACGCGTTAAACATGCGTAAAAAAGCATCCAGTAACAGCAAGAAAAAAGAAAAGCAAACGTGGGTCCACGAAGTCTTCCAAGGCGAAACCGTCAACGAAACCAGATGTTTGTGGTGCGAGAACGTCACGTCGCGGTCAGAATCCTTCCTCGAAATCTCCGTCGAGGTAAAGCCAAACTCTTCCATCCAACAGTGTCTGTCGGATTTCTCTGCCAGCGAACTTCTCGGCGGCGAAGATAAGTTCCAATGCGATTCGTGTTCGGGCTTACACGAAGCGCACAAACGACTTCTCATCCGCACCGCGCCTTCCGTCTTAGCGCTCCACCTGAAACGTTTCAAATACGTCGAATCCGTCGGACGAATGCAAAAACTTAACCACCGAGTCGCATTTTCGCGCGAGCTGAAACTTCCCAACCTCTCCGCCGACTCCACCTCTTCCGACGACCTCTACTGTCTCTTTGCCGTCGTCGTCCACATCGGCAGCGGCCCGAACCACGGCCACTACGTCTGCTTCGCTCGAACCTCTGGCTACAAAGCCAGCGGAGGTGGTGCCAGCGAACGGTGGGTCATGTTCGACGACGAAACCGTTCAGGACATGAACACGGAAGACTTAGAATCCGTTTTCGGAAGTAAAGGTGTCGTCTCGGGAGGACAAGAAGGAGATGAAGACGCAGGCGGCAGCGAACACGGGTACATTCTCTTCTACCAAAAAGTCGCCCCCGACGGCGAAGACGAGGAAGAAACCTTCTTGGAAGAGGAAGCGTTTTTAGCTTAAGAACACCTTTATTATTAGATGACATATATGTGACGACGATGATGATGATTATGATGTTGACTTTAGAGCGTTTACTGTGTATATACCAACACCGGTTAAATTTTGTACCATCGAGCACTTCTGACATTTTCACTCGATTTCCCACACAAAAAACAAACAAGGGAGAAGAAATATGAGCGGCGACGATGAAAACGACACCAACGAAGAGGAGAACAAAACCATCGTCAAAAACGCCCCGTCGTCTTTACCTTCGTCGGCAGATGATCCTCTTTTTCGCGAGGACGACGTAAACGACGATAATGAAAACACGGAAGATGAAACCGAGGAGGAGAAACGCGTCGAATTGGACAGACGGACGAATGCTTCGTCGATTACTATTCACGCAACACGAACAACGGGCGAGGATGATTACGAAGAAGAGGCAACGAAGACGTTTAAGAAGCGGGAGGAGGATAAAGTCGTCGTTGTTCAAAAGAACGAGAAAGAAAAAGAAGAAGAAGAGGACGACGAGATGATGATGATGATGATGCAAAGGCAGAATGCAGAAGGAAAAGGGATGAATACGAACGAAGACGAGGAGGAGACAGTTCCGGATTTTTACAAAAACCAAGAGGAGAAAACGAAAGTTGCAGTCGTCTCAACGGTAGGAAACATCTTGAAAGAGTACGAGAAACAGTCGGCAGACGTTCGAAAAGCGTTGGAGTTTACCAGGAAGAGAGGGTTCGGCGGCGCGTCGTCGACGAAGAGAGGGAGGAAGCGCTCGTTGGAGGAAGTGACGGAGGAGGAGGACGAAGACGAAGACGATACGGATTCCGACGCGGATGTCGACGAGGAAATTTTGTTTTTGAAGGAGATGTTGGCGAAGAAGATGCGCGGTCGCGAGAGTAATGCGGAGAATACGACGAGTAATAATAATCCGTTCAATATTCCAACGTCCGAAGAAATCATGAGAGCGGTGGATGCGAGATTAGGTGAAATGAACGGCGGTGCTGGCGGGAACGCGGAGAATAAGTGGGCGTTTACCGCGAGCGCGGCGGCGGCGACTGAAATATTTGCTGCCAAAAAAATGCAAAAAGCGAAAGATGCGTTTGAGAATGCCAATAGGAAAGCGAAGATTGCGGCGGAGAAGTTGCAACGCGCCGAGAAGCTGTTACGAGTCGCTTCGGTGTTAGAGACGAGACAGAAACCAAACGGAGAGGAACTGAAGGTGAGCAAGATAGGAGTAAGAGAGCAACGGCGCGCGCTAAAGCAAAAGATGAGAAAAGAGTTTAGTTTGGATGCGAATCGTAATGGACAACGCGATAACGGTACCGATACCGCATCGAGTTCAGAGGATGAGGACGAGGATGAAGACGAGAAGGACTTACTTCAATCCAACGTCACCGCCGCGGAAGGTGAAGTCGACGCAGACATGCAAGATGAAACAAAAAAGAAAAAGAACAAAAAGAAAAATATACCACCACACCAACTTCGCGATACGAAGAAGATTAAAGAAGCACCTGAACCTGCTTCGGAGTATATTCAAAAAGTTGTTTGGTCTTCTGTGGACGCCTGCCACGTGTGCAACGAACAGCTCATGGATTACTGGGACGTCAACGACCAAATTTTATTGTGCGATGGGTGCGACGTGCAAGTGCACAAGAGCTGTTACGGCATCCAAAAGATTCCAGACGGCGAGTGGTTGTGCGCGGGGTGCGAGGATGGCGTGTCTAATCTCATCGAAAACGGACGGGGTATGTGCGCTTTATGCCCGACGCCGAAAGGCGCGTTAGCGAGGATCAAGCCGAAATCAAAATTTTCAACTAACTGGCGCGCGCCTGGGTATCACGCGCACGTTGTTTGTGCGCTAACATTACCCGAAATTTCGTTCTCTAAAGCAGTAGACAACGATAAAAAAGCGTTGGAATCTGGATCTTCCGTTTTGCGCATAGACGCCTCGAAGCTTACAAGCTCGCGGATGACGTTAAAGTGTGAAATTTGCGAAGAAGAAGGCGCTTGTACACAATGCGCGATGAAGAAATGTTACAAGGCGTTTCACCCGCTCTGTGCGAGAGGGTCGAAGAACGCGTGGCTTCGCCGCGCTGGTACTGGTCAGCCGATGGTATTTTGCTCCACGCATTCGAGCGAGCGATGGTTGCAGAAGCGACGCGAAACATGTTCGTTGCCAATAGAGTCAGCGTTGAACGATGCGTATTTGACCGGCGGATCCGTTTTCTGGGGCATACAGAACGCTGCAGTTAGTCAGTCGACGCAATTGTTTGCGAATGCGAACGGTGCAACGACGACAACAGAAACCACTACAGATTTAGCAAATGGAAGGCACGAGAAAGCGTTGGTAAATACGGGTGACGGAAGTATGCGAGTGCTAACTTCCATAAACGCTGCGTCGCACAGCGCAGATGATCAATTGCAACAAGAAAACAAAGTTACATCAGCGAGGCAAAAACCCGTGAAGGCCTTCATAGAGAAACCAAAGAAAGGGAAGCGCGCAAATTTAGAAAACATAACGAAAGGAACGTCAGAAAATATAGTCCCGAATGCAAAATCTTCCATCGGGCGCGCGATAATTATCTTGCGCAGTTTGAATCCAAAGTGCATGGTTTTGTTTCCACAAGCATTCGTGGACGAAAACGTGAAGAGCGATGCTTCGATTGATTCCGTTTGTTCCGTACTTAAACGCACGTTTTCAGCGTTTGAGGTTCCTGGTTCTCAGAAATATAGTGAACCATGGAAAGTGTTAACGGTAGCTCAAAGAGTAATAGCCAGAGATATCGTCTCGCGGCACAAATTCCTCGGTCTCGCGTTTGCTGTGCTTAGATTACCTTCTGGATTTGGTAAGCGGCTGACGACAATTACTGCCATGGCTATTCAATCTGAAAAACCGCACGTTATTGTATGCGACAGTAGATTTGACGCTTTGAATTGGATCGCCGATCTAGTCAAATTTTGTCCTAAACTCAGGCAAGTGTCCATCTTGAACGCAAATGATGCAAAAAATTCGCTGAAAGGTGCGGCGATTCAAAAGTCCTCGTTTGATGTTTTGGTTATCACGACAGAAATTATGTTTAACGTGGTATTGAAGCACGGCACCGCGCTAAACGCAGACGGGACTCGGGTGCCTGCGACGTATGCCGCGTTAAGTCCGGGAACGTTACTTCGACCGTTCTCGAGCGCAAATTTCGACGGCGTGGATGGTTTTCGAAAATGGGTTGCACACTTCGACGATGCGGCCAGTAAAATCCGGTTAAAAACGAAGCGCGTACTCTTGATGCCGAATGATGAGGACAAGTTCGAGAACAAAGGCGAAGAGTTTCGCAAGGTATTTCGCACGGTACACGCGAGGTGCGGCGAAGTCTACGCCAAAGCGTCCGCCACAAGTGTATGGGCACTCAAGCCTCAACCGCCAAACTTTGAAGAAATGGATATACGTTTCACGTCAGAACTGCCGTCGCCTGAAGAAGAGCCGAAAATCGATGATGTTATGGATACGAAAGCGCGCGAAATGCTCACCACCCACTCCGAGGAGGATTCGTTTCTTCAAAACAAATTAGTTGAACCTTCTCATGTCTTCGAACAGTGGGAACCTGCGGTAAATAACACCACAGAGAGCGAACTAAACATTGCCGATCGCCTCAAAGAGTCCTTTTATGGCATGGAGCCGCAGAAGATCTTGAATGGAACCCAAGGAGCACTGAAATTTGCTCAAGTCATCGCGAGTCGTTCAATCGCGCGAACTCTGTTCGTGTACGATGATAAGAAAACGACTGATTTTTCAATCGCCGATTTCGCAGAGAAAGACGGGTATTCTATACTTGATCCTTTGGTGAAACCTTTCGGCGCGCGACTTGTAGATGCGGTCGAGTACAGAGACATAAAGAAACGAACTGTGGGTATAGTGAGCTTAAGTGGTTTGAAGAAAGCGTCTCGATTGACGCGCGGGACGCAAGTGTGCGTCTTGTACGAAATCGATGCGCAAGTGGTGAGAGATGTCGTCTATCCCAAGCTCGCGCCGTGCGATACGCGCGCAAAGGACGAAATTCCTCTCGTGCATCTGAAAAGCACTGCGAATGTAGACGAAGCAGCGTTGAAAACGCTCGAGGATACAGAGGAGGCAATGGCGGAATTTGCGAAAAGCATTCTCAGCGAGTGCTCTCCAGAAGTTCAGTTTTTATCGTCTGCGAGTGTTGTTGTGGACAATGACAATGATGCGACTGCGAGATTTAATCGCCCAACGAGCGATGCTTCTACCCCGTTTCCGACGGAAAATCACGACGTGTTCTGTTTCGGCTGTAAATCGAGCAAAGAGGGTGGATGTAAGGCTATCCCGCCGGCGTGGCTTACTCCAGAAGTCGCATCGATCTGGTTACAATGTTCAAAATGTCCGCACGCCGGTAGTGCTGGCTGTGCTCGCGTTCTCACCGCGCCGAATCCAGCGGAACCGTGGTTGTGTCCCTCGCACAAGTGCGCAGTGTGCGGCGATCTCTGCGGTCACACAGAGAAGACCACCTTACGATGCGTCGAGTGCGGGTTCGCGTATTGCGACACGTGCTCTTCAGGCGCCGAATTCGAAAAAGCGCACAAGAATGAGTGGGTGGAAAAGTACGGCTTTGTATTACCGTCGCATTCGGAGTACGTAAAGTGCGGCGTGTGTTGCGTGGCGGCGAAAGCTCCAACCGCGGTTGTGAAGAAACGCAAATCAAACGCGAACGCGGCAACAGCGACTTTAGTCTTGTAATGAATTCAACCGTGCGAAAAATTCTAAACACAGAATGTTAAACAACTATGTACACGTATCTATTAAAAATTTCGCATCTTTGGCACGTCGCCGTTATCATCTAAAATACCCAATCTAACAATGGCCGCTTTTACTCGACCTTCGCTATTCAACGTCCCAAACGGGGATTCGGATTCGCTCGGTAAACGTTTCGCTACTGTCAGTGGAGGTCTCGGTTCGTCATCATTTTCTTCTCCATCTTCACTCTCTTCGAAGGAGAAATACTGTTGTTGTTTTTCTCGTTGTTGTTGCTGTTGATGCTTTTGTTGGAAGCCAAACGCCTTCTCTCTCATCCTCGCTTTCTCGTACATCTCTACCTTCTCCTTTAACTTTCGTATCTCAATCGCGTACGTCTCCGCAATCACCGCTAACGTTTGCTGCTCCTTCTGCTCCTCGCTCCTTATCTCGTCTCTCAGCACTTGCGGATTGTTCGACGACTTCTTCATCTGTGCCGTCTCGTCTCGCAACTTGGTCAAAACGTCCTCTCTTTCCCGCTCGCGTATTTTCAGCGATAAAACTTGCCTCTCTAAACTCTCGTTCATCGTTTTCACCGCTGCCAACTCCGATTCCAATTTTCGTTCCCGAATCTCCATCTTCTCGCGTTCCGGAAATTGCTTTCCTTTCGTCTTCTCCTCCTCCATTTTGAGGCGAAACTGCTTCTCTTTTTTCTCAAATTCTCGTTCCAAGTGTTCGTTCATTTCCAACAGCTCTTCGCACCTATCCTCGGCTTTAAAGAGTAACTCTTTCAGTCGTCTCCGTTCGTCCTCGCTCGTTTCCATCGCTTTCTTGTGCGTCTTTATGATTTTCGTGAGAAATGAATTCGACGCGTCGTACGGGTTTTCGTCTCGCGACCAATCGCTCTCGAAACTGCGCTCGCTCTCTGATTCTTCTTCCAATTCTTCTGCTCCTTTACTGCTCATGCTCCTGCTAAAATCGTTCGTTCGGTCTTTCAAAGAGACCGACGATACAGTCTTCTTCGTCCTCGTCGTCTTCTTCGTCGTCATCGGATATATATAATACGTGTGATAGATAGTTTAAGCGTCTCAATGTGCGAGGAATGCTCTGTGGGATTTTGAATTTTTTTGAAGCATTTCGCTCGTATTTTTACAACTACTCTACTGTAGAGTATTTTCAGCAGCGGCTGCAGCGCGTTTGTTACTCGCGTCTATGTCTCTCTCTTTCTGTTATTATACAACTTTAGAAACGCGATTGTTATTATGAAACTGGTGGCACGTGCAACTTTCCATCTTCGTATCGCCAACCGCGTGGGAGAGGACAGTTGTTGTCGAGGAGGTATTGTAAACACTCGGTGTGGTTGTTCTCGTGCGCTTTTCGTACGGCCAAAT
>MDTC01132856.1_pt1 | contig 10828 bp, 3 predicted proteins | sample 811181 | NCBI WGS metagenome assembly MDTC01 (sample SAMN05326644, study PRJNA326480) | marine metagenome | isolation source: seawater | place: Pacific Ocean: North | collected 2011 | reverse complement strand
CGGTGGTAATAACAGGAGCAGTATCTTCTACAATATTATACCTATATAGTCTATAGTTATTAGCATTGACATAATATAAAGTTTTCAAATTAACAAAAGCTTGACTTCGAACATTATCATCAATAAATTTTAGACCTGTGTAAGAGTTATCATAAGTGTTAGAATCTGGATTGTTTGTAGGAGTTTCTCTCCATTCCCATAAACCATAATTTGCTTTTATGGCATACCACACATTAGGAACCTGCAAACTTAAAGAAGGTTTCCAATAAGGATTAGTAATTACCTTTCTCCAACCAGCAACGGCAAATGCTGTAGGAATCGATCTGGATTGAGTGTCTCCGAACCCTAGCTCACCATGTCTATTATTTCCTTTGGCAAAAAATGTATTATTTTTGATTCCTGCTTCATGATTTATCGGAAAAGGAGTTGCAAATATAGGAACGGTTTGACTTGGAGTAACAGTTTGTGTAGGAGTTAGAGTTGGAGTTTTAGACTGTGTTGGTGTGGGTGTTTGTGTAGGTCTAGGAGTTAATAAAGGTAGTAATCCCCTAGCTTGTAAATTGTAAAGAGTTAATTGACTATCAGAATCTGTTCCTCCTGGTAGCCCATGCAAGATGATATTAAATTCTGAGTCTTGTCTCAAAACGTCTGTAAATACAGTAAATTGATATTTTCCGTTAGAGATAAGAGGATTATCAATATTAGGAACAGTTAAATAGGTTTGATAAGCGTAAGGTAATTCTCCTGATGTAACTTGAGAAACCCATTGTTGCATATCGGTGCCATCAACAGGTGTTTTGGCTATAGTAATACCCAATTTAAATTCAGAACCTATGGCCTTTTCTGTCTCAATAGTAAGCCTAATCTCATCAGGACCTGCATTATTAAAGTACTGTTCTGTAAATATCCAAGAACTATTAGTATTTTTTAGGGTTGCAAAATTTGATGATTGTAAATTATTCGACTGCCAATCTTGTATATTTCCGTCAGTATCTTTCTTACTGAAAAATCCATTAGCTCTAAATTCTCTACCCTCTGCTATTCTCTGGTTTGAATTACCAATCAAAATTACAGCGTCAGTTTGAGCAAGAGAAGCTGTTGGCGTAAATGTAGGAGTTTGGGTTTGGCTTTGAGTTTGAGTAACAGTATTAGTTGGCGTAGTTGTATTTGTAGGGGTAGAGGTGGATGTGTTGGTTGGAGTAAGTGTTGGAGGTATGGGTGGTGGTATAAATTTTAACAAACTTGTTGTGTCATTAAATTCTACCCAATTACTAAACTTATAGTCTACATTTTCACCTGTAAAATCTATATCTTGAGTTGCAAAAATGTCTGCAGCATTTGTGCTATCTCTACCGTAAATACTTCTAGCTCTAATTTTGGTTAAACCGTCTGCTTCTAATAAAGGAAAGGTGTATGATTGCGGTACATATTGCGAACCACTAAAAGAATTTCTAACAGTAGAAGAAAGAAGCGTTCTATCAGTATCTAAATCTATCCACTCTGTTTCTCCTGTTGGTTGTTTTTGTACTTGAAAACCTACGAAAGGACACGCTAAGTATATTCCATTGTTTGGTGTTTGAACAGAAAGATTTATTGTCACATCAATGCTTGTTGTGCCTGTGAGATATAAACTATAGTAGTCTGCTTCTACTAATTGATTGCTTAGTACTCCGTCTGTAAGAGCAGTGGCAATTTCAATTTGAGGATTTATATTGATTAAATTCGTAGACGTAGCACAAGCATTAGTTACTTCTGACTGAATTTTGGTATCTGTAATTTTTCTAACTACAAAATTATCTATAGCAAGTGTACTCGAAGAAGGTGGTGAGTAGCCTTCGACGATAATAGATTTATTTTTAATATTAGCAGCGGGAGAGAAAGCTGTATCTGTGTAAGATATAATTTCTACAGAATCATGATATACTTTGTATGCATTATCTACTACTTCTACTTCATACGTGCCATTAATAAAACTACTACTTGAAGTTGCAAGTAGAGTAGATGTTCCACTACTATTTTTCTTATATAGTCTTGCAGGTAAATTGTTTCTAAGATTTACATATATCTGTTCGTGTAGACTATCATCTGTGGAATCTACTAAATTTCTAGCAGTAATATCTAACGTTGTTTGTGAGCTGGTGGTTCCAAAACTAGTTATGTCTAAAGACACAGACATATTAAAACCAATGTTGTTATCCTCAAAAACTATAGTATCTCTATTATTATTGAGTGTTAAAACACCACCGGTCTTAACCCATTTTGTACCTATAGTTAATGCCATTAGTCAAAATCCTCTGCTATTAAATTTTCAAATAATTTATTAATTTCTTTATATGGTCCTGTTAGCATTGATTGAGAATCATTGTTGAAAAATTGAACAGCTACTCTATAATTAACCACTCCATCCGCTAAAAGTGTCTCAAAAGAAAACTCTCCCTGAAAAACATTCTTTTCCAAAGATTGAAATGCAGCACTAGACATTTCAACTTCAACCCAATTCCCATCAATATATTTTTGTAGAATAAAGCCTGCAAAACCAAAAGGTGAGAAATTAAAGTCTTCGTCCTCACGATATTCTAATTTAACTGTCACAACAGAGTAGCCTCTGTATTCTCCTACACCATCATTTTTTGAAACGCTTAAAATAACAGGAGTATGAAGAATTGGAGCAGTAACATCTACGGGAGCCTCGTCTTCTTCTACCAAATAAAAACCAGAATCTTCATATAAAACAGTGACAGGCTTATCAAAATTTACTGTTTGCCAATTTTGAACACTTACATTATTTGTATTTTTTAAAATAGTATAATCATCAACGTCACTATACCTTAATCTTCTGTAATTCATATTAGAGTCAGAAGTAAGCTTTACAAAAAATCCATTATCTGGTTGAGTTCTTGATCTAGCTGCTTGAGTAACTATTTCAGCTTGAGGTCCGCTTGCTATTCTAGTATCTGATATACTTTCTGGTATAACAGCATTATCGGTAATTATTATATTATTATCGGTTATGAGATTTTTAATCTTTGTTTGAAAATCTTCTGAATTATAATATCCAGTTTTATTAGGATCAAATTTTATATCACCTGGTATAAAGTCAGTAGCAGAGGAGACATCACTTTGATAGTCACGCTCGTAGCCATTCTCTTTCTGGTCTGTAGTACTACTTACAGAACCACCATTTTTAAGTATTATAGGATAAGGGAAATTTAATTCTGTATTGTCTACAAAAAGTCCTTCTACTAAATTTTTAATACTGACATATCTTGATGTTCGTGTTTTAGACTGTATTTGTAAATATAAAGTGTCTAAATCTTTATCATAATAATAAAAATTAGTAAATCTAGATATACCTCCTGTCACTTCTTTGCTAAATACGGTAACATATTTGTATTTTGCGTCTGTCCTTAAACTTGCGTCTGGAGGAGCATATATACTGAATTGGCTGCCTATTTGATTTTTGTTTTCCTCCGAATATCCTACATTATATATAGAAAAAGGATCTGGACCAAACAAACACAATAAGTATACACGGTTATTTGTAGTATTTTTTTGAAGAATAAATCTGAACTCACTACGCAGAGATTCTGCAAGATTAGTATCAGTAATAGATGGAGCGACATTATCTCCTAATACATCAAAATATCGCAGTTCGTTATTTCTAGAACTAGCATTTGCTTCTATTCCCGTAAATCTATTTATAAATCTACTTTCATATCTTTTTGTATATTCTAGATCAAATCTATAGTTAAAGTTTTTTGCTTTGAATGGTTGGCTTATATCAAGAATATTGCCTAAATCACCATCTATAAGCTCAAATGTAGTCAAGTTTATTGCTGAATCCATCTGTTCATAATTAGTCTGTGCTACTACTGCTCTGTTAACAATAGTTACTTCTATACTTTTTGCAGTCTTTGTTCCAAAACTACCATAAACAGGCTCGAAAAATACTTGATAAGAACCTGGTGGTCCTACAAAAACGAAATCTTCCTCTATAGATCCAGAGGACAAATCTTTTATAGGCTGTAAGTCAGTAACTTTTAGTGGGCCTACATTAATGCCATAAAGAGTATCAGTAATATCGACAGGACCACTCAATATTTTATACGTAATATTAATGTCTGTAAGAGGTACTACGTCTGCTGCAACTCCTGTTTGAGTAACGCGAACACCAGTCTGTCCATCTACACGAGACGTTTTTAAATTTATGTATGCATTTAATTTTGTAGATTGTTTTGTTGTAAGGTTAACGCTGTTCGATTGCTCGCTTGATATGCTAATTATATTTTCTACCTTTGCAGAAACGACATATGACTTACTACTCTGTAAAGGAAGGTTAACAACATATTGATAAAGCGTAGAGGGTGGACGATTTGCAAATCTACTTTGGTCTATGTTCACTAAAGACGTATAGTTACCAACAGCTTTTGGGTTATCTGTCGGATAATATTCGAAAATTATTTTGCTAGCTGTTGTAGCAAGAGAACGATTTGAGGGTTCAACACTAGAGGAATCTAGAATAACTTTAAATGTTGCAAAATCTATACCGGTTTTTTCTACAGACAACACTGGTTTGGGTGGCGTTAACTTGCCATCGTTAGATAATTCTTGTAAAGACGTATTTATATCTAAAATAACAGGTTCAGATTCTGTAACAATGCTGCCTCGTAAAGTGTCTTCGTAATTTACAGAAACAACAACTCTATATTTTAAGATGCCTCCTCTTTCAAGATTACGATATAAAGATTTTAAATCTTCACTTATAGAATGAACATAAGTAAATTCATTTGAAGAACGAGTAACAGTTCTGGGAAACCGAAAGTTGTTGCCATCACTACTACTATCAATTCTAACCGAATAACTTTTTACTTCAAGTGTGTGATTTATTCCATCTTTTACTGTTGCATAAGTGCTTTTAACTTGAACAGGATCCCATTCGGCTACAACTGTATCATTTGGTATGTCTGCTCTAAGTTGCAAATTATTAACTGGCTTAGGTTCTAATGGCTCTACTCCAGGTATTTTAATTTTAGCAAGTTCGTCCGGAGTCAATAAACTATCTATTGTTCTGTTAGTGTTTGCTACAATATAATCAGAACCGTTAAATCTATCTTCAGTAATCAACGATTGAACGTTAACTACTCCACCAGATTTTATAGGGTTTAGTAACACTGATGCTTGCTGACGACTAGATTGTATAACAGCGCTATCGTTTATATATGGAGTATTCATACTTTCCGCTGCAGTAGTAAATGACTTTATTCCTTGATTTCTATTTCTTTCAAATTTTCTAATAGATCCGTCCTTACCCAAAAGTTTTCCATCTCTTTCCATAATATGTGAATTTACATAAGGTATACTAAACGTCTTACCTTGCTGAACATCATACATATAGAAATTTTTACTAGAATTGCTTGTTTCGTTTTTATAGTTTGTCTGATCCCAAACAAAACTATGTTTACTTGTTGTGCTCATTTCTAAGTTTCTAGTTGTTGTATCAAATTCTACTTGAGTATTAGGTCCTACCGTTAATTCATCTTTTGTTTTTATTGTTTTAGGGTAAAAAGCCACATTTAATTCGTAAGTATGCACAAAAATACTATCTAATGGATCTGGTGATAAATCTATTATATTTGAAGGCAAATCTCTTGATGCAACAGAAGGAGGGAGGAAACCATAATCCAAAAGAGCCTTTTGCTCTTCTGATGTCATAGCTTTTAAAAACACTCCGTTAACTATCTTCGACTTAGGCCCTGTACGATAAATACTATAGCCTGCAATGTTTACAGTACTTGTATCCGTTGAACGCGCATCTTTCTCTTGTGCGAATTTTCTATTAGTTTTCCTTGAATCATAGTAGATTTCAATGTCAGGTGTAAGCTGATTAATATCATAATAATTTCTATTTGAATAAATAGCATATCTTAAAAAATCAAAGAATTTGTCTGTTCCTCGAACCTGTCCTAAAATGCTCCTATCTAGTGTTGACTCAAGTTTGCATTCATGAGTAAACCATGTGTTTTTGTAAGCCATATCATTTTGATAAAGAATACGAGAAGCCCCTTGTCTCAAATAAGTAAGTGGTCCGTTATGAGGCCACACACCAGGACTATTTTGCGGAATATTAATTAATAGTTTTTTACCCAAACCCGTTAAAGATTGAGACAATCCTAGAAAAGGACCCGTTTTATGAGTGTTTTGAGAAAAAGAAACATTGTCGTTTGAACTATTATTAGTATAAGTAACAGGATTTTTTGCATCCATAGGTATACTCATTAATGGTTTCGTCTCATCTGCAAAAATTCCATACTTTTCAATAAATTGTTTTAGAGACATCATTTTAGATTTAACAGGATATATAGCAACATAAAAATCAGTTATTAAACCCTTTTGAACTTTTCCGTCGTCTGTGGTTATATTACAGTTCAAAGCCTGGTATGGGAATTTGGTGAAAGTCATAGAATGATCATAAATTTTTCTAGGTAAGTATAAGCTAGAAAAATCATTTGTTAACGCACCTGTCACTGATGCCTGCCCTTTATAATAAATTTTACTTAAAATATAAGAAGACAGTTTCTCTATGTCTTTATAATAAACTTTGTCTTTTGTTGATGTTACATCAAATATGTATTTGACTAGACTTCGAATTACGTTTTCATTATAATCACTGGAAACAGACTGTCCACTAAGAGAATCTAGTTTAAAATCAAAAGCCTTAAGTAAATGGAACTGGTCCTGGAAAAAATTTCTTAACAAATTTACATTACCAACAGTAAAGTTCGTGTCGCTTGTTGTAATCGTCTGTAAACTGTTGTTAGTAATACCTAAATATCCCGAAAGTATAAGATCATTATGAAAAGCAGTACTTAGCTCTGTGCTACAACTTGACGGATAAAATGTTGCTATTTTATTTAGCTCGGGATCATAAGTAGCTTTTAAAGGCACTTTTTCTTCTATGCTTTTAATTAGAGGTTGCTCTTCCCCTATAGTAGAATATCTTGATCCAGTAACTGTATTTATGAAAGTGCCATTTTCTAAAATAGTGGCGTTATGTAACAACGAATCGAATGCATCTTGTTCCTTTAATGATTCTCTATATCTGACAACAACGGGAGTCATATTATAACTACCATCTATCTGTGATTTTCGAAAACCTGAAGACACGTCGTCTGTTCCGTCCCAAGGTTTTACGTACTTATTATCTGGTTTTACGTCATCATAAGACCTTCCGTTACCAGAAGTATTACCTTCATAAAAATCTAAATTTAAATAATCTTTAGCTTCATATACAATAGCAGGAGTATCATCCTCTGTAGGTTCTCTTAAATGTGTTTCGTGTGTATACGCCATAATTTATTCCATTAATCTAAAAAGCTTTGTTTCGTTTGCAAAGGAAATATAAACATTTCTATTATTATCTTTGTTAATAAATCTATCAATAACAGAGTCAAAACTATACTCTGAAAATTTTATTTGTCCAAAAGAATACGTAAAAGTAATATCTGTTACTCTAGATTCAAGTTTTGTATCGTTTTCCAGAAATATAAGTTCTTCTTTAAATACATTAAGTATTTCTTTTCCAACTTCCGTATCTGCAACTGTTCCCAAGAGGTAGCTGATGTTAGACCTAGCCATGAAGCCGCTGCTAGTGCCAATTGCTGCGCCCACTTCTTCTGGCGCGTCCATAGCCTGTCGCACTACATTTGAAAGAACACCAGAATATCCCCTAGTCCCATCTGTTAAAGATAAAAGAGTCCACGACGGTGCTATTTTTACTACTGATTTATTGTTTGCTATATTCGTCGAGTCTAACACACGAATCAATCTTTGTCCTCGGTATTGATCATTATTGATAGTTTCAATTGCGGAGTCATTAGCTATATCAAAGGAGGGAAACCAAGGACCAAAATAGGAAAAAAACAACTTAATATTTTTTCGCATCGAAACACTACTTTGTTTGCTAACCACCATTTTTGAAATTTCTTCATCTGAAAAAGTTGTATTAAACCGTGCTTCTAATAATTCTTTTATCTCAAAATCTACTTGTTCCTTAACTGATTCATCAGACTTTGTAGCAAGACTCCTGAATCTAATTAATTCTGACCTTAAACCAGGAATTAGGGTAGTTCTTATATAGTTATTAGTCAATTCTTGCATTTTCAACATAGCTTTAGCGGCCATAAACGCATTTTGAAATATTAATTTATTTCTAACAGGTCCCCATCTAAGTTGCTTTTGTGTTTCCATTTCTGGAAAACCAGCAGAATTTATATCAAATGGCAGTGCGTTATTCTTAACCCTGTCTAAGTTAGTATATTTTGATAATCTTGTATGTTCCCTATTAGCCTCTTCTTGTGTATAAGTAAATGATCCTAATGCGCCTCTCAAATCCATTTTAAAAAAAACATTATCAGTTGAAGCACCACCGGGTGAGTGAGTAATAGAAAGGTCATCACTGTCAATTGACTTCCTACTTTCCACATTACGGAAGTTCCGTCGCTCAGTGTTAGTCACTGAAATTATATTATTAATGCTTAGTATCTTTTTGTTACTATCATGCAATACCAACAAAACATCTTGAGGTATCTTTCTACTACCGGAATTTGATGATATTGCATTGTCATTCCCTTGCAGCTTAGTAATGTCATTGACAAGAAGTTTTTCGCCATTTTTTTCTAAAACTTTCCAATGATCAGACTCATGATCAGCAAAATTCAGAGTAACTTCACCTACAGTCTCGCTTACTATGATCGTGTCCCTAAACTCTAAATTAGGTAAAAAAAATAAATTATAACCAACCCCTCTTGATGCACGAACAGTGGCAAAAACTCCTCCTATAGAACCATTATCAAACTCAATAATATCCTGTATATCTGCATTCCGTACAGGACTTGGTATAATTTTTGGATTTGAACTACTCGCCCCTGCAATCGTCTTGCTGTTTGTAGTATATATCGCATTAGCCATTAAACATATGCTCCTATATTTACTTTCAGTTTAGTCGATTGATTATTATTTAAAACAGATAATAATCCGTTATATCCCTCGTCCACTACTCCAGCATAGTACTGATTAGATTCACCTGTTTTTATGCCATAAAAGAAAGGAAATTCTACATGACTCATTCTTAATACGTAATTTGTAGATGAAACTATATCTATATCTACACCACTAGTAATAGTAGCAATTAATTTAATAGAACCATCCTGATTTAAGGCTCCCTTAGTAAGTTTAACATTTCTGGCTTGTCCAAATAAAGAACCATCATTTTGCGAAAATACCTCGACATCAACTATTAAATCTTCTTTATAGCTACTATTTAGGAATACTTCACCGATTTCAAATGAATGTAATCTTCCTCCGTTTGGAGCAGTAGGGGCTATAGCTGATGTAAAATTAAATTGTAAGGATTTTTGCTTCATAACAAAAATACGTTTGGATGTTTCTATTTGATTATTAAAAACATTAATGGTAGTATATACAGGACTAGGAGTAACACTAGGAGTAACAGTATTTGTTTGGGTGTTGGTGATAGTTTGGGTTGGGGTTATGGTATTAGTTGGTGTTTGAGTTGGAGTTTCTGTATTGGTCGGAGTTTGTGTTGCAGTATTAGTAGGAGTGGGAGAAGGAAATACTTGACGAGCTGTCTTGACTATAGCTTTCCCATCAGCATCTCTACCAATTACTATATAGGCATTATCTACAGTTCCGTCTCCTGGATATACGTCGTTGTATGCTTGCATATATATCTCACCCAAACCAGATCTAGAGGTTGTCGGCGTAGGAGTATTGGTTTTTGTTACTGTAGGGGTTGCTGTGTTAGTCGGTGTAACTGTAGGCGTAGTCGTGTTGGTGCTGGTTGGTGTTGGCGTACTCATTAAGCTGTTCCTCCATCAGTGATAACCCAAGAATAAGGAGCTGCAACAAGAATTCCTCTGGCCGTAGCAGCAGCAGAAGCTGCTGTGTATTGACTACTACCAAAGCTAATAGTTAGTGCTCTTCCTGAAACTGCTTGAATCTGCCAACCTCTTAAGATACTATCGTAATTACTAGTAGACAGTGTTACACCAGCCATAAAATTAAGAGCAGTAGTTACGCTACTAATATTCCATCCCGAAAGATTAGCATTAATACTAGTGTTAATAAATGTAGAATCAAGACTTGTTACATTGGCAATATCCCAATTCTGAACACCTGAACTAGTACTTAGGCTACAACTAGCAAATGCACTTTCTAATGTATTTCCAATCGTAGGACCATTTGAGGCCAAGATATTTAAATTAGTACAACTAGCGAACATACCTGTAACATTATCTATAAATTCGAGAGAACCCCAACTTAATATATCTCTATAAGAGTCTCTTGTTGCTAAATCATTAGCAATATCGTTTGTTGTTTCTTGCACACTCCAACCCTTTATGGTTCCTCTAATAATAACCTGATATGTTCCTGAGCTTGCGTAAGTGTGATTAAAGTTATTGTCTGAGAAACTAGTTACAGTAGTTAATGAACTACCGTCGCCCCAATCAACCGTAAAGTTGTATTGAGCAGAACTGCTGTTAAGTAATGGTAATCCAAATTCTTGACCGCTTGTTACTTGTACTGTGAATGCTAAGGCTTCTGAAGGATTAGTAGATGTTGGCGTAGGAGTAGTTGTCCCAGTTTGTGTCTGAGTGGTAGTATTGGTTGGTGTCACACTGTGAGTTAGTGTGTTTGTTGGAGTAACAGAATTACTTGGTGTGTAGGTTGGTGTCGTACTATTTGTAGGAGTATTAGTGGGCGTAGCTGTGTTAGTTGGAGTAAGTGTCTTAGTTGTTGTTTGAGTTGG
>MDTC01023678.1_pt1 | contig 10828 bp, 14 predicted proteins | sample 811181 | NCBI WGS metagenome assembly MDTC01 (sample SAMN05326644, study PRJNA326480) | marine metagenome | isolation source: seawater | place: Pacific Ocean: North | collected 2011 | reverse complement strand
CTACAAACACTCAAACTCCAAGTAATACAGTAACACCAACAGTTACGGCAACAAGTACTCAGACTCCTACGAGCACTCAGACTCCTACAAGTACACTCACCCCTACAGTTACTGCGACCAGCACACTAACCCCTACAAACACTCAAACTCCAAGTAATACAGTAACACCAACTGCAAGTCAAACTCCAAGTAGCTCGATAACTCCTACGGTAACAACAACTAGCACTCAGACTCCCACGAACACACAAACTCCGACAGTCACCCCTACAAACACTCAGACTCCATCCATAACACCCTCTCTTTCCGCAATATCAAAACAGTATGTTAGATTTACTTATGATACTATATTCTTGGAAGAGGGTAAGACTGTTGATGTGAATGTGTTTAGAAGTATACCGTTTAATGTTGAATCAAAAGTTGACTTTTCGACAAGTGGCCTCAGTGACATTAACGCTTCTGGTTGGAGTGCTGATGCAGGGTATAGCTTAGATGATACAGCAGACTATTTGTTTAGTTCTGGAACGCTGACATTCACAAACAATGGTTCAGTTACGGATTACAAGCAAACTATAACTCTTACTGGTCTACCTTGGCCAGAAGAAGGTGATGAGCCTGATGAGGAACAAACTGAGGTTTTCTTTGTAAAGCTTTATAATCCTAGGAGCCAATTTTTAGAAGTTTTTATTACTGGAGTTAATCCTTATCCAATATTTATATTGGAAGATCCCGACTACATGTCTTAGGCTTTTAATGTAGCAAGTAAAAGCCTGCAGTCCTTTGCGGATATATCACTAAAGTCTGACCATTTTTTTATTACTTCAGTTGAGATTTTAATTTTTTGCTCTTTGTGCAGCTCTCTGAGTAGAGGCAAGAAGTCGTTATAAGACTGCACTGAATGATTGTCGGATAACTCTTTTTTTAAGAACCCCAAAGGGCTTAAGTCGTTAGATTGAGATTGAGTGATCTTAGTGTCAGACTTATCAATTTCATCATCTCCGACGATATGAACATTTAAAAAGTTTCTAACGCACCTTACGAATGCTCTATTACATGCGATGGTTTCTAGGAATTTTTGAGCAAAACTACTAGTATTATTTAGTGTCGCATTCGCCATGTCTTCATATATGACTCTTTCTGGAGTTTCGTAGTTAGCAATAAAAACTATGCAGCATTTTACAGCTACATGGTCAGGTTGGCACTTCTCGGTCTCAAAAGATACTGAGTCAAAGCCTCTAAGTCTAGCAAGTTCTTTGATGCCGCTCAATTTAATTAGCAGCTGATGATCTTTTAGGCCTTCAATTGATCTAGGTACATCTTTTTTCCTGAGCTCAAACCAAGACTTATTGGGGAATAGATGCTCATCTTTTATCATTGATCTCCAATTAACCGAGCCATCGTCATTGAAGATGTATTGAATGTTCTTGAGTAGACCATGATCGTCTCTCGAGTAACTGGATGGCCCCGCCGAATTATCTATAGTGTTTTCTTTTTTTCTTGGCATAATAGCAATATACTAACATATATAAAGCTTAATGTCAAGAACTTTTTTTGAAAACTCTACAATAAGGAAGATCTTCCCAAAATTCTTTTTTATTAGATACAGATGAAACATTTTTACCTTTTGATGCGGAGAGGTAGGAGTTAAAAGCTTGCCCGTCTTTGATAACATTTCTTTTACTTAAAAAGGTTAAGTCGCTAAAGGTTTTTGTTTTTAATTCTTTTTTAGTTTTTCTTTCATAAAGAGCAATAGGATAGTCAATTAAATTTAATCTAATTTTATTTAAATTATTTTTATCTTGAGTAAGTAATGTTACTTGTTTCCCTATTGACTGCATTGCTTTAACCTCTTCTTCGGTTGTGTCTTTATTTATTATGAATGATATTTGATTTATGTTATCTTTTATGCTATCGAGAACTGCATGAGGTATAACTTTATCAGTAATAAGAACTAGGTTGGATAAGGAGGAGCACCTACTAAGGAAGTGCAAATCAAAATTTTTATCCATTCGGACATTAATATTGTTTTGTCCAGCTAGATTTGAGGGGGAGTAGTTGCCTGGTACTAAATCAATTAAAGAGTTGCCGTAAAGCTCTCCTATGTAAGTAGTTTTAATTGAGTCTAAATCATGATTAATATTTAACTTATCTAGTATGCCACAAGCCAAGACCTCAGGGGATACTTCATTAATTGTTTTTGGGGTTTCGGTATGGTGTAGGCTTGGTTTACCTTCGCTTTCAGACATCAATATGGAGCATCTGTCTTCGCTTGACCAGTAGGGCTTAAAGGTATTTTGGTAGTCTTTGTTTGATGGGCAGATAATATCTTTACCACAGTGGGATGCTAGGTGTGCATATATATTAAAGTTACCAACATAAAGAAGGCTTTTACTTATAACATAATGAGCTTGCAGCCTATTTAGGTGTTTATAGTTCTTAGAATAAAACACTTGACCTAATTCAGATTTACCTAGCTCAAAAACCTCTATTTTATTTTGCTCAAGAAATGGTTTAATGTGGAAAATTACATCATTATAGTAGTCATATGATTTTGCGCTTTCTGGAGAATTTTGAGAAACGCATATAAATCTCTTGTCCGTAATTGGGTAAAACAGCTTCTCTAAAAAAGGTTTAGATATTTTAGATGCTGTGGATAGTGCAAAGCTTTCTAATTTATGCATAATTTAAATCGTATTCTATATTATGTTTACCGCCATGTTGGAAATTTTTAGTCGTGTGAGTGTTTGAGTGTGGGCGAAGGCAGAAATTAAAAAATCCATTATGACCTAAGTGGCCTTCTGACCAACTTGGGTTTTCCATGACGCTGTTGTACTCTACTACCTTATGGACATATGGATTGCCGTGAAGTAAATCGAAGTACTCTTTTTTAGTGGCATAATATATATTGTATTCTGGGTATCTATCTTTGATTGACTCCAGTAATGAGGTTGAGTTGAAAATGTCTATTTCATTATCTGGTAAACAAAACAATACCCTTGAGCCTTCGTCATCCTTGTCAAGAATGTCTTCGAATGGAATTTTATTGTTCTCGGCATTATCCTTCTGTGCGGTTTTTATGAAAAAATTGTAAACATCTTGTCTGTTTAAGTCTTTTTTTAATCTGTGCATCCAGTGGGCTACACCGTTAGGATCCTCTAGTTCGGCATCTCTTTTTAAAATATTTTTATAAAGATCAATAATCCATTCTCTATCGTCTTCTATATTGGGAGGGGAATATTTATCATCTTTTTGCACATATGAAAAATCAAAATCCCAACCCGTAGGCTCAAGCGAGTCAATTAGAGATTCAAACTGAGAGCATACGGACTCAATAGAGCAAAAATCTATAACGAAATCTCTGGCTTTTTTCCCCATAGATGCCTTCTTGCTTTCGGACATCTTGTAAACTTTCTCAATTTGAGTTGCTATGTTGGATGAGTCTGTGGAGGCTTTAATAAATTGAGTTCCAGGCTCCCTATATTCAGTCCACTTCAGGGGCAGACCCCCGCTTTTATTGGTGCAGTAGTCTTCTCCGCAGGAGTAGTTTGTGACTAGGGTTATAAGCTCTGTTAGCTTAGCTTCCTGAATCGGTATTTCTTGGCCGCCGCTAGTAAACGGGTGGCAATATACATCCATTATATTGTAAATTTCATTAAGCTGATCTTCTGAAACTCCTCTGGATATTTGTGCGGTTTGCTGGGAGCCTTTAGATCCGCAAAATCTGCAGTCTAAGTTTTGGCCAGAAAATGGCTTGATTTCGTAATTCTTACATTGATCACAAAAGTATGTCGTAATAACTAAACTTGGGTCAATGTTTTTTTCTTTAATAAATTTAGAAATATCCCAACCTTCGCCCCAGTGTGTATGAAGTAGAAGTTTAGCTTTGGAGTCTGGATTTTTTTCTATGAAGGATTTGAAGCCATCTAGCAAGTTGGGGACACTCTTTCTCAACTGATTCCTGAATACAAAACCAATAATAAAGTCGTCAGGAGAAATGTTGTTCCTGATTCTAATTGCCTCCCTCTTGCTGTCACTAAGTTTGTGGAAGTTAGTTGGGTCTAGGGGAACTGGGAAGAGATGTACATTCTCAAAGCCTTGAGAGGACAAAGCTTTTTGGGCAAACGAAGCTTGAACTATTACATTCTGGGTGTTTCTAGCAGCGTCGGTATGCTTGTCTAAAAGTGGAAGACTATCAACTGGAGTCCATATCATGGAATTAATTTTTTTCCACCAAGGTTTTTTAATAAATGATTCAAGCCCCCATATATCCTCAATGCCTAGGTAGATATCTGGCTTTTCTTGCTGAATGACATCATCTATTTTATAGTGTCCGTAGTTGGCATCTCGAGCTTTTTTGTTGTCTGATTTGATTTCTTGAATAAAATGAGATTCAAGGGGTAGAGATCCTATCGCCTTCCAAGGCATGGTTCCCAGTGTTTGGTCGTTCCATTGCTTGCCGTTCGCAAACTCTACAACTTCATATTTGCCAGTCTTATATAGATAGGTAAGCAGATGCTTCATATGCTTACCGAAGCCAGTTCTAGCTCTTGAGTGGTTACTGTGTATTAAGATTTTCTTCTTCATTAGAATTCATAGTCGCTAGAGTTTTCTACTTTCTTTTTCTTTTCAGAAGCTTTGTATAGTGTGTTTTCGCATATTTTTTTCACAACAGTTTGACAAAGAATCTTTATGCATTCAGCCTCACCAGGTTCTAGGGGGATTTTGAATGTTTGGTTGCCGTTTCTTGTTATAGATATGCCGAACGCTGGCAGTGTTGTTGTGGTTTCGTAGGGCTCTTTGGTCTTTTGGTTAATTTTTGTTGATGTAACTTGCTTGTCCCATGGCGTTAACCTAATTTGAGTTTTATTTTCCTCAAATGCATGGTATGTGTTCCACTCAAACCTATTACTGATTGCACTAATTATTGCGCCACACTCAAACTCGTTGAATTTAATGGAAATGTTCTTTAATGGGTCAGCCTTACTGCCAGAAAAAGACCCGATCCTTTTACTGGAATCCCAAGAGTGTTGAGCTATGGCGTTAAGGAATAGAATAGGTGAAGAGTCTTTTTGGTTTTCTCCAATATAAAAACTGAAGGCGAACCCAGTATTACTCTTGTTTGGCTTGTATATCTGTATGCTCATATGTCAATCTTAATGTGTTTGTTTTCAAATGTTTTAGGGTTTTTGTCTGGGTGAATGGCTCCATTCCTTTCCTTGGAGTATTTTTTGTAGTATTTCTCTTTGAGGGGGTCAACTCCGCCGTTCTGTGAGGCTCTTTCTTTTGAGAGGTCCGCACTCATATCTAGCATGTCTCCAAGCTTCCCGCCCTTTCCTGTTTTTTCTACAAACTGCTTACTATTCCAAGCATCAGTGCTACCTGTGGCGTTGAGTTCTGGGGAGCTGTACTCCCTGTTCCATTCTACGCCATCTTCGTCAGTGAAAAACTTTTCATCATTCATATTGAAGAAAACATCTTTTAGCTCTCCAGTTCTTGGGTGTGAGAATGTATATAAGGGCATTAGAAAAATGTAATTAAAACCCTGTCGTCAGATTTAAGAGTTTCAAAATGTTTAAATTTATATCTTTTAGTTTGAAGATTAGCTACAAAGTCTTTGAAGTGACCTTCTCCCTCGGGGATTGAAAACACATGGCCAGCTATATCTCTTTCGGCATATTCATTGCAGAACTCATCGAAGTCAATGCAGTCTGGGTTTTCGTTGATGAAGTTTACAGTCATGATATCTATCGGGAACCTGTTCCTTTTATATGTGGCTAGAAGGACGGGAGAGCATCCACAATTCACATCTTTAAAATAATTACTTGCCTGCATTTCAGTATCTCTGTATTTTGATACCCATAGATTGTTGTAGCTTTCATTGCTGTGTATTAAGTGCAAAACTATCGTGGCGGAGTAAAGGCTGTACCTTTTGTCTATATCTAGATTCATAAGATATATTACAATGGAAAACTAATTTTTCAAGGGTTATTTTTTAGGAAGATTTGGCCCATCAATTTTCTTTTCCCATAAAGCTTCTAAATTTTTTCTAGCTTTTGTGAGTTTGCATGCTGACTCCTGTATGAGGTCAAGAAGTGAATCGGTGAACCAACAGAATGCAGAGGATGCGAATGGGTATGTAATTAAAATATAATTAAAACCAAACTCAATCCAATAGAAGGATGAGAAGCTGACGCCCACCCAGAAACCTAGGCATTGAGAGCATGACAGTAGCTCTTCGAGAATTTTTGATTTTGATGCAATGAAGTTTCTGGGTTTTGAGAATATATAACTATCCTTTATTGCCCACACCAAACCAACAGCTCCCAAAAGGAGCAAGACTAGATCACTTAATAGCAAGGATTATCCTATTGTTCTTCTGACTCTTCAGTGTCAGGCATGAAAGTGTTATCTTCTGGATTTATCGGAGATTCATAATCTTTATTGAGTTCCTCTTCTACAATGCCACCCAGTGGTTCTTCTGATATTTTCTTTGCAGCCTCTGATAGCAAGAGAGCTTCTTCTACTTTCATGTGTGCAACATTGCCGTGGTCATCCCTAATGATTATTTCTTCACCTTGAAGGGCTACACTTGGACATTTAGCTTTTCCGCAACACATGAATATCTGGTTGCCTTCTTCTCTTAAGTAGTATTTTTTATTCATTTCCTATAATTTCTATTATTTTGTTTACAGTTTGTTCGTATGTAAAGTCTTCTCTTAATTTTACACCTTCTTCATTCTTTTTTTCATAATAAACTTCAGATTTTTTAAATGCATTAATCATTGTTTCGTCTGAGATTTGATTTATATTGCCTTGATTAAAAGCTTGCCCTTTAATGAAGAAGGCTTGATCGTAAATTTCGGTCTGATATTCTGGCTCAATTAAGATTGAGTTTTCAGAGTTTGCCCAATCTTTGTGAGATGTGTGATTCATCACTATACTCCACTTACCTAGAGCTGAAGAGTTGAATGCTGGGAGGTTCCAGCCTTCCGCTCCGCTTAACCCAGATAGGTCGATGTCAATTGCATTAATGAATTCATTCACTTCCGAGTTGGTCTTAAGATGAGGTAGGAAGTTTATATTTCCATAGCTTTTACCATCAAGGCATTGGCCGAGAACCTGATTCATTTGTTCAGGCTTGAAGAATGGATTAGTGATGCAGCAGGAAAGTTGATAGTCGTAATTGTTTCCGTATTGCTTTGCCCAGTTTTTAATAATTTGGGCGGTGTTTTTCCTCTTCTCAAATTTACCCATTAATCCAAAGTGAATTTTATTTGGAAGGTATGACTCGTCTGTTTCATGAAAGTCTTCATCAAAGCCCATGGGGATAGTGTGGATATTATCGCAGCCTTTGGCTTTGAAAATTTCTGCAGCATGCTTGCTCGAGAAAGCGCAGTTGTCTTGGATCTTTGCTATAGACGTTTCTACATCTGTAGGTTCATCAGTTTCGTAAAATGTCAGGAGGGTTTGACTCTTTGACACTCTAGACTCAGACCCATTTAGATGCCATTGGCATAGGGTATGATAGTCTTTGTCCATTAGGTGGAATCTATTTTGAGAGGAGGCCACAATCCACTTGTGGAAATCTGGATCTATTTTATCGAAAGCATCGAACACTAGATTGTCCCCAAAAGGAAAGAAGGCAACATTAATATGTTTTCTGTATAGCTCTCTAAGTATATTGTAGCTTACGTTACCGAAACTAAGAGAGTTGATTGCTCCTTTGTATATTAGATTTTGCATATCAGAATGGGATGTCATCTATATCATCAACATCATGACTTGAATTTTCTATTTTTTCTTCCATCTTTTTCACTTCTTTTCTGGAGGGCTTTGAGGACTCTTGTGAGCCTCCACCTTCTTCGGAGCCAAGGAAGTGAACCTTGTCAGCTATGCAGAAGAGTTTACTAAACTTTTTGCCGTCTTTTTCCCAACTGTTAGACTTGAGCCTTCCCTCGATGGCTACTTTTTTACCCTTATTGAGGAACTTGGTGCAGTTTTCTGCTTGCTTACTCCAAGTCTCTATGTCAATGAAGAGGGTATTTTTCTTTTTCTCGCCATTCGAATAGTAGTATTCGTTTACTGCGATGCCGAATTTACACACCTTGGTGTCTCCAACATCCTTACATTCTGGGTCCTGTGTCAAGTTTCCTATTGCTATATATTTGTTCATAATTTAAATTTCTTTGTCGATTTTTTTCTTAATTTGAGTGATTGCTGTGTTGTGGAGATTAATACATCCCTGTATGCTCATTTTAATTTTACTGCTTACCATTCTCCAAGGCATGACAGAGTTATTTTTGCCGACGACATATCTAAGGTTAAATATTTTTCCTATTCTCTTGTCTGGGCATTTTTTTGCGTGAGATATGATGTTTAAAAATAAATCTACATTGCTTTCGTCCTTGTTTTTGTTGCTGTAACTGAAATATTCGATAACCTCTTCCTCTACGGGGATTGTTTTTCTTTTTTTATTTTTATTGTAAAGGTTTAGGCACTTCCATTTTATTTCATTACCTAAATAAGTGCTGAATTTAGAGCCTCTTTCGGGATCGAACTTTAAGGCTGAACAATAGATCTGATAGTCTTTATCTTTAATTAATTCACGCCTTAGGCTTTCATTGTAGCTTTGAGAAATGAATGAGTTGATCATTTCTATACATAATCCAGAATGCCTTTGTATTAAAACATCTAAGCATTCTTCGGTGTTTTCTTTTGACTTAATGAACCCAACAAGAGATTCATCACTCATGCTACTATAGTCAATCATTTTCCTGTACTTCCAAATCCTCCGTCGCCCCTTTGGGTGTCGCTTAAGTTTTTAACTTTATTCATATAAATTTTATTGTGCCTGCAGGGTATAAGTTGTGCAATCTTATCTCCTTCATGGTATATTCTTTGCGGATTTACTGATGTAACTATACCTTTTGTCATTCCGCCTATAGGGCTTTTACCCTCTACGATTTTCATATCTTCGGGCTGAGCTATGTATTTAAAGCATACCTTTATCTTGCCCCTATATCCAGAGTCAATAACACCTACTGAGTTTGCTAAAGAAAGATTCGTCTTAATTATGCTTGACCTAGGGTACAGTAACATAAAGAAATCAAATTCGTTAGTGCCTCTGTTTAGCTCTGGCTCTATAATGAGATCCGTTTCGTACTCTATGTGGTAAATTGCGGTGTAATGAAGCCCTCTGTATATTGATCCATGGACTATAGGGTTGCTAGTAGCAACGATATCGTACCCAGCATCACCTGCATTAGCAGGCTCATGTATCACTGAGTTATTTTCTAATATGTTTAAATTCATTTTTTGTGTCTACGAACTCCCTTAAGTTGTTTGATATTTTTTCAAAACCCAATCTGCCAAACATAGATTCAGAAGAATAGAAATCAGCAAAAGATGGGCTTCCAAGTTCGTGTCCATGTTTAGGATTGCACATTACTACTGTTGAAACAAGAAGTTTTTCATCAAATTTATTCATTGCCATTATAAGACCAGATAGAGCTGCAGACTCACTGTCAATGTCGTCTACTTCAAACTCCCAGTTGGCAGAAGAAACCATATAGCTTTTAACTTTTTTGCTCATAACGAAGGCAATATTAACATAAAAAATGAGTTTAGTCAAGAATAAAATTTCGATTTAAGAATAAAATTTGAATTGAAAAGAAATACTTCGTATTTCAATATTATTATATATTATATATATTTAATAAATAAATAGATATATATGTCATAGTATATATTATATATATAGGTTGTATATTGTAACGCATAAGATGAAAAAGTCAAGAAAAAAAATATCTTTTTTTAGTTTATTCAGGGATTCAGAGGCGTATCTGCCTGATCTAATTAAGATTCTGGAGGAAATGGAACGAGTTACCGATGCTGATTTCAGTTATTTCTTTTACGAAAATGACTCAAAAGACAGAACTGTGGAGATTCTAGAAAAATGGATCAAGCCAAGGAAAGGCAAGATCCTATCAGAGGATGTTAATGAGAAAAAATATGAATCCACCCTAGAGCCCTCTAGAGTAATAAAGATGGCTAGAATCAGGAATAAAATGGCAAATCTGGGTAAACCAGTGGACTCTGATTACACGATTGTCCTAGATAGCGACATAAAATTTAACCCAAATATAGTTAATCAGTACTTAAGTTATTGTGATTTAAATTTTTCAATGCTTACTCCGAATATAAGGCAAAACGTTCCGTGCAAAATGGGGTCAGGCGATACTGACTCATATTATGATAGCTGGAGCTTAGTGGATAAAGAGGAAAACCAATGCATGACTTGGGCATCGAACCCTTTCTATCGAACTAAAGACAGAGACTTATTCAACAAGGGGTCCCCAATAGAAGTTAATAAATCTTTTGGTGGAATTGTTTTCATAAAAAGCAAATACTTCAATCAGGTTAATTGGTTCTCCAATGGGCAGCTTGAGCACTGGCATTTTTGCGATATGCTTAGAGATTATGCCCCTATATTCTTCTTGCCCAAAATCACCCCCGAAACCCATGTAGATAAGTCAGTTTGGGAGCATGAAGATAAAGTCGTTAGCCACCAGAAATTTCTACTAGAAAGCAAGTGGAATAGATTTTTATGGAAAACTCAAAATAAAAAAGCATAATCATTTATGAACTTCACTATCAGTTATGCTATTACAGCCTGCAACGAGCACAAAGAGCTCAAGAAATGCATTAGCCATATAATTGACCACAAGAGAGGAGTTGATGAAATCATTGTTCAAGTCGACAGCGAAAATCACACAAAAGCAGTCTCAAAAGTAATCAATTCCTTTGGCTTAACTAAACATAAATTTCCATT
>MDTC01233565.1_pt1 | contig 10829 bp, 11 predicted proteins | sample 811181 | NCBI WGS metagenome assembly MDTC01 (sample SAMN05326644, study PRJNA326480) | marine metagenome | isolation source: seawater | place: Pacific Ocean: North | collected 2011 | reverse complement strand
TTCTCTGTACACAAACATTACAACATCTGCATCTTGTTCAATTGAACCAGATTCTCTTAAATCAGATAATTGAGGTTTTTTATCATCTCTTTGCTCGACAGCCCTAGATAATTGAGAAAGAGCCACCACCGGGACAGATAATTCTTTTGCCATAGCTTTCAAACCTTGTGTTATTTCGGAAATTTCTTGTACTCTTCCATCTTTGTTATTAAAAGTTCCCCTCATTAGTTGAATATAATCTACAACAATCATATCAAGTCCAAATAATCTTTTTATTCTTCTTGCCCTATTGCTCATTGCCGCAATACTTATAGCTGGGGTTTCATCAATATATAATGGCAACTCAGCGATATTTTTTGAAGTTTCTATAAATTTATCAAATTGTTCATCTGAAATTCTTCCTCTTCTTATATCATTAGATTTTATTCTTGATTGTTCGGCTAATATTCTCGTGGATAATTGTTCTGAGGACATTTCTAATGAAAAAAATGCAATAGACGATTTTTTTCCATTATCTTGTAATTTTTGTGCTGCGTTAAAAGCAATATTTGTGGCAAGTGCTGTTTTACCCATAGAGGGTCTACCAGCTATAATAATTAAGTCAGACTGATGAAGGCCTCCAAGTCTATCGTCTAAATCTCTTAGCCCTGTTGGAACACCTACAATTCCTTCTTCATTTTTATATGCTGCTGATGCCATTTCAATTGTTTGTTTCATTGCATCGTCGAACTTTACTAATGAAGAGTTAAACGACCCTCTTTCAGCAAGATCAAACAATAATCTCTCTGAATTTTCTATAATATTTTGCCCGTTAGTATTTAAATCGTTTAGTTTAGCTGTATCAATAGTTTGTTCTGATATCTTGATTAACTCTCTTCTAACAAACATATCATATATAATTTTTGAATATTCAGTTGCTTGTCTTGTTGAAGTGGAAAACTTTGTAATTTTTACCAAATATTCTGGAACGTTTAAGTCATCTTTTTCATTTTCAAAATAATTTTTTAAGGTGATAGGATTGGCCAACATGCCTTTATAAATTAAGCTTTCAATAGCATTGAATATTTTTTGGTGCATAGGGTCAAAAAAATTTAAGCTAGAAATAATAGTATTTATTTCATCAAATAATTCATTTGAAACTAGTATAGAGCCTATAACTGCTTGTTCTGCTTCAATATTATTTGGTAGTTCTTTAAAATTGTCTTGAACAATACTTAATTTATTTTCCATATAAATAACTTACACTAAATTTTAAACTAAAAAATTAGCAATATTACTTGGGGAGAAAATTGTATAATTATTGAATAGACTCTGATGATTCGACATTTATAAATATCTCAGCATCAACTTCAGAGTGTAAGTAAATTTTAACTTTAAATTTACCTAATGATTTTATTTCAGTAACTGGTTGTATCATTGATGGTTTGATATCAACCTTATCTTCTTCGAAAATTAACTTAGAAATTTCTGTTGGCTTAACTGATCCATATAGTTCTTTGTTCTCTGTGCTTAGTTTTTTTACTGTGAATTGTTTTTTATTAATTTTCTCATAAAGAGATTTTGCAAGCTGTTTTTTTTCATTATCTTTTTTAGATAATTCAGTCTTAATTTTTCCTACTTCTGAAATATTTTCTTTTGAGGCATAGAGAGCCTTTTTATTAGCTATCAAATAATTTCGGGCGAAACCTCTTTTTACGTCTATAACTTCACCTATAGACCCAATCCTTTTAATATTTTCTAATAATATTACTTTCATTAAATTAACGCTAAGTTTCTTGCTCTTTTTATAGACAAGGATAGTTCTCTCTGTTTTTTTTGGCTAACATTAGTTATTCTTGAAGGCAAGATCTTACCGTTCTCTGACATATATTTTTTTAGTAACTTAATATTTTTGTAATCAATTTCTGGCGCACCTTTAATTGATAGAGGGCAAGATTTTTTAAATTTATACTTATTTGGTTGAAAAATACTCAATTTTGCAAAATTACTTTGCTTACCTTTTTTATTTCCACTTTGTCTCTTTGGCATGATTAATTTTTATTTTCTTTCATTTTTTCATTATCTTCTTTTTTTGTTCCAAAATAATTTGTATCTAAATTAAATTTTTTGACTTTAATAGTTAAATATCTCAGCAATTTTTTATCAATAGACTCATTTTTTTCTAATTCATCAATCATTTTGCCATTACCTTTAATTTTAAAATGTATATAACTCCCTTTTTTATTTTTTTTAATCAGATAAGATAAATTTATTAATCCCCAGTTCTCAGTTTTGATTATTTCCCCATCATTTTTTTCAACAATTTTGGAGTACTTTTCAGTTAAAAGTTTGATTTCACTAGGGGATGCATCTTGTCTAGCAATAATAGTATGTTCGTATAAATTCATATTTGTTCTTTAATAAAAAGTGTGGATATACTATTATAATAATTTAATTACAATAGCTAAATAACCAAAAAATAAAGATTTTTAAATGTTTTCAGTAGTTTTTCCCGGACAAGGTTCCCAAGCGGTGGGAATGGGAAAACTGTTTTACGAAAATTATGATTTAGTAAAAAATTATTTTAAAGAAGCTGATGATGCATTAAATTTCCCCTTATCTAAGCTTATATTAGAAGGCCCAAAATCTGATTTAGACCTTACTTTAAACACACAACCAGCAATTTTTCTCATTAGTTACTCAATTTTTAATGTAATTAAAAAGGAATTTAATATTGATTTAAATAAAGCCAGTTTTTTTGCAGGTCATTCTTTAGGAGAATATTCAGCATTATCTTGCGCGGGCTATATAAATTTTTCTAATACAATAAAGATTTTGAGAATAAGAGGTGAAGCAATGCAAAATGCAGTACCAAAAGGAATTGGAGGTATGATTGCAATTTTAGGCACTACTATAAAAAATATTGAAGATATATTGTCAGATAATAAAAAAAATTTTAATATCCAAATTGCAAATGATAATTCAGTTGGACAAATAGTGGTTAGTGGAAAATTAAATGATTTAGATAAATTAATGGAAATTTTGAAATCTCAGGGAATCAAGAATATAAAGCTTCCTGTAAGTGCACCATTTCATTGTGAGTTGATGGGTAATGCCACAAAAATAATGAGTAATGAAATTAATAAAATTGATTTTATTAATGGATATAATGTTTTGATGTCCAATGTTACTGCTGATAAGGTAAACGAAATTTCTAAAATGAAAGATTTATTAATTAAACAAATTGAAAATAGAGTAAGATGGAGAGAAAGTGTTATCAATATGATAAATAGTGGAGTTAACAATTTTGTTGAAATTGGACCAGGTAAAGTTTTGTCTGGATTAATAAAAAGAATAGATAAAGAGATAAAAGTTCAATCAATTAATAGCGAAGAAGATATAAAAAACTTGAGCATATAATGACTGATATAAACAAACTTAATATTATAGTTACTGGTGCTACTGGTGGAATAGGTAATGCAATAGTGGAAAATATTTATGAAGCAGGAGCAAATGTTCTAGCAACAGGAACGAATGTTGAGAAATTGGAATTATTAAAAAAAAAATTTAATAAGATAAAGATCCTACCTTTTGATATTTCCCAGCATGATAAAATTGAAAATTTTATAAATGATGCAAGCGAGTTATTGGGCGGCAATTTAAATTGCCTTATTAATAATGCTGGTATCACAAAAGATAATTTAGCAATAAGGATGAGTACTGAAGAATGGGCTAAAGTAATTAATATAAATCTAACCTCGACATTTTTAATGAGTAAATTTGCAATTAAAAAAATGTTAAAAAATAAATCTGGGAAAATTGTAAATATTACTTCAGTCGTTGGTCATACAGGAAATATAGGTCAGGCAAACTATACTGCTTCAAAAGCGGGCATAGTAGCAATGTCAAAAAGTTTAGCTTTAGAATATGCAAAAAAGAATATAAATGTAAATTGTATTTCACCAGGATTTATTAGTACTGCAATGACAGATAAAATTGATGAAAAATTTAAGGAGTCGATTATATCAAAAATACCAGCGAACAGATTAGGAAAACCAGAAGATATAGCAAATGTGGTAGTTTTTTTAGTTTCACAGAAAACAGACTATATAAATGGCGAAACTATCCATGTTAACGGTGGCTTGTATTTAGGTTGACAAAAAAACAATTTCATCTAATAACGAAATATAACTAAAAAGGATTAATATGTCTGACGATATTTCAAGTAAAGTAAAAAAAATAGTTGCTGATCATTTAGGGATAGATGAAGCTAAAGTTACAGATGAATCTAGTTTTATTGATGATTTAGGCGCAGATAGCCTAGATACAGTTGAGTTAGTGATGGCATTTGAAGAAGAGTTTGGCTCTGAGATTTCAGATAGTGAAGCAGAAAAAATCTTAACAGTAGGTGATGCTGTTAAATTTATTGAAGGCAAAAGAAATTAGATTAATTTAATGCCATTAAACAATGATGGGATAATGGTGATATTATCATCCCCATCAGGGGCTGGTAAAACAACCCTAGTAAAGCTTTTATCAAAAAGAAAAAACTTTAAAATTTCTGTTTCTCATACCACTAGAAAACCAAGGGAGACTGAGATACCAAAAAAAGATTATTTTTTTGTTGATGAAATTGAATTTAAAAGACTTATTCAAAATGAAGAATTTCTAGAATACGCCAAAGTTTTTAATCACCTCTATGGAACCAGTAGATCACCAGTAATTAGCAGTCTTCAAAAAGGAAAAAATGTAATATTTGATATTGATTGGCAAGGAGCTGATCAGATTAGAAACAAGAAACTAGATTATAAACTAATTACATTTTTTTTGTTACCTCCAAGCAAAGAAATACTTTTTGAAAGACTATCTAATAGAGACATGAAAGATAAGCTTATAGCTGAAAAAAGAATGAAAGAGTTTAGTAGAGATGTCCTTCATTGGATTAATTATGATTATGTAATAATCAATGATAACTTAGAAAGTTGTTATAAAAAAATTGATAATTTAATTGATGCTGAAATTAATAATGGACCAAAAGATTACGATAAAAGCTATATAAGAAAACATATTGAAAAATTAACTAGTTAATTTTTCGTACTCTCTCACAATACTACAATATGTTTCCAAAGATAAGTTTTGGGGTCTTAATCTTAAATCGATTTCTAGTTTTTTAGATGTTTCTTCGTAATTTTTGAATAATTGTTTAAATGGATTTTTGATCATCTTCCTTCGTTGATTAAAAAAAATTCTTGTAATCATTTCCAAATTTTTACTTTTTTGTATTTGAAAATAATCTTTTTTAGGAGTGAAGTGTAGCAGTGAACTATCTATTTTTGGTTTTGGAGAAAAACAATTTGGACCAATATCAAAAACTTTTTTAATATTCATCTTCCAGTTGAGAAGTATAGATAGCCTTCCGTAATTTGAAGTATTTATTTTGGAGACTATTCTATCAGCAACTTCTTTTTGAAACATTAAGATTAATTCTGTGAACCAAAATTTTTTTTCTAGTTTAATAATCCAATTACAAATTATTTCAGTAGAAATATTATAAGGTAAATTACCAAACACTATTAATCTGTTGTTAGAAATTTTCTTTTCATCAATTTTTAATATATCTTGATTAATAATCTGCACTTTATTTTGAAATTTGAGTTGTAGTTGCTCAGATAGAATGTTGTCTTTTTCAACTAAAAATAATTTACTTGGTTTTCTTTTTAAAATATATTCTGTTAAATTTCCAGTTCCAGGTCCTATTTCCAAAACATCTTTATTTAAAATATCTGATATAGAAACTATCTTTTTTATAACATTCTTATCAATTAAAAAATTTTGACCTAAACTTTTTTTTGCTTTGATTGACACTTATTTATCTAAAAATTTAATTGCCTCTATAAGGCTATTAGGATTAGATTTATTCTTTAAAAACATTTTTATGTTTGGTCCATGATCTGGGGATATTCTAATAAAAGGTAAGCCTAAAGTTATATTTATCGCATTGAAACCAAAAATTGATTTAATTGGAGATATAACCTGATCATGGTACATTCCAATTATAACATCAAATTTTTTAAGATTATCTTTTAAAAAAATAGTGTCTGCTGGATATGGCCCTGTAACTTTATATTTATTTTTAGACAAATATTTAATTGCAGGTACGATTATTTCACTCTCTTCGCTTCGATCAAAATTACTTTCACAATGAGGATTGAGGCCTGTGATTCCGATTTTAGGATTTATATTAAATTTTTTTTTATAAAACTTTGATATTATTTTTACATGATTTATTATCTTTTTTTTATTAATGAATTTATGAACTTTTTTTAAAGGTAAATGAGTCGTAATAGGGCTTACAGATAAGTTTTTGTTATAAATAAGCATTACTACATTCCCTTTGCTTTTTGTTTTAAAATCTAAATATTCAGTAATACCTAAAAATTTTTGTTTTAAAATTTTTTTCTTATTTATCGGTCCATTAATTAGATTTATTTTATTGTTATTTTTAATTAAAAATAAAGCTATCTCAAAAGATTGATCTATATAATTACTAATTAGTTTTTTATTAAAAGAAACGTTAATAAAATTTATTTTTTTATTATTTAAATTTTTATAATTTATGTTGCCTATATTTAATTTATTTGTTTCAAAATTAAACTTTAGAGCTTTCATTTGTTCTAATAATATATTTTCATTTACTATTAAAATAAGAGGATTTTTAAATTTATTTTTTTTTAAAGATTTAAAGAAAATTTCTAAAAAAACACTTTTTGGATCTCCAGCAATTAATATAATTGGTTTAAAATTTTTCAACATATGATTTGTTTTCAATTTCCTTGTAGTAAATTATTGAATATTCATTAAGTAATCTTTGTTTTTCAAATGCAATTAATCTTTCCATTTCTTTTTCCTTGTCGATATTTGCATTAATTTTTTTTTTATCATTTACTTTTAGTAAAAATATTCCTCCAGCTGTAATTATAGGATTTGAAAATTGTCCAATTTCTAAATTTTTTATGGCAAGAAAAATCTTTTTTGATATTTGGTTTTGATTTATCCAACCTATTTCACCACCTAATTTTGAACTTTCTGACATACTGTGAATTACTGCAGCATCTTTAAACCCAATAGTTTGAATTGAAGAAATTATTTCTTGATATTTATTTTCAATAGTATCTTTATCTTTTTCTAAAAAAATTATTTCAGATAAGTTAAAACTTAAAATTTCTGAATTATTTTTTATTATTTGTTCCAATTCATTATTAATTTTAGTTGAATCTATCTTTATTAAATTAATATATTTGTCAACAATTAGCTGATTCCAGAGTTGTTCTACTAAAAATTTGTTTCTTAATTCTTTAATATCTATATCTTTATTTTTCAAATAATCCTCAAATTCTTGATTTGATTTAAAACCAATATTTTCTCTAAAGTTTTTAATAATATTACTTAATTTTTCTGACTCAATTGCTTTTTCATAATTAACATCATAAAATTTATTGATTTCATCTTTCTTAATTTTTTCTCTTATTAATGATTTTTGTGCATTAGAAGAAAGTTGTTCATTATCCAATTGGCCTAAATTTTGATTTAAAGAAACCAAATAATTGATTTCTTCAACAACATCTTGATTAGTTATGACACTATTATTGATCTTATACAAAATTTTAATCTCACTTGAAAAAGTATTTACTACAAATTGCAAATAAATTATTAAAGAATATGTAAAAATTTTTTTCATTATTTCTTAAAAACTAGGTGTAGAAACTGTTGTGAATGGAGTAAAAGTTAAAGAAAAAAATATATCTTCAGTAGGTTTTAAATCTCTATCTTGATAATACTCTTTATTGTATTCTATTGCAGCAACTAGACAGTCATTCTTGTATTCATAAATAAAATTATAATACTCTGTAAGGTCAGTTTTTCGATTTCTTCTAGTATTAAAAGCAATTGAATTCATATCACTAAACTTATACTTTATATCACTTAGTAAATAACTATCTGAACCAATTTCATTATTTTCTTCTAAAAAATCAAAAGAAGTTATAAAATTATTTACACTAAGTTGTGTTTCAATTTTTGTATAGTTTATTGTTTCTAAATTATTATCAGCTGAAAAGTCATAGTTAATTTTAAAATTATTGTTAGGTTGAAAATTAAAATTTCCAACTATATCTGACGATTTATTTCGCATTTTTGATTTAATAGGCAATCTATTATCTTCAGTATCTCTAAATATTTGCCCAAGGCTAAATCCTAAAAAATCGTTGTTTTCTAAAGTTTTCAAGTCATAATCAAAACCAACAGTTAAAGATTGGCCTCCCTCAATAGAATCGCTCAAACTCAATCTATTGTTTGAGAATATATTCGTATTATTTATTTTTCTATCTAAATCAGACAAATTTTCTGATTTGTGCGGACTATATCTTGCTAAAAATTTTGGACTAAAGTTTCCTATAAAATCTTTATATTTTTTTCTCAATGGAATAGAAGAATTAAAAATGAAAGCTGAAAAATTTTCAGATTGTGTGTCATCTTTATATGTATTTGAATTTTTTCCTTTTTTTAGAGAATTTTTAAGTTCTATTCCGTAATTTGAAATAGTCCCATATTTAGAAAAAAAAGAATTAGATATGTAATTTAAATCGTTTATTAAAAAAGATTCACTTACATTAGTATCTTTTTTTTGACTTGATCCAGAGATTTTATAATTTAAATTTCCTTTAAGATTTGAACTATCATTTAACAACTTAGATATAGTAAAATTTGGTAAGATATATTGAAACTTATCAGACCTTTTTTCTTTTGTTAGATCTTCATAAACTGATACTTCTGCAAATACATCTAAGTCTTCACTATTAGCATCAAATTTGATAAATGAATTTAGTAAGCTTTGATTATAACCGTCTCTCGTTTTACTCGATATATTATCTCCTTTAAGATAAGTATCATTAGAAGTTTTCTCTAAATTTATTTCTATTATTGAAGAGTCAAAATTATTTTCTAAAGAATGTTTTGTATTTGAAAAAAAATGAGATTTTGTTGATAGATCTAATTTTTTTAAACTAAAGTCTGATATATGATTTGTATTTTTTTCAACTTGGCGGTACTCATTTTTAATTAAAATGTCTTCATTAAAATAAATTCTTGGTGCAAAAGTATAATCTTTGTTTTCAGAAATAACTTTATAATATGGTATATTGACTGATCCTCCACTAGATGATGAGGTTAATATTGAAGGAGTTAAAAAACCAGATTGTCTTTTAACCGTTGGATCTGGATGAAAAAATTTTGGAAAGTAAAAAATTGGGAAATCATATAGTTGTAACCAAGAATCTTTGTAGTGTATGGACTTATTATCTTTGTCATGTTTAATTTCTTTTGATTTCAGACTCCAAGGCGGGCATTCGTCTCTTATTTTACAAGCAGTAAAAATACCATTTTTAATAATTGATATGTTGTTTTCTGATATAAGTGAACTTCCTTTTAATCTAGCATTATCTCCAAGTTCACCTTCCGCAAAATAAATTTGAATATCTTTAGCAGCAATTCTATCATTATTTAAATCTATCATTGCGTCGTTAGATTTATAAATATTAGATTGATTATCAATAAATTCCATTTGATTGGTTCTAAGTATTTTTTTGTTAACTGAATATTTAAAACCACTTAATTTAATAAGATTATTATATTTGTCTTTAATAATTGTCAGGTTGTCTGATTGAATGATGAATTTAGATCTTAAAAAAATAATATCATCTCCAGACAATAAATATGAATCACCGATTCTTATTTCAGTTTCTGTGTTTGATGTAATTTCTTCTTCAAGCTTATTATAAATTATATTATCACTTCTTAGTTCAAGCTTTTGAACTTTATCAAAAATTATAACATCTTTTTTTAAATTTAAAATTTTAGTATCTTTATTATATTCAGAATTATCAGAGAATATCTCTAATCCATCAGGGGTTGTAGCTTTTACCCCTTCTTTAGCAATTATATTATTATTAATTATCTCAATTGATTTACTCTCAAATATAAATTCTTCAACAGCAAAAACGTTTACTATTGATATATGCAAAAAAATTAAAGTAATAAAAATTTTAGATTTACTTTTCATTTATTCTTATCATTCCTATTAAAGAAATTATTGTTAAAGTTAATATAGGTGTCCATATAGAGACTAATAATGGAATTTTTTCATTCTTACCCAAAGTTCCAAAAAAGAAATTGATATAATATATTGTCACTGACAATAATATACCTATTACAATGAAGAAAAGTTTAGGTTTTTGAAAATCCAAGTTTAACATTAAAATTGCTGATAATATTGTGATTATTGTAATTAAAAAAGGATAGGCAATAATTCTTTGAAAGTGGTAATCAATTTCAGTTGTAGAGTAATTAATTGATACATAATTATTTTTCAACTCAAATAAATTCCATATTGTGAGTGAAGAAAGATTTGAAAAAAGATTACTAATCTCTTCATAATTAAAATTAGATAAAAAATTCATTTTATCTTTTATTTTTACATTGTTATCTTGATCTATAATTTTTACATCAAAAAGACTCCAATTTTTCTTTTTAATGTCAACATTTTCTGCCTTAATATTTCTTTGGAACTCAAATTTTTTATCAAGTTGAATAATATCTACACTATTTAAAGTATTGATTGTGAACCTTCGTGCATTAATAAAGTTAATTTGATCATTAACCTCATCTTTGATCCATAATCCATTCTCTGTAATTGTTGCTAGATATTTATTATCTTTTGTAAAATTTTTTTTTATATCTAGATATTCAAATTTCATAATTGCAGATAAGTTATAAAATACAATCACAATAAAAAG
>MDTC01217553.1_pt1 | contig 10829 bp, 8 predicted proteins | sample 811181 | NCBI WGS metagenome assembly MDTC01 (sample SAMN05326644, study PRJNA326480) | marine metagenome | isolation source: seawater | place: Pacific Ocean: North | collected 2011 | reverse complement strand
TGATTCATCTAAAAATAAGATTTCTACATTGTTAAGTAGTGCTCTGATAAATGAAATTTTTTGCATCTGACCAGAAGATAAACTCAGATTTGATATTTGCGAATTAATTGAAATATCATCTAAATTGAATTCATTTAAATATTTATTTATTTTTGAATCTTCTACTGTATACCTGTTTCCATAAAGAACATTATCTCTTAACGTACCAGGAATAATTAAAGGCTTTGCGCCAATATAACCAATTTGTTCAGAATGTGATATAACTTTTCCTTTTGAGGGCTCTAGTGCTCCAGATAAAAGTCCTATAAGTGTGCTTTTGCCAGAACCGTTACTACCTGTAATTATCGTATGTTTATTTTTTTCTACTTGAAAATTTAGATTATTGAATATTGCTGATTCAGCTCCAAAATATTGAAATTCAACATTTTCAAAAATTATTGCATGATCTTTATCTAGGATCTCAGGTTTTACTTCTAAAGGGTTTTTAATTACATTATTATCTTTTATCTCATTTAATTTTTCTAAATGAACGTGTGAGTTGACTAGAGCATTTAATGAAGAGTTAAAGTTAGATAAAGTTTGTACAAGCCTTAAGGTAACTCCTATAAATTCTAAAGTTAAAAACTCAAGTAGATCAAAGAAAACAATTATTATTGAAAATGCAAGAATGACTAAAAAGTTAGGAAGTATGCTGTTGATTGTCCCAAACTTAAAGTTGTTAAGTTGAGCAGTACTATATTTTTTAGTTATATCTTTAAAATTAGTCATTTCTTTTTTACTGGTTCTTAAAATTTTTATTAAAAATATGTTGTCAACAACCCTTTGAATATCTTTTGAAATTTTAAGGGAATTGTTGTACGAAACATGAATATACTTTCTTCCAAGTCTTAACAAATACCTTGAAGGAAAAAATAACACAACTCCGCCAAATAAAAATATCGAAATAACTTCAAAGCTAGAATATATCAAAAAAGAACCATAGAACAAAAACTGCACTGAAGCACTTAGGACCATAGTCAACGCACTGTAAAAATAAGAAATGTGATTTGTGAGTTCATTTACATAAAAAGTTGCATCAGATAAAGAGTAGTTTCCCTTTTTATATACCTCATCAAGCAAATGAACTCGTAGATTTTCTCTAACACTTAACTGAAGTGACTGTAGATTCATCTTTTCTATATATAAAAATAAAAATCTTAAGATAACCAAAAATGGTAGTAAATATTTATTTTCCATAAAATAATCAACTACGATATTTGATGTATTTACTTGATTTGAAATTATTGATGAAAATATTACGATTACAAGGATATCTGCAGCTACTGAAGCATTTGATAGAACAACTGAAAGAACTACTCTTGCTTTTTTATTTGAAACATTTGTGATTTTTGAAACATACAAAATATTTCTTAATTGTGTTTTTATATCACCCACAAACACAATAATAATGTTCAACAAATATTTATATATAAACAAATTATGTTTTTAAATATTAAATTATTAAATAATTTAAACACCAAAGATTCATGTGGTTAATATTTAAATTATGAAAAAAATAAATAAATACAAAATTTATATTCTTTTCATATTACTTTTTATAATTTCTGAGATATTGATTATTCAAAATATTGATACAGAGAAAAAAGCTACTTTATATTTAATCTTTATAGTTTCACTTGTTTTATCAACTTTTAAAATTGTAGAGAAAAAACAAGTTAAAATTTTAACCGCTACAAATAATTTTTCTAATGTTTTTACATTTATTTCATTAATACCTGTTGTTTTAATTACTCAAAATTTTGATTTGAATTTTGAACAAATTACTTGGGATACTGCTTCCTATTTAGTAGCGTCTCAAGAAGTAGGGCTGGGGTATATTCCATTTGAAACATCTTGGGAATCAAAAGGGCCTTTATTATTTTATATTTATTATCTTCTAAATCTAATTAGCTTAAAAAGCTATATTTATTTTCGAATAGTAAATGATTTGGTTATTGTGATTATTTCATTTCTAATCATTAAAATAATTCAACTAAAAAATAATAACTACTTTATTTCATATGCTTCAGGATTAATGTTTGTTGTATTTACAAGTAAAGAATGGTATGTAAGTGAGTTCACAGAAATTTATTGTATAGCAGTCTTATCTTTTGCAATATATCTAAAAGAAAGAGATGGATTTAGTAAATTAAATATTATTGCAATCTTGCTATCTTTAAATTCCCTCATTAATCAAGGATCGATACTATTTATATTACCTTTTTTATGGTGGGTATTCGCTGACAGCATTAAACACAAAAACTATAAAAATATTAAAAATTTTCTAATATTTTTGAGTCTCCCACAAATCTTTACATTGGCTGTATATTCATCTAAAAATTTATTAGACCTTTATTTAGCAAATTATATTACGATTCCTCTTAGTTATTCGGGAGACTCTTTAAGTTCGATATATGAATTAAGAGTTTGGTTAAGAGAATTCTATAATTTTAATTTTTTGATTTATGCATCTATATTTTTAATTTTTATTGTTTATTTACTAGAAAACTTAAAAAATATTCCTCAAGTATTTGGAAACTTCTATGTTCAATCTATTGCAATTGCTATAGGATACTATTTTGCTGGTTCTCATAATTTTTATCATCATTTATTTTATGTTTTATTTTTTATTTGTTTTTTTATTAGCAAAATGGAGAGTAATTTTCATAAATTTTTAGTAGTCATGATTGTTTTTTTAAGTACATTTATTACATTTTCTACATTTTTTAATAAGTCATTTTCAAATTTATCAAATCTAGATAATCTTCAACGAAACTATCCTTTGTATCAGCTTTCAAACGAAATTGATAGTTACTTTGAAAATGATGACTACACTATATTGGCTATTGATTATGTTCTGGTTTTACATTACCTTGAAAAACAAAATTATGCTTACATAGTTCACCCAACTAATCATTTTGAAGATTATATTGAAAATACCCTCATCGACCTTGGATATATAAAAAGTAATAATATAGAAAAATTGATAAATGAAGAGCCCGATGTAATATTATGCAACGACACACTAATAATTAGAGGAGAACAGCAAAACATTGTTGACTTTAATTGTAATATTGATGAATATAAACAAAACTATATCAAGCTCGATACAGAGATATATAACAATAACTTGAATAGAGACAGATATAGAGATGATTCAAAAATAATGAACGTATTTATCAAAAACTCTTAAAAAAGAACTCTAGCAATTTATAATTAATCAATAAAGCACTTTATGAAAAAGATACTTAAAAAAATATACAATCAAAGACTTTTCAAAAATATTCGTAATTACTTTAGAACTAAAAAATTGCTAGGTAAAGGTTTTGGACAGATTGACTTTAAAACAAATGAAGGAAACTTACTATTTGAATTTATAAAAAAGAACAAATTTGAAACAATATTTGAGATTGGAACATGGAATGGGCTTGGATCTACTAAAACAATTATTGAAGCTATAAAGATGACGAATAGAAATGTAGATTTTTTTTCACTAGAAACTGACAAGATAGCATACAAAAACGCTGTTAAAAACCTATATGAAGATAAAGCTTACGTAAATCTTTTATATGGCAGAATTTTAGAAATTGACGACTTACCAAACTTAAGTGATATTGATTTTGAATCCTTTGGGTTCGATCCAAAAAATGAAGAATGGTACATTCAAGATATTCGAAGATACAAAAAAACAAAAAATATATTTCATGAACTACCCTTGCAATACGATTTCATCCTTTTTGATGGAGGAGAATTCTCTACGTTTCCTGAATTTTTAAAATTGTGGAGTAAAACAAAATATTTCGCTTTAGATGATACTGAGACTTATAAACAATATGATGTTTTAAAATTTATAGAAAAAAATAATAATAATTTTGAAATACTTGAAGAAGTTAAAAATTTTCAAATATATAAAGTTATAAATTGAATAATTTAAATATATATTTTGTTGGTTTGTCAAAAAATTGCCTTCTTACTCTTAAAAAAAACATTGATTTTATTAATTTACTTATAAAGGAAGGGGTGGGAGTAGAGAAAATAATTATTGTTGATTCTGATTCAAACGATGGAACTAAAGAATATTGTAAGAGTTTAAAAAATGATAATATCTTATTTATTGAAGAGGACAATGTAAAAAATAATTTTCATAACAGAATTGAAATACTTTCATATTGTAGAAATATTGGTTTACAAAATATTGAAAAGGCTAATGATATTTTATATATTCCAATTGATTTAGACATTGATTTATTTTCATTAATTAAGCCAAAAAGTTTTATAGACCTCGTAAAAAATTTTCAAAACAATAAAGACATTGACGCACTATTTCCATATTCTGAGCCATACTACTATGACATATTTGCTTTAAGAAAACAGGGTTGGGTAGACAATAATGCCGTTTTACAAGCACATAAATTAAAACAAAAATTCAAAATAGGTTCTTTCTTTTTTAACTATTTCTTTGTGTTTAAAAAACAGATTAATAAAAATAAATTTTCAGAAGATTTAATAAGAGTAGAAAGCGCATTTGGAGGCATTGGGCTTTACAAAATTAATAAAAATAAAAATTATTTATATGAGACTAAAGATATTGATACAGAATTTTATTCTGAACACTTGTCTTTCAATAATAATTTTAAAAATTTATTTATCGACAAAAACTGGGCCGTTCCTGCACCAGAAGAGCACATTAACTTTCACTTGCTTAGTAAGTTAGCGAAAGTAGTTTATATCGTTAAAACTTTCAAGTATGATATTTTAGATTTTTTTAACAAAGGGAAAATATGAATACATCAAAAAAACTTACAAGTTTTAATTTTGCTAGAAAATCTAATTTTGTTTTTTCGGAAACAGTCACTCACGAACAATTTAGTAATTTAAATTTAGAAAAAAAATATATTGTAGAAAAAAATGATTATCTAATAACTTATAAATTGAACTTTTTAAATATTAAAGAAAACGATATCATTTTTTGTAACTCAAAATTCATCAAAGACTTATTTCATCTTTTAAACAAAGTTGATAATTTAAAAAATATTAAACTCATTACACATCAAACAGATCTTTTAGTTGATGAAGCAGTATTTAAAAATAAGCCAAAATCTGTTTCAGAATGGTATTCAATTAATGTTGGCTTTTACCAAAATAATCTCATTCCTATACCTATTGGAATAGCAAATGATTATTCACCAAAAAATATTAAGGAAAATGAGTTTAAAAACAAAAATTTTTTAGATAAAGAATTAAAGCTTTATGTGAACTTCAACGAAAATACCAATTTAAAAGCACGAGAAGGATTAAGTTCTTTTTTTGAAGATAGAAATTGGGCTGTAGTTAAAAATTTTGATATAGGAATTGAAAACTATATTTCTGATCTTGAAAATTATGCTTTTGTACTGTGCCCTAAGGGGAACGGTATTGATACACATAGAGTATGGGAAGCAATATACTCAGGCTCAGTACCAGTATTGGAATATCACGAAACATACAGGCTACTAACAAACCTACCGATACTTTTTATAGATAGTATAAATAATCTAACATATGAAGATTTAAAATCTTTCTATGAATCATACGATATTTCAAATTACAATTTAGAAAGTTTAGATATAGATTATTGGATGAATTTAATTTCAAAATCTCAAATTGACTCGTCTAATCATGTAAGTATTTCGATGAACAAAGTTGCTCAAAATTATTTCAATTTTAAAAATAAGATATATACATGGTTAGAAAGTAAATTTAAAATTTTTAATTATTATGTTAAAAAATTATTTAAAATTTTTAAAAATTAACTTAACAAATTTTCCCAGTGTTTATTTTCGTGCTGCTCAACCATCACATAATCTGGAAAATAATCTAATTTCTTGAGTTGGTCTATATAAATCTCAATATCATCAAATCTTCCCCATCTAGAAGGGGAAACCAGGCAAGAAGAAAAGTTTTTCAATATTGAAATATTTGTATCATCAATAGGTAATTTAGAGAAAGTATCAATCCAAACCCACTTAACTTTGCTTACTAGACTTAACGAAGTAGATATGTTTTCATATTCTGAAAATCTAGTTGATAAATAATCACCATATTTATTTAAATTTTTTACCAAATAAGGAAATTCCATATCCAAAAGAAAAAATTTATCAATATTGTGTTTTAATAATGTTTCAATTACTAACGACTCAATTCCAGAATCTTTAATATTTGCAACAAATAAACTATGTTGATAAATTTCTAGCATATCTTCAAGATCATCTTGAGAATCAGTTGGATCATGTCCCATTACAAGCTTGTTATTTCTGAACCTGATATCAACTTCTATCCCTAAATCATGAGATACTTTTTGAAGCTTTTCTTTTGAATTTACTGCATGAACTATATATTGCACGTTACAATTTTACATGATGAAAAAAATTTTTACGTTTATAAAATATTTTCAATTTTTATAGTATGAATAAGTTTATTTCTTATTTGAATACATTTTCTCTTTTAATTGTTGGTTACTTGGTGGCTAGATACATATATCTTGCTTTTTTTATTAACAATTATGAGGTTTTATTTATTGATGAAAGAATAATAATCAATGATATTTATAACGTATGGAATTTAGATAATGAATTTAATAGATACTCAAGCATTGAAAATAGCTTTTTTAAAAATTTACTTTTAGTATTTACAGAATTTTCATATGGAGGTGATCTTAGATATGGAAGAATTTGGTCAAATATTTTTATTATCCTACTTGGGCCGATATCTTTTTTCAGTGATCAGGCATTAATAACTTCTGTAAGAATTTTTACAATTTTTATATATTTTATTTCTATCAACTTACTTATTAATTTCTTTTTAGATAAGGAATACCGATGGATTTACAATTTAATTTTTTATTCAATTCCTGGTGTGTTTTACTTCAACACTTCACCAAAGCCTGATATTTTTGTAATATTATTTATTGCCTTTGCAATTAAATTATTGTTAAGAGAGCAGTATTTCAAATCTATAATTCTTTTAGGTATAGCTACAGGGGTAAAGATAGTAGGTATATTTCCATTAATATTTTTAACCTTATATTTATTCATAAATAAAAAGTTAGCTCTCAACCCAAAAAATATAATTAAATCATTGGCTTCGTCTTGGGTTGGATTAGTAATTGCAAATCCCATACTGATTATCCCCCCAATTAATGTCGGCAATCTTCCAAACTTTTATTCAATATATTACAATTGGCTGAATACACAATCTCTAGTGTCACAAAACCAACGATTTAGTTTTGAATATTTTTTAACTTGGTCTCGAACATTAAGTAGCCATTTTTCTTATGGTTTAGTAAAAAATGAATTACTTTCATTGCTAATAATACTTGTATTTTTTGTAATAATTTTTTCATTAATTAATAAAAAAGATTACCTTATAGCTTTACTATCTATCTCTGGTCTTATACATTTATTATTTATATTTATATCCGTAGAAAGACAGTGGAAAGTTTATCTTAACTTTTCTTTTATATTAATTTTTGTTGGAGTTATATATTACATCTTGAACTTCACAACAGAACCTAAAAAAATGATAATTATTTTTTATTTTTTAATTGTTCCAATAAACTTTCTAGGAGTGTCTGAAAGGTTTGTGAACTACAGCACGAAGCCTTCTAGTGACTTGTTAATCATACCGGAAGTAATTGACTTAATTGAAGATTTATATGAACAAAAAATTGAAACCAAAAACATTGTTTTATGGGATCCATCCTATGGAATGCCTAGAAATAATGTAACGTACAGTAGCTTTTTTGATGTAAGAGAAAATTGGGACGGTGACGAGTTAGAAACTATTTTACAAAATAGTGATTTTTATGTTTCAAAAAAAGATATTACTTCAGAAAATTACAAGGTTTACAAAATTAAAGATTTCTATATTTACACAAACAGCAGTTAATCTTCTATAGCGATAGACACAGATTTTGAAAGTGATGTTATATAGTCAACGTTCCTATCTTTATCATCAGAATTAATTAAAAAAGTTGTAGCATTATATAATTTTTTCCAAGGCTTTAAGTCATTTTCAATCACATCACCAATTGCATAAAATTTAAAACCATCCTTATATAGTAAGTCTAAATCTGGCTTGACATATTTTATAAATTTTGAATGGGGCTTTTCGTAACCAGCATCTTCAGAGGTGACTATTTTATCAAAAATATTTAACTTCCATTTATTTAATTTTCTTAACTGTATTTCTGTATTTAGATTTGTGTATAAATGATATTTTATATCATTAACCTTATGTGATTCCAAATAACTTATCACCTTTTCATCAATATTGGCTTCGGTTATAAAATTTTCCCAATATATGTTTTCAAGTTCTGCAGCATAGTCTAAATTTGAATAATTTATATTTTTTAATAATATTTTAAAATATATACCACGATTGTTAATTGAAGTACTGTCACGAAAATTTTTTTTAACGAAAGCTCGTGCATTCATATACTGTTCAAAAAATTTCTCAAATGTATCAAAAATATCTTGTGAAGAAAATACAGAATTTAGAGCTTTGACATTTGTGGATTGATATTCATAAAAAGTATTATCCAAATCAAAAATTATAATTTTTTTCAAATTACAGTAACTCCAATTTTTTTGATAAAAAATATATAACTATTGAAGTTTTAAGATTTAGTTCGTCATTTTCAAAATGAAATAAGTCGTCTTGTATATTGTTCAAATTTTTAATTAAATCATTCATTAAATGATTATTGCTTTTTGCAGATTGGAATACTAATTTTGCTTTTTTTCCTGTATATTCTAGAGAAATAATTTCAACACTATTTTTTTCAAAAATTTCTAATAAATTTTCTAAATACTCTGTTTGGAAAATCAATTCAATTTTAATAATATTTTCTTCAATTTTGAGAGTGTTTAAAGATACATCTGAATTTTCTTTTTGATATACTATAAATTTTTGAAAATCATTTTCTCTAGATTTTATTTGCTCATGTATTTCTGCTTCTGTTTTATTTCTCTTTAAATCTCTTTCTAACTTAAAGTTATTTTTTAACTCTTTGTCAAGATCAACAAAAATCTTTATATTATAGAATTTATTTATGTCTTCCATTATTAGTGAGTGCAAACCTTCAACAATTAAGAAATCGTTTATTTTTACATTTTTTAATTCATCAAAAGCTCCAGTCAAGTGATTGTATTCTCTAATAGTTTCTATGTTGCCAGAAATTATTTCTACAAGTTGTTTTTTATAAAGGGATAAATTATTAACTATTGGATCTAGATGGGTTTTAGATTTCCATACTTCGCTATCTCTTTCGTATTTATGATAATTATCAATTTCAATAACACTTGTTCTTTGAATTCCAAAAAAACTACCGAGTATTTTAGTAATTGTCGATTTTCCAACACCTGAATCTCCTGCAATTGCAATCAATATTGGTTTTTGCTTTGTTCTAAAATATTTATTCTTAGTTAAAAATTGATAAAAATACTTTATTACGATCAGCGAAAGAAAAAATTGAAATAATAACAAATATTCATTAACTGACCTGATTAAGGTATTTGAATCTAGTAACAAAACAAGTAAAAAATAAAAATACAATAAGTATTGCCTTGAACTTTCTAATGAAATAAATATATACAGAACGGCAGGGATAGACCACATAAACCATCCAATATTAGAAAAATTTAGAATAAATAATGGAAAAGTACAAACACCAAGACACACTACCAATCCAAAATAATCCATTTTTCTGACATTTTTCCAGAAAAAATAATATGTAACTAAAATTATTATTTCGGAGATTATAAGAGTATTTAAATTAAATATTCCTCCAAACTGTAGTACATTTGCACCTTCTGTAACCCCTTTTATTACTGATTCTGAATAATTAGGGTTTACAAACATAGGAAAATAAATTAAACCTATTAAAAATAATGAGGATAATGACATCTTTGTAAATTCTCTTTTATCACTTAAATTGATATAAGAATATATAACAAGAAGCGGAAAAAGTATTATGAATACAACTTTGGTTCCAACACCTAATGCTAATAGCCACATTGCTGGAGAATATTTTTTATTTTTTAAATTATATAAACAAGCTATAAAAAACAATAGGGGTATAAAGTCTAAATATCCTTTTATCGCAACTGAATAAATAATTATAGGATTTAAAACTATGGGGAAAATTAATTTGTTTATTTCTACATCAAAGAAAGACCTTAGAAGTTTTAATAAAATTAATTCAGTAAATATATAAGAAATAATTATGAAAGAAACTGAAAAGAGTTTGGAAATATGAAAAAAAGGAAGTAAAAAAAGATACATAACGTATCCGTAAGGGAAACTTAAGCTACCCTCGGGTAGGTACTGAATATTAATATATGGATCTAAGCAGAGACCAGTGCAAACATTATAAAAATCATAAAATCTTTCATATTCAAGTTCAGGAATAAAAAATAATAATAAGACATATTTACTAAATAAAAGTAAATATACGTGTTTGCTATTTTTAAGCGTTACCATTTACATTATATTACTTATAAAGAGATGAACGACATAGACAAATTTTTAATAATTTCAAAAGAGCTGGGTGAAGATTTTTCACTAATACAGGGTCCAGGTGGAAATACTAGCTATAAAGTTGATAACAAGATAAATATTAAAAAGACTGGAACCTATTTAAGTAATTCTACTAATCAAGAAATTTTTATTGAAAAAAACTTAGACGAACTTCAAATCTTCTATAAAAATAGAAATGACAACAATAAATATAGTAATGAACTATCTATTGA
>MDTC01174455.1_pt1 | contig 10830 bp, 15 predicted proteins | sample 811181 | NCBI WGS metagenome assembly MDTC01 (sample SAMN05326644, study PRJNA326480) | marine metagenome | isolation source: seawater | place: Pacific Ocean: North | collected 2011 | reverse complement strand
TAATAGCTGCAAAATCATTCTGTATAAGCTGGACAAAGGAATTTAATGGAGTTAGTTCAAGTGAAAAAATAAACTTATCTGATGGAAGAAAAGTATCTCATTACAAAAATAATGGTAATTGGAAGGACAGTTTAGGAAATTATGGAACACAAAGATGCTTTGGAACAATATTAACTAATTCAGAAAAAAAAATTGAAGACTGGAAATTATTTTGCGAAGGCATGGATCAAAATAGAAATAATTTCGTTTTAGAATATCATAGAAATACCAATATGGATGCTGGTACTGGTTCATATGTTTTTATTGATGGAACTGGAAAATGGAAAGATTTAATTGGCACTAAATGTAAATATGCTATCACCTATCTAGATAATGCAATGTTTAATTTTGACAAATGTAAAAGCAATAATTAATTAATTAAATTAAACACATTTATTTTTAACTAGGCATTGTGATAAATGAAAGAATTATGAAATTGAAACAAGAAAATGTTTGGGATTATCCAAGACCTGCTATATGTCAGAAGCATGTTGGTTTAATAGAAGTAATCGTTAATAATATTACTGTAGCAAAGAGCAAGAAAGCTTTTAGAGTTATTGAAACCTCTCATCCACCTACTTATTATTTTCCTCCTGAAGATGTAAGAATGGATTTTTTAAAAAAAAATAAAAATAGTTCTTTTTGCGAATGGAAAGGCGAAGCCAATTATTTAGATTTAACTATAAATAAAATAAAAACTCTAAATGTAGCTTGGTTTTATTCTTCACCCCTGAAAGAATTTCAAGCAATTAAAAACTTTATTAGTTTTTATGCCTCAAAAGCTGACAAGTGTATTGTCAATGGGGAGTTAGCGATAAAGCAAGAGGGAAACTTTTATGGTGGATGGATAACTAAAAATCTAAGTGGACCATTTAAGGGAGCTATTGGTACCTTAAATTGGTAATATTTAAATTTTTAGATTAAATTAACTTTATAGCAGCAATAATTGCAATACTGTAAATCATAATCATTACTAATATTGAAGTTAGGTTAAAGTGCTTAGATAAACTAGCCTTAGTCATTTGTGACATCTGATAAATTAAATCTGGCCAAGTATAGGAGACAAAGTCTCCTTGCGTAAAAATTGCTTTAATTGAACCATTCTCGTCAACTACAGGAAGTCTACGGAATCTATCATTTGACATAGTCCTTAACCAATCTAGCACGTCATCATCTTCACGTCCTACTCTAGGATTGGAAGTCATTATATCTTCAATTTTAGTATCTGAAGCATTTAAATTTTTGTTAACTAACTTTTTGAGAATGTCTCTTTCTGTACAAATACCTATTACTTTTTGTTTTCTATCAACTATTACTACAGAACCATAGTTTTTTTCGGTCATTTCCTTTACTGCTTCAGAGACTTTTTGATGTTTTTCAAAAGTTACAGGTTTTGGTTTTGAAGAAAATTCTGGTCTATCTTTTAATTTATATCCTCTGCTCATCACCCATTATTCGTAAGTAAATTGTAATTAGATTAATTATTATAATATTAAGAAGTATTTTTTTATATTAATTTTAAAAAATCAAAATATAATATTAATTTAATTAGAGTATTTTATGATAGGATAAGTAAAAATTTTCTTTAAAATGAAACCTTTATCTGAAAAAATAATTAGACCTATTTCTGAAGCTGATACAGAAAAAGGACGTATTAACAGGAAATTAATACAAAATATTTTTTTTGTAGATATAGATAGACCAAAAAAAATGAATGGCTTTACACCACACATGTTTGTAGAAATGGCAAAAGCATTTACAGAATTTGAAAATGATAAAAATGCCTTATGTGCAGTAGTTTATACAAGTGGAGACAACTTCTGTGCTGGTATGGACCTTAACAAGATGAAGACATTACTTAAAAAAGGCGACCATAGTTATATAAAAAATAAAAATTTTGTAGATCCATTAGGTTTAAATAAACCTGTTAGAAGTAAACCATTAATTGTTGCAGTCAAAGGTATTACTTTTACTTATGGTCTTGAACTAATGTTATCTTCTGATATAGCCTTAGCGGCAAAAAATACAACATTTGCAATGTTAGAAGTAAAAAGAGGACTGCTAATGACAGGAGGAGCAACACTAAGGTTTGTTCAAAGGGCCGGATGGAGTAATGCCATGAAATATTTATTAACGGGCATAAGGTTTGATAGCCAAGAAGCATACAGAATGAACCTTGTGCAAGAAATTGTAGATGAGAGTTATTTATTTACAAGAGCTGTAGAATTGGCTGGCCAGATTTGTCAATCTTCTCCTATAGCAATAAAAGAAGTTCTAAAAAACTCTAGATTGGCTCAAACTGAACCTTTAAAAGCAATTGAACAATTTAATAGCATACAAAATAAACTTGTTAAAAGTAAGGATTTTGCCGAAGGATTAAAATCTTTTGAAGAAAAAAGAGAGCCTAGATTTAAAGTTTAAAATTATAATTAATTAATAAATATCAAATAACCTTAAAAAAAGATTATTTTTATCTAATTTTTTAAAAAAATTAATAATTAAAGTTTTTTTATCTTCTGAGTTTTGAGTAATTTTTTGAATTGCTGATAATACTTTAACATAATCATCTATAGTTATTTTTTTATTATCCTCAAATGATAAACAAGTGATTAAAAAATTAGACATATTTAATTTGTATAGTACCTCTCTAATAAAACCATCAAAAAAATCTATAGAAAGCTGTAAGCCTTCAATATTTTTAATAAACTCATTTAAAAAGAAATTTTTTAAAAGATAGTTATTTTCAATAATAAATTTATTAAATTTACTTTTATAATTATAAATATATTTCTTTTTGAACTCATTTTCATTTAAGTAAAAGTATTTGCTTTTTTCTGCTGCTTTAATACATATTTTTTGATATCTTAAATAATTATCTAATTTTTTTCGAAAACAAATTTTAGGCAAAAAATTACTTTGTAATAACAAATTACTTTCTTTTAGGTGTTCTTTATCAAAAATAAAAGCTTTGCTTTTTGTAAAATAATCGATTTTGTTATGAATATTATAATAAGATATGATTATTTCTTCTAAATTTTTAAAAAAAGTATCTTTATTTGATAATTTTAAAAAAACTTTTTCAATAAAATTAATAGTATCAGCTGATAAGTTTTTTGAAATATCATTTGAATAAATTTTATTAGAATTGAATATATTTTTTAGATTATTTTTTTTAACTTCTTTATTTTTATATTAGGTGTGCTAAGGCAAAGTCTAGCAATTTCTGGACAAGATATCTCACCTGCTAAAAAAGTTGCTTCTTTAAACCTTTTAATTACTCTAGGATAAGTAGAACAACCAACCGATAAACTTTCTTTTCCTAATAAACTGTATGCTTTGCATAACTTGTCATTAGCAAGAAATGGACAAGAATGATTTTTATTTTCTATCTTAGCAAATGACAAGTTTGCTTCAGTTTTGTTTTTAATTATATATTTTTTTGAAATTAAATTAATTTTTTTATCTGGCGATTTTATATATTTTTTATAAGTTTCTTTATCTAACTCAATGTTAAACCCAGTACAACAAGAATCAATACAATCCTTACCTATGCAATTAAATTTTGTTATATACTCTGGTGTTATAAATACTTCATTTTTATTATTTTGCATAAAAAAAATAAGCAACTCTTATGCCAATCATTTAAGAAGCTTAATTTATAAATAAGTTACAACTTAATCCTTAATAGCATAAAGCTGCTACCAACTAATATTAGGCCTTATTTAATAAATCAATTGAAGAAAAAAAAACTCAATTATATAATAGCATCATGAGAATATTGTTTTTAATATTATTTTCTTTATGTAGTTCTTTAAACTCAAAAGATTATATAGTTGACTCAACAGCTAAGTTAATACCAAATACCATTGATATTGATGAATATTATAAATCTACAATAGCTGAGTTAGAAGTAAGGTGGACTGACTCAAATGGAGAGTTTGGTCTAGGTAAATGTAATGCACATGTAATTAGTAAAAAGAATGATGAAAATATTGATGCCTATTGTGAAAATTTAGACTCTTCAGGAGATAAATTTTGGACACATTTAAAAAGAAATTCATCAGAATTCGAAGCTGGTACAGGAATAATGACTTATATTAATGGTACTGGAAAATATAAAAAATTAATCGGTAAAAAATGTAATTATGCAGTTAGATATTTTGATAATATAAATCTTTTTTTTAAACAAATATGCAAAATAAGAAATAAAGAGTAAAAGATTTGAAAACTTTAATTTATATATCAGTGCTATTATTAATTAAACAAGCCTTATGTGATGATAAATATGAATTTAAAATAATGGGAAATTCAATAAAAAATGATATTTTAGAATTACCAAACAAAAGTAAATTTAATATATTCCAAGGTAAAGGTGCTTTTACAGATAATAGAGGAAATATTGGAGATTTTTCTAGCAGAGGAGTAAGGCAAACAGATGAAGACGGCATCTTAACAAAACTAACAGCTGTTTTAATATTAAAAACTAATGATGGCAGTCAAATATGGGCATACCCAACAAGAGTCAAAAGTGAATTACAAGTTGGAGCAGGATACTTTGATATTTTTCATAGCACTGGAAATTTAAAAAATTTATATGGGAAAAAATGTCAATATGGCCTTACAGTTACAAAGGAAAAGTCTTTTGTAATGCAGGGTTTTTGTAAATAATTTATAAATTTAATATTCTTTACTAATAAAATAACAAATATTAGCTATTAGCGTTTCAAGGGCTCTAGAGTGTGTTTATTTAATTTTTCTTGAAACTTTACACCAAATAAACATTAGTGGCACTATATGATTTTTAAATGGGATTTATATTATGTTTTTATGTGGCTATTATCTAAAATCTTTTGCCAATATAATAAATATGATATTATTAATGTGTGAAATACTTAATAATTTTTCTATTTTTATTTACAGCTTTAAGTTACGGATCAGATTTAACAAGACAAAAACCTATTCAAAAAATAGTATATTTAAAGGGAACAGTTGGATTAAGTCATTATTATGATCCAAGCGAACTAATTTTTTTGACTGGCAAACTTTACAAGTTAATCATAAAAAATGTCAGTGACTCAAAACATTACTTTGGTTCTGATTTATTTTCAAAATCTATTTTTACTAGAAAAATACAATTAACTAGAGAAAGTAAAAAAGCTGTTGAAATAAAAGGTATTATTTATGAAGTTGAACTTTGGCCTAATGAAGAATTAGAATGGTGGTTTGTTCCAATAAAAACAGGAACTTTTTCCGATTTAGAATGTAGAATTAAAGATAATAAAACAAAATTGAATCATGCAGAAATGGGAATGCAGGGAAAAATTATTATAAAATAACTAGCATTCAAGATAATGTACTTTTGCTAGATAGCTAGATAAGTTATACTCTTACCTTAAGAGGAGAGTAATATGAATGAAGCACAAAAAAATGAATTTAATCTACAAATTAGAAAAATACTAAAACAATTTGGTGTAAAGGCACACAACTTAGTTGAAAAAAGATTTGAGAAAAATATATCTGATTGTGAAGTTTCTATTAAATTAGAAATAGATTCTATCCAATTAGAAGAAATTAGAACAACTATACAAATTAATTAATTTTAAAAACTTTTTTAAAAACTTAAAGTTTTGTTAATAAAATTATGAAAACATTAAAGACTAAAATCTTATTATTATGGATATTATTTTTTTATCTCAGTAACTTTAGTGCTAATGATAAATATAATAAAGCTATTATAATTAAATGTCAGGAAGTAACAGGCACCAACAGAAGTGATATTTTTAAAATTAATAAACCTAATTTTAAATGGTATTACAAGGGAATATGGTATGAACTTTCTAATTCCAAGGAAGGAGTAGCTAAAGATTGGAAAGTCAGCTTTTCTAAAAATAAAATCATATTTTATAATTATAAAACCAAATGGCATAGGCTTATTGATTTAGAAAAAATGACAGCCTTAATGAAATTTTCAACAGGTGAAGAATATATTTATAATTGTAGTTATTTAGATATGTAAAATTATAAATAGCTTTCTTGCTAATAATCTTTTTTAAAGATAAGTAAATGTGATAATCTGAATTTATGAAATTTTTAGTTTTTGTTATATTAATTATTTTAAATAAATACTCTTTTGCTGCTGAATGGATAAGTGAAGCATCAGCTAAAATATCTATCTTGAAAAAAATTGAACTGCCTGGTGGTTCTGTTTATTCATCTTTTGAAGTAAATGGTGCAAGCAAGGATAATGTTGGCAAGTATGGAACCGCATACTGCGTAGGACATAGAATAGATAGCAAGAATAAATTAGAGGAGCAAAAATTATTTTGTAATACCTATATTTCAGATGGCAACGAGTATTCTTTCATGCAGATTAGAAAAAAAACAGATACTGATGCTGGAGTTGGTAAAACTATTATATTGAATGGAACAGGTCCATATAAAAAACTAGCAAACAAAGAGTGTATATATGCTGTAAAATATTTAAATGATCATGCCTTTTTGACTACTAAGTGTTCAGTAACAAAAAGTATGCTTAAATTATTAAAAAAATAATATATTAGTTATCTTCCTTTTTAATTTTTTACAGTCAGTATTTGTATGCTTGATTAATTAAATGTGATTGGTTTAAAATAATATAAGTACTATATAATAATTATAAGTAAAAGGAGTTAATATGAAATATATTTTAATGAGTTTAGTGTCTTTTATGTTCACATTTTCGGTATTTTCTAAAGAGTTTGTAGTAGATATGCTTAACAAAAGAGATGATGGCCAAAGAATGGTATATAGTCAGGATGTAGTATCCGTAGCCTTAGGTGATACGGTTAAATGGTTGCCTACTGAAGCAGGTCATAATGTTGAATTCGTAGCTGGGCCGGAAGGCGTTGAGCTACCCCCTAAATCATACATTAACAAGGAATTTTCTATGAAGTTTGAAACTCCCGGAATATATTTGTATGTATGTTCACCTCATAGCATAATGGGTATGATTGGATTAGTTATAGTTGGAGATGATACTTCAAATAAAGATGCAATTTTAGCTTATGATATAGGTGGTAGGGCTAACAAAAAACTAAAGGCACTACTTAGTGAACTATAATAGTTAAATTTTTATTTGTAATAAATAATTAAAATTTAAACAATTACCAAACTTTAAATATTGATGGAGAAAAGATATTATTTTTTACAATGTTATTTTCATTTTTGTATTTTTATTAAAGATAAATAAATGAAAAGAATAATAGAAAATATACCATCTTTTACTCTGTCGCATTGGTTATTAAGAGTTCCACTAGCAATAGTATTTATACAACAAGGTTTTTCAAAATTTCCTTTATCATTAGAAGATGCAGAAATTTACGAATTACCTTATTTAGTTTGGTGGTTTGTAGCTTATGGTGAGCTAGGTGCAGGTTTTGGACTGATAATTGGGGGAGTTTTATTATTTTCTAAATATAAATTTTCTTATTTAGGAGATTTAGTAACTAGGTTTAGCGGATTTACAATAGGGTGTATTACCACAGGAGTTATTTGGGTAAGTAAGCCTGAGTCATTTATTGACGTAATATTATACGATAATTTGCATGTACTATTATGGGTAGGAGGTTTGTACTTTGCTTTGAGAGGCAGTAAAACATAATTTTTATAATTATTTATATACTCAAAAATAAATTATTTTTTAAACCTTAGTTTTGTAAAATAAAATTATTACTACTATGCTTTGTGAATTAAAGTTTGTATTTCAAATAAGTTCATTTTAGTATTTATATTTACGTTAATATTATTAAAAAATTTATATAATTGATCAAAGTTAAAAGAAAACTATCAACCATTTTAGCAACTGACTGTGTTGGTTTTAGCAGTTATATGGATAGGGATGAAGAACTTACTTTAGAAAATTTAAAGTTATGTAGATCTATTATTGATCCTATAATAGATAAATATGATGGACGAATTTTTTATACAGCTGGTGATTCAGTAATTGCAGACTTTGAAAGTCCTGTTAGCTCAGTAAACGCAGCAATTGAATTTCAAAAAACAATTTTAAAAAGAAATAACACAATTAAGAATGATTTTAAGTTAGTTTGGCGAGTTGGAATTCACTTAGATGATGTAATAATTGAAGGTAATAATATTTTTGGAACCGGTGTAAATATTGCAGCGAGATTAGAAGCAGCATGTTCGCCAGGACAAATTCTAATATCAGGTGCTGTAAAAGAACAAGTTATCAATAAGATTAGCACTAATATTGCGGATGCGGGTACAAAAGTTTTAAAAAATATATCATCGTCCTATCAAACTTTTGGAATTTCTCCATCTGGTGAAGATATTGTAAAAACAAATGCAAAAGAATACGCAAAGAATAAAAAAATAAAATCATATAAACCTAAGTTAGCAGTTATGCCCTTCTCAAATATAAATAATGATGAAGAAGCTAGTTATTTGGTAGATGGTATCGTAGAAGATTTAATAACTGAGTTTTCAATGATAAGAGAGCTAGAAATAGTTTCTAGGCAATCATGCTTTGATTATAAATCTAGTGGGCAAAGTTTAAATAAATTTAGTGAAAAATTTGGTATTGATTTCATAGTAACTGGAAATATTAGGTCTGCTGGCAATAGGGTAAGAGTCTCAGTTGAGCTTTCTGACGCTATTAATAGTAATGTGATTTGGAATAATAAATATGACAAAGTACTAGAAGATATATTTGAGGTTCAAGATGAAATAGTAAGAAAAATTTCTATAGCACTGCTTGGAGGAATAGAAATTTCTAGTTTAGAAAGAGCTAAAAGAAAACCAACTGAAAATTTAACATCCTATGAATTACTATTAAAAGGAAAAATGTTACATCACAAATTTGAAAAAGAGTCTCTTATGCAAGCATTAGATATATTTGATAAGGCCATTGAAGCAGATAAAAATAATGGCCAAGCCTATGCTTGGAAAGCTTGTGCTATCGGACAAGGATTAGGAAGAGGCTACTTAAAAGGTGACTTTAACGAGATCTGGAAAGAAGCAGAAGCTTGTTTAGATAAAGCTAGAGAGATAGATGATAACGATTTTGAAGTACACAGATTATTAGCAGAAGTCAAACTTAGCCAAAAAAACTTTAAAACTGCTGAAAAACATGCAAGAAAATGCTTTAATTTAGTCCCAAATGATCCTAGAGTGCTTTCTGTGTATGGAGAAATATTAGTAAGGATAGGGCAAATTGATAAAGGTTTAGAAGCTCTTGAAAGTTGCTATAAATTAAATCCTGTAGCATCAGGAAAAATGAATGAAGACCAAAGACTCTCGTCTTTATTATTTGGTAATTTCATGGCTAGAAATAAGGTAGCTTGTATTGAAATAATAAATAAACTAGAAAATATTGATTTTAAATCGTGGTTATTAACTGCAAAGCTTTGCAATGATGAAGAGTATGACTATCAAAATACTAATTGGTTTATACATGGTAAGAATAATTTTAGTAAAATAGACTGGACTGAAGAAATTTTGAGATTTAAATTAAATAATGATAGTATTACAGAAACATTAATAGAATTTGTTAAAAGATTATTTAAATAATTTATGAGAGGCTACGTTGAATAATCTATCTGCAGAAGAAGTAGAAGAAAAAATTATCTTTATTCAAAAACAATGGTCTAATAGCATCATTGAAATTGGAAAAGCCTATAAAGAAAAAAAAAATTATTTAGAATTAACAAATAAATTTTTAGATAAATTATATTTTTTTGATAAAGGAAAAGTATTATTTAAACCTACTAAAGCATTTCAAAAACCGTTCAGAAAAAATAAAAGCGAGTTTATCTCTTATTTCATTGGTCATAATAAAGTATCAGATGAAGATAATGGATTTGCTCTAGAACCTTGGAAAAATATTAATTTTAAAAATTTTGATACTTTGTATTTAGAAAAATACTTTATATCAATGGGCAACTATTTCTTTACTAATTACAAAAATACGACAATTAAGGTCGAATATACTTTTGGATATAAATTAAACCAAGATGATAATTTAAAAATAATTTTTCATCATTCTTCTGTACCCTATAAAACACACTAGCTATTTTAAAAAAAGTTACTCTTTATTTTCTTTTAATCAATGTCAAAGAATTTTTTGCTTTAGTTGTAATATTGCATTTAAATATTACAAATACTGTTTCATTTAAAAAGTTTACACCATAATTACAAATAGTTCCGATTAAAGATGTTAGTTTTTTGGGTGTTGAAACATAAGTAGCTTTCCCAATGCCTTGTTCAAGTTCTTCATTAGTTCTATGACCCTTAGCAAAAACAGTAGAACCGTCTTGGTAAGTATATTTTAGGCTAAACGCATGGTATTTTAAAATACTATTTTGTATTTCTGCATTTACTATAGTGCTCCAATTACCATAATTTCCTAAATTGTCTGTGAAAGCTCCTTCTAGTTCAAACGTTCTATAGTTATCTTTTTCAGAATAAGTATGTTCTGTATTATAAATTCTCTTACCAGTTAAATTAAGAATATATTCTTCACCAAATAGATTAAAAGAAACAAAATACAACAAAACAAAAATATATTTCATAGGCTTTTCTCATACTTAATTATAAATTTTATATCCAAGCATTGTAAACTTAAAATACTAGAGAATAAAGGTAAAAGCGGATAAATATTTATTGCAATATAATTGCATATATGCAATATATTGTAATAATGCTTAAATAATTAATGTATTCATAATCCCAAATTATTTTTATATAAATTATTTTTTTAGTATTGTTAAAAGTAGGTCTTTAAAGATAGCCATG
>MDTC01163043.1_pt1 | contig 10830 bp, 9 predicted proteins | sample 811181 | NCBI WGS metagenome assembly MDTC01 (sample SAMN05326644, study PRJNA326480) | marine metagenome | isolation source: seawater | place: Pacific Ocean: North | collected 2011 | reverse complement strand
GGAGTACGAATGGCCGGAAGCCAGGTGGCGTGCAGCAGGCTCATGGCCGCGACGCAGACAACATGCGTTGGGTTCCGTGTAACAAGAGCGAACTGCCGATCAACGGCAACCACCCCAGAACGAGATCCTTCCCTAATGATGCCAGGGAATCAGCATCTGCCCAAGGGGCTGGCAAGCACATGCCCAAACTGCGTATCCCGCAGACGGCCCCCACCAGCCCAGCCTGGAGGTGTGAGTCCTCAGGATCCACACGGACAAGATGGAATGCCAGCAGTCCGTAGAACAGTCCGCATCCGGTGGATCGCACCGTCTGATCCACTCCGAAGGGAAGGCTGAGCAGCCCTGCCGCGAATCCTGCGATCAGGGCCCAGCTCAGGGAGCGCAGTCTCAACGCTGCGCGACTCTGCTCGGCGGTGCTATCGGCCAACGTTGGTGGCAGCTCAAAGGCGATCATGGCGGGAGGACCTGCTGTTCAAGCCCGAATCCGCCATGGCTGTTGCACGATCGTCGCGAAACGAAGCAGCTGGTCCCCGCACTGGTGCGGAGATCCGTGAAGCGTTCCTCGCGTTCTATGAGCAGCGTGGTCATCGGCGGATGCCCAGTGCATCACTCGTGCCCGAGGACCCCACGGTTCTGCTCACGATCGCAGGAATGTTGCCGTTCAAGCCGATTTTTCTCGGACAGCAGCAACGGCCTGCCCCCTGTGCGACCAGCAGCCAGAAGTGCATTCGCACCAACGACATCGAAAACGTGGGTCGCACCGCCCGGCACCACACTTTCTTCGAGATGCTGGGCAATTTTTCTTTCGGGGACTATTTCAAGCAACAGGCGATTGAGTGGGCCTGGGAGCTGAGCACAGTCGTCTACGGCTTAGATCCGAAGAATCTGGTGGTGAGCGTCTTCCGAGAAGATGATGAAGCCGAGCAGATCTGGCGTGATGTTGTCGGCGTCAATCCAAAGCGGATCATCCGCATGGATGAAGCCGACAACTTCTGGGCCTCAGGCCCAACAGGACCCTGCGGTCCTTGCTCGGAGATCTATTACGACTTCAAGCCAGAACTCGGTGACGAAGGAATTGACCTTGAAGACGACGACCGTTTCATCGAGTTTTACAACCTCGTTTTCATGCAGTCGAATCGCGATGCGGAGGGCACTCTCACACCGCTGGCGAATCGCAACATCGATACGGGGATGGGTCTTGAGCGTATGGCTCAGATATTGCAGAAGGTTCCCAATAACTACGAAACCGATCTGATTTTTCCTCTGATCAAAGCGGCGGCTGATCTGGCTCATGTCGACTATCAAACGCTGGATGACAAGCGTCAGACGTCGCTGAAGGTGATCGGCGATCACAGTCGCGCCGTGACGCAATTGATCAGCGATGGAGTCACGGCAAGCAATCTGGGCCGCGGCTACATCCTTCGCCGGTTGCTGCGTCGGGTGGTGCGGCATGGACGTTTGCTGGGCATCGACAAGCCGTTCCTCAAGACCATGGGTGAGGCGGCCATTGCACTGATGCAGGCGGTGCATCCTCAGTTGATTGAGCGCAAGGAAGTGATCCTGGCGGAACTGCAACGCGAGGAAGCCCGGTTCCTGGAGACGCTGGAACGGGGAGAGAAACTGCTTGCGGATGTGCTGGCAGCTCAGCCCAAGCAGATCAGCGGGGCCCAGGCCTTCGAGCTCTATGACACCTACGGATTTCCGCTGGAGCTCACGCAGGAAATTGCCGAAGAGCATGGTCTGCCCGTTGATCTGGCTGGATTTGAAGTGGCGATGCAGCAACAGCGTCAGCGCGCCAAAGCCGCTGCTGTGAGCATTGACCTCACATTGCAGGACGCCATTGATCAGGTGGCCTCAGGGATTGATGAAACCGATTTCCGTGGTTACGAGCAGCTGGAGCAGAGCAGCAGTGTGCAGGCACTTGTGGTGAATGGGGACCCCGCTCAACAAGCCATTGCCGGTGATGCTGTGCAGGTGGTGCTGGACACCACTCCCTTCTACGGCGAAGGGGGCGGCCAGGTGGGTGATCGCGGCACACTCGCCGGTGAAGGCCATGACGGCGATGGCCTGATTGTCAGCGTGGACTCCGTGAGCCGGAACCGCAGTGTGTTTGTGCACAGCGGCCGTGTTGAGCGCGGCACGCTGGTGGTGGGCGATGTGGTGCAGGGTCGTGTGGATCGGACCTGCCGTCGCCGTGCCCAGGCCAATCACACCGCGACGCATTTGTTGCAGTCGGCCTTGAAACAGGTGGTGGATCCAGGCATTGGTCAGGCCGGATCACTGGTGAACTTCGATCGTTTGCGTTTCGACTTCCATTGCCCGCGGTCAGTGAGCTTCGAGGAGCTGGAGCGTATTGAGATTCTGATCAACAGCTGGATCGCCGATGCCCATGAGCTCCAGGTGCAGGAGATGGCGATCGAGAAGGCCAAGGCCGCTGGAGCAGTAGCCATGTTCGGTGAGAAATACGCCGATGTGGTGCGTGTTGTCGACGTGCCTGGTGTGTCGATGGAACTTTGCGGTGGCACCCATGTGGCCAACACCGCTGAGATCGGTTTGTTCAAGATTGTCAGCGAAAGTGGAGTGGCAGCGGGCATCCGTCGCATCGAAGCTGTGGCAGGCCCTGCTGTGCTCGCCTATCTCAATGAACGCGATGTTGTGGTCAGGCAGCTGGGAGAGCGCTTCAAAGCCCAGCCCGGCGAGATCGTGGACAGGGTGAGCGCTCTTCAAGACGAATTGAAGACCACGAGCAAGGCGCTGCAGGCTGTGCAGGCTGAGTTGGCGGTTGCCAAATCAGCGGCCCTGGCCTCCAAGGCGGTTGCTGTTGGCGACTTTCAGCTGCTGGTTGAGCGTCTTGATGGTGTGGATGGCAGCGGTCTGCAAGGCGCTGCTCAGAACCTGAGCGATCAGCTGGGTGAGGCCGGTGCGGTGGTGATCGGTGGACTACCGGATCCAGCTGATCAAGGCAAGGTGATTCTGGTGGCAGCCTTCGGCAAAGCTGTGATCGCCAACGGCCAGCAAGCGGGCAAGTTCATCGGCGGGATCGCCAAGCGCTGCGGTGGCGGTGGTGGTGGCCGCCCGAATCTGGCTCAGGCTGGAGGTCGTGATGGTGCTGCTCTCGATGGAGCCTTGGATGCTGCAAGGCAGGAGTTGGGGGCAACACTTCAATCAGACGCTCGGGGCTGAGATTGCTGGCTTGGACAGCAAAGTATCAAATAGTTCTTTGATCTGTCTTACGACATCATGACCAGTTGATGATTGTGATTGGGTTATTTCTCTTGATGAGTTGCGCTCATGACGCCGCGCCATAGCGCGCTATCAAGATCAACCATTCGCCTTTCTTTTGTGGCTAGATGAATAGGGACGTGGGTGAAGAAATTGTTCCAGTAACCAATGACAAGATTCGTTTTCCCGCTCATTCCTGCATGGACGGCATATTCGGCAAGTAGCTGACAAAAAACAGCATCCGATGCATTGGCTGCAACGCTTCGGATGTGGTAGCTCGGGTCAAGATACTTGATGTTGATCGTCATGTTGTGTTGCTTGAAGTGAGCTGTCAGCTCTTCTTTGAGTAATTCTCCGATATCCTCTTTAAGGATATTTCCGGAAGCATCAATCTTGCTTTCGTTGTTAGCAAAGAGTTCCTGTCCTGCTCCTTCTGCAACGACAATCACGGCATGGTTTTTTTGTTCAAGCCTTCGTTGAATAGCCGTGCAGATCCCGTTCGGGCCGCCGATTTGAAAAGGGGTTTCTGGGATTAGGCAGTAATCAACTACAGAGTTTGCGAGAGATGCCGTGGCAGTGATGAAGCCTGAGTCTCGTCCCATTAACTTCACGATGCCGATGCCGTTTTCAGCTCCTTCTGCTTCGTGTTGGGCTGATGTGATGATTTCCGATGCTGTTTGTACTGAGGTTTCAAAGCCGAAGGTTTTCTCGACAAAGCCGAGATCGTTGTCAATGGTTTTAGGTACACCGACAATGCTGATGTTCGCTTGGCGACTGATTGCGGCTTCCGCAATCGCCTGAGCACCCTTTAAAGTTCCATCACCGCCAATGCAAAATAGAAGATTGATTCCTTTTGCCTGGAGCATGTCCACCATTTCTTCTGGATCCTGACTCCCTCTAGATGATCCAAGGATGGTTCCGCCCTGTTTATGGATCTGATCGACGATCAGAGAATTGAGTTGGATTGGTGGATAAGTTGATGCCTTCGTGAGTCCTTTGTATCCATAGCGGATGCCAAGAATGTTTTTGACTCCGTAATCCTGCTCGAGAATATTGACCAATCCTTTGATGACATTATTTAGCCCTGGGCAGAGGCCTCCGCATGTAATGATGGCGGCTTGGGTTGATTCTGGATTGTGAAAAATTTTTCGACGGGCGCCTGCTTTTTCAAATGAGAGTACTTCTGCACATGTTTCCAGTTGATGCTTCAGGTTTTTGAGTTGGCTCGAAAAGATTATGCGCTCCGTATTGTCAATAAAAACTGCATTGTTGCTGGGATTGGAGTATTGGTTTTCACCAAGCTCTTCGATTCGAAAATCGAATGTAGTCGGGTTATTAAGAACGTTTTCGTATGCCACGAGTTCTTCAATGATGGTTGCTCCTAATCTGGCAATTGCTTCTCGACTCAGCAACGCTTGAGGGACGTTTTTGCCTTTTGATTGATTAGTGGCGCCGTTGGTGCTTTTCTGTCAGCCTTGGATAAATGTGGGTTGCATGTGTTGAGGCAATCGGTTCGTGTCCAGGTGGCCACGTTCTTGTTGGGGACAACCTTGTTCGGTCTGCCTTCGCAGGCGGCTGTGCCACGCATCGTCGAGGTGCCTAATGGCCCTGCCTTTGTCAGATTTCCTGGCAAGACGGAGGTTGATGCACGTTCTGGTCAGTTGTTACGCAGCGATGCGTTATTGCGCACTACAAAGCCAGGACGCATGCAAGTGATGCTTGGCACCGGCCGCCAGTTCAGGATGGGAGGCGATGCGCAGCTGCGTCTTGGTTCTTCCAGTGTCGAATTATTGAAGGGATCGATCATCGGCTGGATCAATCCAGGCACCCAGACCCGTCATCCGTTCACCATCAAGACGCGTCTGGCTACGGCTTCCATCCAAGGCACCACGGTGTTCATTGAGTTCACCGACAGTCAGTTCAAGATTTTCAGCTGGGAAGGCAAGGTCTTGGTGACGACCAGGGGTGGTCAGAGTTTCACGCTGAATAGTGGTCAACAGTTGTTGTTAGATCTGAAACGTGTTCAACCTGATGGCCGTGTTCAACAAGACGATTCGCTTGCTGTCTCATGGGTGCCACCCGTGGTGATTGCGGAACAGGAAGTTGAACGTCGACTCCAGAAGAGCCGTTTGATTAACGGGTTCTCAACACCTCTGGATACTCTCCCTGAAATTCAGCGAGAACTGGGGGTTACGGCTCCATCACCTTGACAGGATCGATGCGTCAGCGCCTGATTCCTATCGTTTGGCGCACATCCTTGCTGTTGCCTCTGGTGCTTGTGCCGTGGCTTGGGCGTTTGGATACTGCAAGTCGGCAGCTGCTCTTTCAGTGGCGTGGCTCGATTCCCGTCTCCGACGACGTCGTGTTGTTAGGGATTGATGAAGCCTCCCTGGATCCACAGTGGACCGGGTTCGGTCCTTGGCCTTGGCCAAGAGAGAGGCAGGCTGCTTTAGCACGACAGGTTTTGCGGCACGGTGCCCGTCGTGTTGTGTTCAACATCGTGCATGCGGGGCCAAGCAGCTATGGCCCTGAAGATGACATTGCTTTCCAGGATGCTCTGAAGCCATGGCAAGACAAAGTTCTGCTCAGTTCATCCCTTGTTCGACAGCAACTGGACGATTCTGAACAGACTCAACTGCATCGTCCCTGGGATAACAACTACCAGGCGGGTCTGTCTGGTTTTTCAATGGATGAGTTTGGCGTTGTCCAATCTGTTCCTGGCCTAGGGCGACTCCAGTCCATGTTGGAACCGTTCCCCAGGCCACATCCTTTGCCACTGGCGCATCTGGCAGCAGAAGTGACCCCATCATCAGGGGATGACGGGATTGATTTCCTCGGGCCGAGAGGATCGATCCAGGTGATCCCCGCTTGGGCTGTGGGGACGCTTCCGGAGAACACTTGGCGGGACAAGGTTGTCATTATTGGTTCTACGGCTCCCTCTCTTGGTGATCAGCTCGAGACACCATTTGGACAGCAGAGCGGTTCTGAGGTGTTGCTTTCAGCTGTCTCCGGATTGCGCAGTGGACGCGGGTTTCGCAGTCCGGAAGCGATGCCGCTGGCGGCCCTGGTCGTTATCTGGTTGCTGTTGTGCAATTGGCGGATTGCTGTGCCATCGACGGCACTTGGTACGGCGATCGTCTCCGCTGCCCTTGGGGCGTTGGCGATCGGACTGACGATCCTCGCCTGGATCTACGGCATTTGGTTGCCTGCAGCTGGCTTGACGTTGATGCCTTTCGTCGCAGGAGCTGTTCGTACTGGGGATTTGTTTCAGAAGGAGAGCGTACAGCGCCGATTTCTGCACTCTGTGTTGTCAAGAAGGGTCTCGCCCAACCTCATGCGCGACATGTTGCGTTCGGGTCAGGAGAGTTGGATGCGTCTTGGCGGCCGACGGGAGCGATGCGTCGTGCTGTTTGCTGATTTGGTCGGATTCACTGCCCGCAGCAATGTGATGGATGCAGAGAGTCTGTTTGGTTTGTTGAATCGATATTTTGAGGCGATTGCAGCACCTGTGTTGCTCGAGCAGGGGCTGTTGGATAAATTCATTGGGGATGCCGTTATGGCGGAATTTGGTGTTCCCGTTCACCGTGGAGATCGGGTCGAGGCGCTGGCTGCAGTGCGAACTGCTCTCGCGATGCAGGCGAACCTGGAGGAGCTGAACAGAGAGCTGGAGAGGGAGGGGCTAGAACCTCTGAGTCAGGGTATTGGCATTCATTGCGGTGAAGTGATTGCCGGCAATCTTGGCTCGAGTGATCGGTTGGAATACACCGTGATTGGGGCGACAGTGAACTTAGCGAGTCGACTGGAATCCCTTACGCGTCAGTTTCCGGATTACCCGATTTTAATGAGTGGTGATGTTCGAGATCAAATCCTTGACGATGTGGTTGTTCAGGATTTGGGAGCACACCTTGTTAAGGGTTGGCCGGAAGCAATCAAGGTTTTTGGCTTGATTTCTCTTCGGACTTCTCATGATCGGGTCGATAGGACTGGTTGATTTCAGCCTGCTTCGATGACTTTCTTTTGTCCTTTGACGTAGGCTTCCAACACACGATTGGGAAGGAGTTCGCGATCTGCCTTGGCGGAGAGAAGGTAGTCGAGAATGGCTTCGCCGCTCTGAGGGTTGGTTGCAAAGGGGATCTGGTAGACATCACAGAGACGTCCGAGAGCTTCGATATCAGCATGGTGTGGGTGAGAAGAGAGTGGATCTCTGAAAAAAATCACGCCGTTAATGTTTTGCGTGGAAATCAATGTTCCTACCGCTTGGTCTCCGCCCAGAGGGCCTGATGCAACTTTTCGGCTGAGACACATTCCAGTTTTTTTGTACAACATGCTGCCGGTTGTTCCTGTTGCGATGAGGGGAAATTTTTCAAGCTTCTCAGTGTGAATGCTGCAAAATTCCATCAGGCTTTCTTTCATGTTGTTATGAGCGATTAGAGCTAAGTATTTGCGTTTATCGATATATGTTTCTGCCACGTGTTGCTGGGCGCGGGCACGTTCAACGGCCTTGAAAATTTCCCTGAATTGAAGCGCAAGTCTTTGGTTAGTCTTTAAAAAATCATGGAAATCGTGAATTGTGAATAGGCCGACTGTTGTTTTCTCCATGGCTTGAACATCTGCCACGCGTGTTGCTTCGTCTGAGAACAGGCTTTCTCCAAGGAAATCGCCTTTGGTAAGGAGTGCAATCTGTCTCTCATCTTCCAGAATCTGAACCCGGCCCTCTACAAGGAATGCCATGCAGTCGGCAGGCTCTCCTTTGCCCATCATGATTCTGTCCTTGTCGAACGTTTTGATCGACATGTGTTGAGCAATGAGTTCAATATCTTCGGGGCTGAACGAATGCTTCAGATTCCCTTCATTTTGCAGGGCTTCGATCAGCACGTTGCGATCCATGAGGGCTTTGCTCTTTGTCTGACCTTAAGGGCATTGGCCTCAATGGGCAGTCGTGAGTCCCTTCCTCTGTGCGCTTCGACTGGAAGACCGTGTTGAATCGCAGGGTCTGAAACAGCTTCGCACCAGTTGACGTTATGAACACCGTTGGCGAAGACCCCCCCCACTTGCTTCATCGCTTGATGGATGTCCACGGCTCAATCAATCCCGGCTGATTCCTGCGACGGCTGTGAAGTAACCACTGAGATGGGGTTCTCGCCATGACGCGGAATTCAGCGGAGATGGGGTTGTTCTCTCATGGTTTTTCCTGTATTTGCGCCAGTCGCCTCAACCGTCGGGCTGCATTGGAAAGGGCTGGATCAGAGCATTGCTCTAGTTCTTTGCAGCACCGATCCAGTGCGGAGGAATCCTCTTGATCCAAAGCCCCTAGGGCTTCAAGGATGAAAGTTAGATGGCGATTGGTCTGGCGGCAGCGGCTGCTGCTTAGGGCCAGCAGTTCCATCACCAGGTCGCTGTCGTAGATGGAAGCCTTAAGTAGATCATCTGCCTTAACCACCAGGATCTCGGCCGGTCCGCGACTCACTGTGACGCTTGCGCTGTGGTGTTGATCACCGATCAACGCCATTTCTCCGACCAGCTCATCCGGTCCGATTCGGGCGATCACTTGAGGCGTGCCACCTGGTTCACAGCGCTCAACTTTCAACTCCCCTGTTTGCACAATCAGCACCTTTACGGCAGGGCTGTCCTGTTGGATCAGCACGTCACCCACAGCTGCTGTAAGCGTTTGATGGCTGACTGTGGAGAGATGGGTGCTCAGCAACATCCGCAGACGATCACGAATTTGGTTGAGCTGTTGGTTTTCGCTCTTCATGCATTGCGGGGAGCCGCTGCATGCATGCTGGCTGTTCCTGGAAGATCAGGCATCTCTCCTTTCCTTAGCGTCATGTTCCGACGTTGCTCAATGTCCATCCCCTTGTCGGATGCTCTGATCCTGTTGGTGCTGGTCGCTCTGGATGGAGTGAGTCATTCAACTTCGTTGCCGTTGACGTAGCTGCTGCAGTTGTTTGCTGGCTTTGGAGATGCAGAAATGGATGCCCCCAAGCTCTGTCGTTGCTTGTTCGATTTTCTCCTGGGAATCGTCATGTACGGCCTCAATGCCACTCAGCAGCATGGCGATGACCTGATTGCCGCGACGGCAGCGCTCACTCACCAGTGACAGCATCTCCACCACGAGATCAGAGTCAAACAACATGGCCTGGAGTAGTGCTTGGCCTGGAATGGCCAGCAGTTTTGCGGGTCCATTGACAACCCGGAAGTCGGCGTAGTGCTTGCCATTAGCGAAGAAACCAACTTCGCCAAGTAATTCCACGGCCTCAACTTCTGCCAGTGTGTGGATCTCATCGCCGAAATGAATGTCAACGGCGACACGGCCCTGGTTCAGCAACATTAATGTCTTCACCGAGTCGCCCTGGTGAAACAGGATGTCTCCTTCTGCTGCGACGATCTTCTCCGGATTGAGCTCCTGCTGGTGTGCAACCAGTAGGAGCTTCAGTCGTTCTCGGAAGGCCTGCAGCTGAGGCTCGTCTCCCCACATGGCTTCACGGCTTCTTTCTCCGTGATACCTGCATTCGTGCGATAGCGCCCGTGTGCCTGCAAGGATCAGCTAGGGATTGCTTCAGGAAGTCTCAGCTCACTGCGCCACTCGTTGAGCGGGCGATCCCAGCCTTCTTCCAGTTTGCGGGAGATCACAAGCTCAGCATCCAGTCCCATTTGGAAGCCTTTCGCCAGTGCGCGCAGCATTGGGGCCAGAGCTTCATCGTTCTGAAGTGCCGTGAGCATGCCTCCGAAGATCAGCATCACCGCCAGTGGTGATCGGTTCTGGGCAAGGTTGAATCCCTGTAGGCCCAGTTCACTGTCGCCATCGATTCCAAATCCGGTCAATACATGCGTGATGTCGTGGGTCTCCCTGAGGCGATGCGTGATGTAATCACGCTCATCGTTGATGGGTGAGGGGTCGATCAGCGAGTCGGGAGTGATTCCCTGGCTAAAAAGCTGATCGGCATAGCAGCGTCCGAGCGTGCCCGCCGGGAGTGTCTGGAGTGCAGACAAGTCGATTGACTGAGGACGCCAACCGTTCTTTACCAGTTGGGCGAAGTCGGGATTGTCCAGTAGATGTCGGGTCATCTGTTCGGCAAGCGGGCTGTCCTTCAAGCTGGCGCTCACTGCGAGGACGCTGTCTAGAGAGCCAGGGTTTTTGAGGAATGCCGCAAGGCTGGCTAAAAGCTTCAGGCTCTGCAGTCGTTCTTGGAGATTGATTTGCATTAAAAGAGTGCCGTTTCTGTCGTTTCAGAGAAAGTAAGGGGATGTTGGTTCAGTGCCAGTGGACCCTGCTCCGCGTCCGCTGCAGGATGCCCCTGACTGAGAAGTGGTCTGAAAGCGCACCGCATTCTTCAGGCTGCCACCCATTCCTGTCCCGGTGTAATAGAGCATCGAGGAGCTGCCTGAGCCTCTGCAGACATAGGTCAGAATCATTGGTTGCGGCTCTGGTGTTGGTTCCGGCTCTGGTGTTGGTTCCGGTTCTGGTGTTGGCTCAGGCTCTGGTGTTGGCTCAGGCTCAGGTTCGGATTCAGGCTCCGCCTCCTTCTCTTCTTCTTCCTCGTCTTCAGGTTCTGCGACTTTGGCCTCCCGCTTCGGCAGCTTGTTATCGGGGACCACGAGATTATT
>MDTC01196005.1_pt1 | contig 10832 bp, 8 predicted proteins | sample 811181 | NCBI WGS metagenome assembly MDTC01 (sample SAMN05326644, study PRJNA326480) | marine metagenome | isolation source: seawater | place: Pacific Ocean: North | collected 2011 | reverse complement strand
TTTTGCAAAAAAACCAGCAAAAGGTGGTATGCCTGCCATTGAGAGTAATAGCATAACTATACATAAAGATGCGACTGGATTAAGCTGAGAAAATCCAGCTAGTCCCTGTAGATTTACAATTTGGGTGTTACCTGCCCTAAGCATCATTATGAAAGAAAAAACTCCTAATGAAGCTACAGTATATATAACTAGATATAATATGGAGGCTGATAGTCCTTCTGAAGAATTGGAAACAAGGCCTATTAAGACGTAGCCAATATTTGCAATAGTGCCGTAAGCAAATAATCTTTTTATATTTTCTTGCCTTAAGGCTGCTACAGAACCAATTAACATTGATAGTATAATCAAAATTACTATTATCTGTTGCCAAAGTTCTTCAAAATTTATAAATGGCTCGTTTAATACCTTTAATATAGCAACAAATATTGCTATTTTCGGAACTGTGATAAGAATAGTTGTAACAGAGCTAGGAGCTCCTTCATAAACGTCAGGCGTCCACATGTGAAAAGGAGCAGCCGATAATTTAAAGGCTAAGCCAGATAATATTAAAATTAAACCAAATGAAGCTAACAAGAAATTGTTATTAGTAAAATCATAGGCTTGAATTAAATCATAATTTGTAGTTCCAGTAATCGAATACGTTATAGAAACTCCATACAAAATTATTGCCGAAGCAATCGATCCCAAAATAAAATATTTTAAAGCTGCTTCGGAGCTTTTTAAAGAGTCGCGATTTAAAGCAACTAAAACATACAAGGATAATGATTGCAACTCTACTGATATGTATAACAGTAGAAAATCATTAGCAGAGACCATTAAAAGCATCCCTAATACAGCAAACAACATCAGTATAGGATACTCGAATAATTCTATATTGTTATTTTTAACATAACTTTTGGATACATATAAAATAGCAAAAGATAAACCTAAAATAAAAAGTTTTGCTACATTTGTAAAAACGCTATTAACAAATATTTTATTAGAATTAAAATTATCAATATCGGATAGTAAGATTAATACAAAAGTAATACATAATGTAGCCAAAGATAGAAGTGAAACTTTATTAAACTTATTTTTTTTTATAAATGCCCCTACTACAATACAAAGAAGAGCCCCTATAAAAATAATGACTTCTATGATATATAAGTTTAAATTTGGAAAATAATTCATAATAAATTAAAAGTTAATTAATAGTTTTGTAACTGAGCTCTCAGTTACATTAAGCATAATATTGGGTAATAATCCTAAAATTATAGTTATAAACGATAGTAATAACATTATTAAAATCTCCAAATAGTTTAAATCAGAAATTTTAGTTTCAGAATTATTGAGAGAGGTAGTAAAGACTATTTTTCTCACAAGAGACATCATGTAAATTGCTCCAAGAATTATACCCGATGCCAAAAGAAAACCGTAAATTAAAAAATTTTTAAAAACTCCAATTACAACCAAAAGTTCTCCTATAAAACCTGAGGTGCCAGGCAATCCAACAGAAGATAAAACTAAAATAATAAAAAAAACTGAAAAAATTGGCATGGCTTTGATCAATAGATTATAATCTAATATTATTCTTGATTTAGTTCTTTCATACAACAAACCAATGCTAAGAAATAAACCTGCTGAAACTATTCCATGACTAATCATTTGAAATAATGCGCCCTGAATACCAGTTTTCGTTATTGAAAAGATCCCTGCTGTAACATAACCCATATGGGCAACAGAAGAATAAGCTATTAATTTTTTAATATCTGTTTGTGCAAATGCTACAAGAGATGTGTAAACAACAGCTATTACTGATAGTATTATAATATAACTTGAAAAAAAACTAGATGCCTCAGGCAAAACTGGAAGTGATATCCTTAAAAATGCAAAAGCGCCAACTTTTAATAATACACCTGCTAAAATCATAGAACCTACAGTGGGTGCTTCAACATGTGCGTCAGGCAACCAAGTATGAAATGGCCACATAGGAACTTTTATAGCAAAGGATAAAAACATTCCTACCCACAGCCACTTTTGAATATATGTACTAAAATAATAATTATCTAATTGTGGAATTGATGTTGTATTTGAAATATAAGCCATATAAATAATAGCAATTAGAAAGAAAACAGACCCAGCTAAAGTGTATAAAAAAAATTTAAAAGAGGAATAGATCCTGTTTTTCCCACCCCATATACCTATTATTAAGAACATAGGTATTAACAAGCTTTCAAAAAATATATAAAATAATACTATATCTAAAGAACAAAAAACTCCTATTATTAATGCCTCTAAGATCAGCATAGCTATAACAAACTCTCTTGTTCTAAATTTAATAGATAGCTTTGAATAAAACAAACAAACAGGAAATAAAAATGTTGTTAATAGAATAAAGATTAATGAGATTGCATCAATTCCTAAGTGATAACTTACATTAAACTTATTTAATATATTTATTTTTTCTACAAATTGGAATTCAGCGCTATTAAAGTTAAATTGAAAAACTAAAATTATAGACAAAAATAATTCTACTAAAGCAATCCATATTGCTAATTCTCTTAAATTTTTTGAAATATTTTTTTCTTCTCCATTTATCAAGAATGCGATAAAAGCACCCAAGAGAGGTATTACGATTAAAGCTGTTAATAAGGGAAAAGAAACCACTTAATCCCTCTAAAAACTTATAAATATAAAACTGAAAAATAATATTATGCCTAATATCATAAAAGTAGCATAGCTAAATATTTTTCCATTTTGAAATTCTTTTAGGTATTTTGAAGCCGAATACACACTAAATGAAACTCCTATTGGACCAAGTCTATCAATAATATTTTGATCTATCTTTTCCCACAAAAAATTAGAAAAAGAAATAAGTTTTTTAACAAATATAAAATTATAAACCTTATCAAAGTACCATTTTTCTAAAAGTATAGAATATAATTTTATTATAAATCTGTTATTCAAATTATATAACTTCTTTAATTTTATAAAATAGAGCAAGACCAGACCAGATATTAATACGACAATAATAATCGGAAATAATTTAAAAATTAATGGAATATGATGTGCATTTTCTACAAAATTAATTTTTTCTTGATAGTACAAACTATCATTCCAAAATTTACTTTCTTTTACAATTTTATAAAAAAAGAAACCAGAAAAAACAGCTCCAATAGCTAGCAGACATAAAGGCACTATCATCACCAAAGGAGCTTCTTTAATTTTAGAAAAATCACTAATCTTTATGTTAGGGCTACCATGAAAAGTTAAATAAAGCAATCTCATAGAATAAATAGCGGTTAATCCTGCGCCAAAACATCCTAGATAATAAATTAAGTTTCCTTCTAAAGAATGAAGTGAAAAAGCAAACTCTAGAATTAAATCTTTGGAAAAATAGCCTGAAAAAGGAGGAATACCCATTAAAGCTAAAGAGCCCAAAATAATAAGAAAATAAGTAATAGGAATCCTTTTAAATAGTCCTCCTAATTTATTTATATTTTGTTCATGGTGGCAAACATGGATAACAGATCCAGCTGACAAAAATAATAATGCTTTAAAAAATGCGTGTGTTACCAAATGAAATATACCTAAACTGTAAGCTGATATTCCGCAAGCAAAAAACATATATCCTAATTGACTGCATGTAGAGTATGCGATTATTTTTTTAATATCATTTTGAAGTAATGCTACTGATGCTGCAAATAAACAAGTAATAATACCTACATATGTAATAAAACTTAAAGTAAATTCAGACAACTCAAATAATGGAGAACACCTTGCAACTAGAAAAACTCCTGCTGTTACCATCGTTGCCGCGTGAATTAAAGCTGATACAGGCGTAGGCCCTTCCATAGCATCAGGTAACCAAACATGCAGGCCTATTTGAGCCGACTTTCCCATAGCAGCAATAAATAAAAACATGGTAATTGCTGTAATCAAGTTAATCTCTAACCCCAACAAACTTAAGTTGGCATCTGAAAGCGAAGCTGTTTGCTGAAATACTTCATTAAAATTTAAGGATTGGAAATTAGTAAATATTAGTGCTATTGCAATTAGATATCCAAAATCTCCTACCCTGTTTACCAAGAATGCTTTAAGAGCTGCATTAGCAGCAGTATATTTTGAAAAATAATAACCCACTAATAAGTAAGAACATAAACCTACACCTTCCCAGCCAAGAAATAACTGTATGAAGTTATTTGCACTAACCAATATTAACATTGCAAAGGTAAATAAAGATAAATAACAAAAAAATCTTGCTTTATATAAATCTTTTTCCATATAGCCTATAGAAAAAATATGTACTATAGCTGAAACAGAGTTAACCACAAGGAACATAATTGCTGTCAGTGGATCATAAAACACAGAAAAATTTATATTTAAATTTCCAAGTTTAATCCAACTATAAATGTCATAATTTCCAGTAAAATCATTTAGCTTGAGATAGCAAAAAATTGATAACAATGCAGATATACTTATTATAATCGAAGATACGGTGCCTGCTTTATTTTTATCTCGTAAAATTATTAAAAGAGCACATATGATAGTGCTTATAAGTGGCAAAATAAATATAATTACTGGCAAATCCATTTATCCTTTTAATTGTTCAGCATCCTCAACTTTTATTGATCCTCTATTTCTGAAAAAAACAACAATAATTGCCAAGCCAATAGCAGCTTCAGCAGCTGCAACTGTTAAGACGAACATTGTAAATATTTGCCCTGTTAGATTACCATGAAAGTTTGAAAATGCTACTAGATTAATGTTTACAGCAAGTAATAAAATTTCAATTGACATTAAAATAATTATTATACTTCTTCTATTTAAAAATATTCCAAGTATACCGATACAAAATAATATGGCAGAAAGCATTGTAAAATAGGTAGGTTCAATTTGCATCAGTTTTTACCTATTTTAATTATTTCAATAGAATCTTTTTTACTTCTTGAGACTTGCTCGTTAATATTCTGTCTTAGAACCCCTTCTCTTTTTCGTAAAGTTAGAATGATAGCTCCGAGCATTGCTACTAACAAAATACAACCAGAAATTTGAAATGGCAGGAAATATTCAGTATATAAAACTTCCCCGATAGCATGAGAGTTTGATGTAGGTGAAAAGGTTTCTGTTTGTTTATTAAAAATAATATCCAAATTAGAAAAAGAAAATATTAGTTCAAGCAAAAGTATTGTTGCTACTAAAGAACCTGAAAAAATATATTTTTTAGCCTGTGTCTTTATCTCATCGATGCCAACATTTAACATCATTACAACAAATAAAAATAAAACAGCAACTGCCCCGACATAAACTATTAGCAAAATCATTGCTAAAAACTCAGCACCCGCTAAAACAAATATTCCGGCAGAATTTACAAAAGCAAGAATCAGAAAAAAAACTGAATGTACTGGATTGCGAGAACTTATTACTGCAATTGAAGAAATTACAGTAATGCAAGAAAATAGAAAAAAAAATAAAGTCATATAAATAACTAAGTTATTTATATTCTATATCAGTATTAATGTTTTTTTGCAAAGCTTCCTCCCAACGATCTCCATTATCTAACAGTTTTTGTTTATTATAAATTAGTTCCTCATGAGTTTCCGTAGCAAATTCATAATTTGGACCTTGAACAATTGCATCTACTGGACAAGCCTCTTGACATAGACCGCAGTAAATACATTTTGTCATATCTATATCGTATCTAGTGGTTTTTCTACTTCCATCATCTTTTTCTTCTGCATCTATAGTAATCGCTAAAGCCGGACAAATCGCCTCACATAACTTACAAGCTATACATCTTTCTTCACCGTTTGCATATCTTCTTAATGCATGCTCTCCTCTAAATCTTGAGCCTAACTTACCTTTTTCATATGGGTAATTTATAGTTACAGAAGGGCTAAACATTCTTACTAAAGTAAGGTATAGCCCCCTAACTATATCTATCATTAAAAAAGACCTTAATAATTTAATAATATTTTTCATAGTCTAACTTTCATAATTTGGTAATAAATCAAAAAAAATAAGAAAGGTTGCTGTTAAGATAACCCAGAATAATGACAATGGTAAAAATACTTTCCAACCCAGTCTCATTAGTTGATCATATCTAAACCTAGGAAGCGTAGCTCTTACCCACAAAAATATAAAAAGTAGCATGCCTACTTTTAAAAAGAACCATACAAATCCAGGAATCCATTCTATTAAATTACTCTCAAATGGCGGCAACCATCCTCCTAGAAAAAGAATTGTTCCTAGAGAACTCATAAGAATCATAGCAGAATATTCTCCAAGAAAGAACATTGCAAATAACATAGATGAATATTCTGTAAAATAACCTGCTACCAATGCTGATTCATCTTCAGGCAAATCAAATGGAGCTCTATTAGTCTCAGCAAGAGCCGAAATTACAAAAACTACAAACATAGGAAATAAGGGTAGTACAAACCAACATGATTTTTGTGCTAAAACTATGTCAGATAAATTTAGCGAACCGACGCACAGTAATACGCATACTATTACAAAACCAATAGAAACTTCATAAGAAACCATTTGAGCTGCAGATCTTAGAGCTCCAAGAAAAGCATATTTTGAATTACTAGCCCATCCTGCCATAATAATACCGTAAATTGACAAAGATGATACAGCAAATAGATATAATATCCCAATATTAACATTCGATAAAACTATGTCTTCTGAGATTGGTATAACACTCCATGCTATCAGAGATAATGAAAAAGAAATCATTGGAGCTAATATAAAAATTAGTTTGCTTGAACTAGCTGGAATAATAGTTTCTTTTGAAAAGAGTTTAACACCATCTGCAAAAGGTTGAAGTAATCCAAAAAAACCAACGACATTTGGACCCTTCCTATATTGAACTAAAGCAATAACTTTTCTTTCTAAATAGGTTAAAAACGCGACTGCGATTAACAGAGGTCCTATAATTAAAAGCACATAAAGCACCAAAGTAAAAAAATATACAAAATTATTAAGATCAAATGCCATTATTTTTAAATTTCTTTATACTTAAAATTTCTCTAACACAATTGGCCATATTCTCTGACGACCTCGAAATATTACATGTTTGATAAAAGTTACTTAATAAAAACTCATTTTTTTCTGAAGAAAGTGAAATTTTTTGATCCTCTAAAAAATGCCATTTCGCTTTTGTTAAATTACCTACATTTGACAAAGAAGGGTAGTCTTTAAACATGCTAGCAACTAATTCATTGTGATTGTTGAATTGTATTGTGGATTTAAATTTTTGATCCAGTGCTTTAAATACTTTCCATCCATCCACAGCTCTTCCTGGATTAGCAATTATTTTTTTTGTAAATTGCGGTCTTCCCTCTATGTTAACATATAAAGCTTTTTTTTCTGTGAAAGCTGTTGTAGGAAGTACGACATCTGATAAAGAAGCATACCTATCTCCATGATGGCCTATGTAAATTAAAAAAGTATTTTTTAAATCATCATGACTTAACTCAAAATCATCTGCTTCAATCAAAAATAAAATATTTATTTTGCTACTTTTTATAGAATCTTTGATTTTTTTGGCTGACATGCCGCCTTTGTATGGAACAAATTCTACAGTTAAACCTCCCACCCTTGAGGCATATTTATTAAGAACATTAAATCCATTCCAATCTTCTTTGATTAGATTTGATTTCTGAGCAATCATCTTAACTAAATCATGGACTTCTTTTCCTTGTTTGGTTTCTAAAATACTATCTCCTAATATAATCATAGGAAAATCTGCTTTTTCAAAAAATAAGCTTATTTTCTTTTGTATTGAGCTTTTAGCTAAAGAATATATGTCGTTACCCAGGTTATTTATTTTATAAGTAAGATCTCCTGGGGTGCATAAACTCATAATTTCCAAATCTCCTGATAACCATCTCTGTCTAATCCTAGCATTAAGAACAGCTGCTTCTCTTTTAGGGTCACAACCAATAACAAGCAATTTATCTATCTTGTCTATGTTTTGTATACCAGAATTAAACAACCAATCACTAGTATTTTTAAAAGGAATATTTGACAGATTAAACCTGCAGTCAATATTATTGATATTTAAACTTTTAAAAAATTCTTTTGCTGTATACATTGTCTCAGTATCAGTTAAAGAGCCAGATACTGCAGCAATATTTTCAGATTTACTTTTTTTAATTTTTTTATAAATAATATCTAACGCATTATTCCAATCGCAAGGTTTTAATTTCCCATTTTTTTTCAAAAAAGGTTCATCTATTCTTTGATTAGATAGGCCATCGTAAAAAAACCTTCCCTTATCCGACAGCCATTCTTGATTTATTTCTTCATTCTCTCTTGGAAGTATTCTTTTAATTTCTCCATTAAATTCGTCAATTCTTGTATTGGACCCTACAGCATCACTAACATCTATAGAGTTATTATGGTTTAATTCCCAGGGTCTAGCGGTAAAAGCATAAGGTTTTGATGTTAAAGCTCCTACTGGACACAAATCGATAATATTTCCTGATAACTCGCTACTTATCCCACCTTCAATAGTAGAAGTTATCTCCATGCCTTCTCCTCTATTTATAGCTCCTAATTCATGAGTACCAGCTACTTCGTCCATAAACCTAACACACCTGGTGCAATGAATACATCTGGTCATTACTGTTTTTATTAGGGGTCCGAAATTTTTATCTTCGACTGCTCTTTTATTGTCATTATATCTACTTACTGACTTTCCAAAATACATCGATTGGTCTTGTAAATCGCATTCCCCCCCTTGATCACATATTGGACAATCCAGAGGATGATTAATTAACAGAAATTCCATAACCCCTTTTCGCGCCTTTTCTACTTTATCTGTATTGGTTTTAATAACCATTTCGTTTGCCGCCGGCATTGCACATGAAGCGACTGGCTTTGCTGATTTTTCTATTTCCACTAAACACATTCTACAATTTCCAGCAATTGATAATCTATCATGATAACAAAACCTGGGTATCTCTTCACCAGCGGCCTCACATGCCTGCATTACAGTTGCTCCTTCAGGGACTTCGATAACTTTATTATTCACTTTAAGTTTTATCATTCTGCAGATTCTCTTAATGTATTTTCTAAAATTCTTTGCTCAATTTCGTCTCTGTAATGTCTTATTAACCCCTGAACTGGCCAAGCAGCAGCGTCACCTAAAGCACATATTGTATGATTCTCCACTTGCGAACAAACGTCATTTAATTTATCTATATCGTCAATTCTTGCTTCTCCGACACAAAGTCTTTGCATCATTTTAAGGATCCAACCTGTACCTTCCCTACATGGAGTACATTGCCCACAACTTTCGTGGTTATAAAATCTAGATAATCTAGTAATAGCTTTTATTAAATCAGTATTTTTGTCCATGACTATTACACCTGCCGTACCTAATCCGCTTTTTACCTCTTTGAGACTGTCAAAATCCATACTTAAGTTATCGCAAACTGAGGCTGGAATTAATGGAGTAGACGATCCTCCTGGAATAACGGCTTTTAATTGTTTCCATCCACCCTTTATCCCATTTGCATATTTATCTATAAGTTCTTTAAGAGGAATTCCCATCTCCTCTTCCACTGTACAAGGAGAATTTACATGACCAGAAATACAAAAAAGTTTGGTTCCAGTATTATTTTCTTTTCCTATATTTGCGAACCAGTTTCCTCCCCTTTTAAGAATTTCAGGAACTACCGAAACAGTTTCCACATTAGAGACAGTTGTCGGACAACCATATAAGCCAACATTAGCTGGAAATGGTGGTTTAAGTCTGGGCTGCCCTTTTTTACCCTCTAGACTTTCTAATAATGCAGACTCTTCTCCGCAGATGTATGCGCCAGCGCCTCTATGAACAAAAACATCAAGATCCCATCCTGTATTTAAGATATTTCTTCCTAGGAGTTTATCTTTATAACATTCGTCAATAGCTCTTTGTAAGTTTTTGTATTCATTATAAAATTCTCCTCTTATGTAGATGTATGCAGTATGAGCTTGCATTGCAATTGAGGCATAAAGTATTCCTTCTAAAAGTTTAAATGGTTCATTTCTAAGTATTTCTCTATCTTTACATGTTCCTGGTTCACTTTCGTCAGCATTAATAACTATATAGTGAGGCTTATCCTTAACCTCTTTTGGCATGAAAGACCATTTTAACCCGGTTGGAAAACCTGCTCCTCCTCTTCCTCTCAGTCCAGACTTTTTTACCTCATCTAATATCCAATCTTTACCTTTAACAATAATATCTTTAGCTTCAGTCCAATCTCCCAAACTTTTTGCTACATCTAATCCAAAACCAGAAAATCCATAAATGTTCTTAAATATTTTATCTTTTTTACTAAGCATTCTATTTTCTCTCCATATTTTTAAATGGTTCCCCCCCTAATCTTCCTCTAACTTGTGTTCCAATTTTAACCTTTTTATCATTTTTTAAATCATTCAATAGTTTTAATAGAGATTCATTATTTAAATCCTCATAATAATCATCATTAATTTGTACCATTGGTGCATTAACACATGCTCCTAAACACTCTACTTCTTTAAGTGTAAACATGCCGTCATTTGTGGTTTGCCCTACTTCAATGTTTAAAAATTTTTTACAAGTATCTAAAAGATCGTCGCTTCCACTAAGCCAGCAAGGAGTTGTAGTGCAAAATTGTATAAAGTATTTTCCCACTGGTTTTAAATTAAACATTGAATAAAAAGTAGCCACTTCATAAACCTTTATGAAAGGGATATTTATGATTTTTCCTACCTCCTTCATAGCAGCTTCTGGTATCCATCCATTACATTGCCTCATAGCCAAATCCAATAATGGCATTACAGCACTAGCAGATTGACCTTTACGATATTTTTTTAAA
>MDTC01176673.1_pt1 | contig 10832 bp, 6 predicted proteins | sample 811181 | NCBI WGS metagenome assembly MDTC01 (sample SAMN05326644, study PRJNA326480) | marine metagenome | isolation source: seawater | place: Pacific Ocean: North | collected 2011 | reverse complement strand
AGCCCACTTAAATGGGTGGTAATGTTAGCACCTCTTGGAATGGTTTTTTATATTTCAGCAAGAATAAATAGTATATCAGCAGAAAAAGCTAGAAGCTTATTCTACGTATATGCTGGTCTGATGGGTCTTTCAATATCTTCATTGTTACTAGTCTATACAGGTGCATCGGTTGTAAGAGCATTTTTCGTAACTGCTGCCGCCTTTGCTGCCCTTTCCATTTATGGATATACAACTAAAAAATCTTTATCAGGATTAGGTTCATTTTTAATGATGGGTGTTTTTGGCCTTATCATAGCTCAAATAGTAAATATTTTTATGGCATCAACACAGTTAGATTTTATGATTTCAATAATTGGCGTTTTGATATTTGCTGGTTTAACTGCCTATGACACTCAAAAAATTAAAAACATGTATTTAGCTGGTGATAATAATGAAACGGCTGGTAAAAAATCAGTTATGGGAGCATTAACACTTTATCTTGATTTTATATTAATGTTTCAATTCTTACTTATGTTCCTAGGAAATAGGGAATAAGATCAATTTTCAAAATAAAAAAACTAAAGCCATCTTAGATGGCTTTTTTTATTTATAACCAATAATATCTTTTATTTTTTGATTTATTTTACTGGAGTTAGGTTTTGTTGTGCTAGCGTACCAAGAAACTAATTCCCCATTTTTATCAATTAGGTATTTATAAAAATTCCATTTAGGAAAAGCTAAATAACCAGCTTCTTTTTTAATCCATTTAAAAAAATCATGACCTTCATCACCTTTTATTTTTGTGATTTCTGTTAACAAAAAACTTATACCAAAGTTAACAGAACAAAATTCTTTAACCTTTTTATTTGTCGATAGTTCTTGGTTACCAAAATCATTTGAGGGTATACCCAATACAATAAGATCATTTTGTTTATATTTATTATAAAGTTCTTGTATATCATTGTATTGATTAGTAAAGCCACATAGTGACGCTGTATTTACTATGAAAATTGGTTTACCTTTAAAATCAACCAATTTAATTTCTTTTCCATCAATGGATTTAAATTTGTATTTATAAGCATTGCTATTTGCGTTTGAATTATTAGACATAACAATTCCTAATATCATAAATACAAAAAGAAAAATATTTTTCATAATTCAACTTGTCCAAACCTGATTTATAGTATTATCTATCATATCTTTGCCTTTAGATTGAATTAACAAATCCCTAATATATTTGGTTAGTTTTTGTGAGTTTAATACTTGGCCAACGATTTCAGATTTTTTTGAGATCAAATTTCTTTTTAAAGACCTGTTTTGAATAAAAGTCCTTACCATTTCATTTAAATTATCATTATTTTCTAAAAAATTTTTTAAAAAAACAGCATCCTCTAGAATTTGGTTTCCTCCTTGTGCTAAGTGTGGAAGCGTAGGAAAAGCTGCTTCACCAAATAAAAAAACATCTTTTTTGAATATTGATGTTTTTTCATTCATATTATGAGGAACAAAATTTGTTATCCAATTCAAGTTTTTGGGGATTAAATAGAGTAAAGATTTACTTATAATCTGGGGAGGTAAAAAGTTGTTATTTAATGGAACAAAAATATAGTTGGTAGCTTTTTTGTTTTTAATTATTGTTGGGTAAATAACAAAATACCCATGTGAATGTAATAAAATTTGCAGTACTCTTTTTGTCAGATTATAATGATTATTATCTACCGAAACAGATCTAAAAATTTTTTTTAAATTAACATTTTTATTTGATCCAACAACAAACCTTCTTGATACTCCATCAATACCATCTGCGCCAATCACGAAATCTGTTTTAAAAACTCTTCCCTCAGAGTCTACAAGTTCTTTATTAAGTTCGTTGGGTATTATGTGATCTATTGTAGATTCAAATATTTTAATTTTTTTATTAGAAAGTGCTTTATTTTTTAAAACTTTAATGAGGTTTTCTCTACTAATTGATCCATAAGCTTCAACATTGTTTATTAGGTTATAATTAGACAACAATTCTAAAATTTCTTCAGAATTTATTCTTTTAATATGAATAGCGTTTAAGGGCTCAAATGATGATTTAATGTCGTTAATATTAATAATTTGATTTAGAGCCAGCCAGCCATTAGGAGCAATTTGTTGTGAACCAAAATTTTTACTTTTACCTTCAAAGATGTTTACAGAGAATCTTTTCTTTGTAAAAATTGCTGCAATCAACCAGGCAGAAAAGCCTCCGCCAATAATAGATATATTTTTTGTCATTAAAAATTTAATTTCTTTAATATTTATTTAAGGCAAACTCTTTAAGTTTAAGTAATAATAAACTATTTATTCACATAATATATATATTTTAGACTATAACAAAATATAATGTTATTTATCATAAATTAATGTTTCTTATATTTGAAATTTAGAGTTAATTTATTTATTGTTTTAAAAAATACTAAAGATATATTTTCACTTTTTAATTGCCTTGGAAAATTTAATGAGCACTAAATTACAAAAAGAACTTCAAGAAATTGGCGTAGAAAATACAAAAGAAATTTTCTATAACCCAAGTTATGAGTTTCTGTATGAAAAAGAAAATTCAACAGATTTAGAGGGGTTTGAAAAAGTCCAGAATACGGAGTTTGGTGCTGTAAATGTTATGACAGGTATCTATACAGGTAGATCACCCAAAGATAAATATATATTAGAAGACGAAAATACAAAAAACACTTTATGGTGGACTTCTGATTCTTCAAAGAACGATAACAAACCAATTAATAAAGAAGTTTGGAACAGTCTTAACAGTATTGTAACTAAACAGCTATCAAACAAAAAATTATATGTTATTGATGCTTTTTGTGGTGCCAACAAAGATACATGCTTAAAGGTAAGGTTTGTTATGGAAGTAGCTTGGCAAGCTCATTTTGTAAAAAACATGTTCATTAGACCTACTGAAGAAGAACTTAAAGATTTTGTTCCTGACTTTCATGTATTAAATGGCTCAAAATCAAACAATAAAAACTTCAAAAATGACGGATTAAACTCAGAAACATTTATAGCATTTAACTTAACAGACAAAATCCAAATTATTGGAGGTAGTTGGTATGGTGGAGAAATGAAGAAGGGTATGTTCTCTGTTATGAATTACCTGCTCCCTCCTAAAAATATAGCATCAATGCATTGTTCAGCGAATAAAGGGAAAGATGATTCTGTTGCTTTGTTCTTTGGATTATCAGGTACCGGTAAAACAACACTTTCTACTGACCCCAAGAGAGAACTAATTGGAGACGATGAACACGGATGGGATGAAGATGGTGTATTTAACTTTGAAGGTGGTTGTTATGCAAAGACTATAGATCTAGATAAAGATAAAGAGCCTGATATATTTAAAGCTATTAGAAGAGATGCTCTCCTTGAAAATGTAACTGTAAATGCAAATGGTGAAGTTGATTACAGTGATACTTCAGTGACACAAAATACAAGAGTGTCATATCCAATTTATCACATAGACAACATAGTAAAGCCAATTTCAAAAGGTAAACATGCATCTAAAATTATTTTTTTAACAGCCGATGCTTATGGGGTACTTCCTCCAGTTTCTAGACTTTCTTATGAACAAGCTGAATATCATTTTCTTTCTGGTTTTACAGCAAAACTAGCTGGTACTGAAAGAGGGGTTACTGAACCTCAACCAGCTTTTTCTGCATGCTACGGTGCGGCATTTTTGATGCTTCATCCCACTATGTACTCCAATGTTTTGTCAAAAAAAATGAAAGATGCTAATTCAAAAGTTTTTTTGGTAAACACTGGATGGAATGGTCAAGGAAAAAGAATATCTCTAAAAAATACAAGGCTAATCATTGATGCAATTTTAAGTGATGAGTTAGATGAAATCGAAACTGAAAACATTCCATATTTTAACTTAAAAATTCCAGTAAAGGTAAAAGATGTCCCAACAGATTTACTAGACCCTCGAAACACCTGGGCATCTTCTAATTTGTGGAATGATAAAGCAAAAGAATTAGCCAAGCTATTCATTAATAATTTTCATAAGTTCTGTGATAATGATCATGGAAAAAAACTACAAAAATCAGGGCCTACTTTTTAAATGATTAGAAAATAATAAATTAATTATAAAGGAATGAAATGAAATTTATTTTATCTATTATTTTTTTTGTGATTTTCTTTTCTATATCAACTACCCAGGCCCAATATTCAAAAAAAAGCAAAGGAACTAGTGTAACATTGGTTGACGTTGCTAATGTTCAAAATAAAAATATTGAGGAAAAGACAAGTGCTATTGGAAGACTTGTGGCGCTCAATCCTATTATAGTTTCATCTAAGATAAACCAAGAAATTTTAAAAATTCATTTTAAAATAGGTGGTGAAGTAAAAAAGAATGATGTCTTATTTACCCTAGATTCCAAAAACATACTTAGGAATATCAAAAGAATATCTGCTGAAATAAAGTATGAAGAAGATACATTAAACTTCTTAAAGAAGAAGCTTGAATTGAGAGCCTCAAAGGCTAATAATGCAAAATATTTAAGGTCACAAAATATTATTACACAAGATAATTTAGATAATGTTGAAATTGCCCTTATTCAAAACCAGCAAGAAATTTCTCAAAGAATTTATAATATTAAAAAACTAAGAATCTTACTTGATGAAAACAAAGAAAACCTAAATTATACAAAAATTTTATCACCAGTAAATGGGAATATAATTGATATTAATTCTCAAGTTGGCGCTGTTATAACTAAAGGTAAAGTTTTAGCATCTATATTGGAAGATGGATTTTATGAAATTGAAACAGATTTACGTGCAGATATAGCTTCAAAAGTACGAGTGGGTTCGAGTGTTGATATCATTAATAATCAACAAAAATTCAGTGGTAAAATAAGAGGAATTGTCAACTCTGAAAACATTAGAACTGGCACACGTAAAATAAGAATTAGTGTGGGTAAATCTTTACCTAAAAATCTTACTGCTTCAGGAACTAGGTTTTCTCTTGAAATTTCAGTTGGTAATAACTTAAAAAGAGTCTTAATTCCTAAAGATGCACTAACACCAATTGGAGAAAGACAATTTGTATATTTATACGATAAAGGTCTAGCCAAAAGAAAGTTCGTCAAAACTGGAATTTCAGTGGGTGATAATATTGAAATTCTAAACGGTTTAAAAGAAGGTGAAATTGTTGTTATTAAAGGTAACGAGAACTTAAGACCAAACCAGCCAATCAAAATTAAAAAGAAACAATAAAGACATAGCAGGGTATCATCAAAAATGAATGGTTTGATTAAGTTAGCAATTAAACAACCAATTGCTGTTGCAGCAATGGTTTTTTTGATAATTGCCTTCGGCCTTGTAGCTCTTCAAAAAATTCCTATACAAATGACCCCCGACATAGATAAACCTATCCTTCAAGTAAGAGTTTCATGGCCCGGAGCATCTCCTGAAGATGTCGAAAGAGAAGTAGTTACTAGACTTGAACTAGCAGTTGCGTCTTTGTCAGGAATAGAAAATGTAGAATCTGACAGTAGATTTGGTTCTGGAAGGGTAACTCTTACCTATTCTGTAGGACAGGATATGGATATTGCTCTTATACAACTTTTGAGTAAAGTGTCGGCAATTGATGGCCTGCCATCTGAGTCAAAAAGGCCAACCGTCCGTACTTCTAATTCGGATGATAGTCCAATTTCGAGGTTGGCAATGGTTAAATTGCCTGATTCTGAAGTAGATGATTTAGCTTCACTAGGGGATTTCGTAGAGTTTGAAATAATTGAAAAACTATCTCGTATTGAAGGGATATCAGAAATTACATTCCGTGGTGGAGAAAAAAAAGAACTAAAAGTGGCAATAGATACTCAAAGGTTAGCAGAGTTTTCAATTTCTATACCTACCGTTTTGGAGGCTTTGAGAGCAAGCTCTGCCCAAGTAACTGCTGGTGAAATTATAGAAGGTAAACGAACTTATTCCTTAAGAGCTGAAGCAATTTCTTATACTCCTAACACTGCTAAAAATATTGTTCTTAGGTCAGAAACAGGTTCAGATGGCATACCTGTAAATGTAAGATTGGAGGATGTAGCAAAAGTTTATATGTCCTACAAAAAACCTACTAGTTTTAGAAGAATGAACGGCCAAGATGCTATTACATTTGCTGTAATAAGAGAACCAAATTCAAACGTAGTAGAGATTATTGATAACTTAAAAATTGAAATAGAAAAGTTAAATAAAGGTGTACTTTCTGAGAGTGGACTCATTTTAAAAAATGTATACGACGAGACAGTATATATAAATGCTGCTATAGCCCTTGTTCAGCAAAATATAATCATTGGTGGTATACTTGCTGTTTGTATCTTAATGCTATTTTTAAGAAGCTTTAGACCAACTTTAATCATTATGCTTGCAATACCAGTATCTGTTATAGGTACTTTTGTAGCAATTTCTTGGCTAGGTCTTTCAGTAAACGTAATCTCGTTGGCAGGGTTAGCTTTCGCTGTAGGGATGGTTGTTGATGCCTCTATTGTAAGCCAAGAAAATATTTATAGGTTAAGGCAATCAGGTATGTCTCCTATTATGTCATCATACCAAGGCGCAAGACAAGTATGGGCACCAATTCTTGGTTCTGCACTAACTACAGTTGTTGTTTTTATACCTATTTTATCAATTGAGCTTCCTATAGGACAATTGTTTAGGGATATAGGTATTGCGATTTCCGTATCTGTTTTAATTTCTGTTTTCATTTCTATTACATTAATTCCTACAATAGCTTCTAAGTTATTAAGTAAGAATATGGACGGTCAGAAAAAGACATTTTCAATATTATTTATAGACTCATTTGCCTCTAAATTTGCAAAGTTAATACAAATTTATGCTCTCTGGTCAACGAAATCTCTTAATTTGGGTCTTTCTGTGGTTTTGGGATTGATTGTAACTGCAGGCTCAATTATTTTTTATTTTTTACCACCACTTGATTATTTGCCAGATGGTAATAGGAACTTTGTTTTTGCACGTATTATGGTTCCTCCTGGTTATAATAAGGAAGCAACAGTAGATATTTCCCGTGCAATGGAAAAGGCAGCAAGGCCTCTATGGGAAGCAGAAAGTGATGGTCCTTATGGCAAACCAAAAATTGATCGTTTTTTCTTTGTTGCATATTCAGGAGGTGCTTTCGCTGGTGCAGCTACTGAGGACCCCAGAAGAGTTAAAGAAATTTTACCTGTTCTTACAAAACCTATAAGGTCACAACCTGGAGCCCGTGCTTTTGCTCAACAAGCTTCTTTGTTTGGAAGGTCTGTAGGCGGGGCTAGGGTAATTAAATTAGAAATAACGGGGCCTTCTTTAGATTTAATTCAACCAACGGCTCAAAAAGTTATGAGAGCTGTAAGAAGTCAGTTTCCTCCTAGCCAAGGGCATCAGATACGTTCTGTTCCTCAAATGGGAACAGGTTCCCCTCAAGTAATGATTAGTCCTATTTCTGAAAAACTAGCAAATATTGGAATGTCCGCAAGAGATTTTGCACAATCTATAGACGTTTATAACGATAGTGTTAGAGTTAGAGAAATTCCGTTCGAAGGAAAATTAATAGATTTAGTTTTAACATCAGATAAAGCTAATATTAGTAAAATTGATAATCTAAAAGACCTACCTTTAATTACTAAAACAGGTGAATTAGTAAGGTTGTCTCAAGTTGCAGATATTAAGTTAATAGGTGTTCCAGAACAAATCAAAAGGTTATCTGGAAGAAGAGTAATTACTCTTCAACTACGACCCCATGAAAGTATATCTCTGGAGGATGCTGTATTAAAACTCCAGAATTCGGTTGTAACTCCTATTTCAAAAGATATTCAAGGAGGAGTTTCTATAAATTTATCTGGAGCTGCTAGTGAACTTGAACGTACTTGGGTAGCAATGAAAAATAATGTGTTGATAGCTCTATTTGTAATTTTTTTATTGCTAACTGTTTTAATGAGGTCATTTATTCTTCCACTTGTTATAATGATTACAGTTCCTATAGCTGGAGCAGGTGGTGTAATAGCACTTGTTGTTTTAAATAAGTTTCAACCACAACCTTTAGATATGTTAACTATGCTAGGTTTTATAATATTGGCAGGTATTGTAGTGAACAACTCCATTTTGATGGTTGAGCAAACTTTGTGGCATATTAGATACGAAAGTATGAAAATTTCTGAAGCAATTACCGAAGCCACAAGAAATAGAATTAGGCCAATATTTATGTCCACTCTTACTAGTTTATTTGGACTAATTCCTTTAGTTATTTTCCCTGGCTCTGGATCTGAATTATATAGAGGAATAGGTACAGTTGTGTTTGGAGGGTTGGCATCATCTGCAATATTAACATTACTGATGGTTCCTCCGTTACTGGCAATTGCTCTTAAGACTCATAAAGTTCAACCCGTTTTAGATGATAAAGAAGACTTGTTAGTATAGTATTCAAAAAGTTTTGCTTTGTTTCCTACTTATTATTTTTATTTAGTGACAAGAGGCTAATTAAGGGGCTATATAAGCCTCTTTAAATTAAATAAGTAAAATTGAGTTTGGTAATGACTGATAATAAAACTGCTGAAGACAAAATCAAATTAATAAGAAATATTGCAATAGTTGCGCACGTAGATCACGGTAAAACAACTCTTGTTGACACCTTGTTGCAACAATCTGGTACATTTGCTGCGCATTCAGAAACAGTTGAAAGAGTAATGGACTCTAATGATTTAGAAAAAGAGCGCGGTATTACTATTTTATCAAAAAATACGGGTCTAAATTGGAAAGATTTTAGAATTAATATCGTGGACACTCCTGGTCATGCTGACTTTGGTGGAGAAGTTGAAAGAGTAATTTCCATGGTAGATTCTGTTTTATTGCTAGTTGATGCAGTTGATGGCCCCATGCCGCAAACTGGTTTTGTTACTAAAAAAGCTTTACAAGCCGGTTTGCGTCCGATTGTAGTTATTAACAAAGTAGATAGGGAGGGTGCAAGGCCAGACTGGGTTCTTGATCAAACATTTGATCTTTTTGATAGATTAGGTGCGGATGAAAACCAACTAGATTTTCCAGTAGTTTACGCATCAGCTATTCAAGGCTGGGCAACTGATGATTTATCAAACAAAAAAGATAATATGGATACTATTTTTGAAACTATAATCAAAAATGTTTCGTACCCTAATGTTGATGTTTCGGGTAACCTACAAATGCAAATATCAGCTTTAAGTTACTCAAGCTATGTTGGTATAATTGGAACTGGCAGGATAAGAAGAGGACAATTAAAGAAGGGACAGCAAGTTTCTATTGGAAATGTAAATGGAGATGTGCGTGCTGGAAAAGTTTTACAAATTATGAATTTTCATGGTCTTGAAAAAAAAGAGGTCGATGAAGCAACAGCTGGAGATATTGTAGCAATAAGTGGTTTAGGGGAATTAAAAATCTCTGATACTATATGCGAATTTGGTAAATTCGATGTTTTAGAAAAACTTTCAGTTGATGAACCAACTCTCAGTATGATTATACAGGTAAATGATAGTCCTTTTGCAGGACAAGAGGGTAAGCTAGTAACTAGTAGATCTATTAGAGATAGACTGCATCAAGAATTAAAAACAAATGTGGCTCTCAGAGTTGAGGATACTAACAACCCAGACAAATTTCGAGTTTCTGGCAGGGGTGAACTTCATTTATCAATTTTAATAGAAAATATGAGAAGAGAGGGATTTGAATTGGGGGTATCTTCCCCTGAGGTTATTACAAAAAAAATAGATAATGTAACTAAAGAACCATATGAAAACGTGACTATAGATGTTGAAGAAATTCATCAAGGTAAGATTATGGAAAAAATGGGAGAAAGAAAAGGCCAATTATTAGATATAGTGCCTGATGGGAAAGGAAGAGTTCGTCTAGATTATAATATGACTAGTAGAGGTTTAATAGGCTTTAGGTCAGAATTCTTAACATTAACGTCAGGATCAGGATTATTATATCATACTTTTGATAAGTATGGTCCAATAATTCAAGGCTTAACTACTGGAAGAAGAAATGGTGCATTAATATCCATAGGGCAGGGAAAAGCATTACCCTACGCTTTGTTTAACCTGCAAGATAGAGGTAAAATGATCATTGAAAATGGGCTGGAAGTTTATGAGGGAATGATTATAGGCATCCATAGCAGGAATAATGATTTAGTTGTTAATCCTCTTAAAGGTAAACAATTAACGAATGTTAGGGCTTCAGGTAGTGATGAAGCTGTCACCCTAACAACACCTATAAATGTTACTTTAGAGTTTGCTCTAGAGTTTATAAATGATGATGAATTAGTAGAAGTAACTCCAAACAGTATAAGAATAAGAAAAAAATTATTAAAAGAACATGAAAGAAAAAAAGCTGCTAGGGCTGCTTCATAAATTATAATTTATAATTTTTTTGTTTATTGAATTCTTCTTTGGTGTCTATGTCTAGAATAGTTCCTATATCAGTTTTTACTGTTACATAATCTTTATTCTTAATTTGAGACCTTGCGCCAAAGTCGCCTTCAAGATTTTTAAGAATTTCAAAATAGCTTTTGGGGAGGATGACGGGGTTTCCAATGTTAGAGTTATATTGGGGAAAAATAACCTTTTCAGAATTTAATTCATAAAATTTGTCTTCTAATTTTTTTATATCTTTCTTTGATAAAAGAGGCATGTCTGCAGGGATAATCATAACACCTTGGACATAGTTTTCTAATTGTTTAACTGCGCATGAAATAGAAGTTCCTATTCCTTTTTCATAGTCAATATTATTAACAATTTTAATGCTAGGATTATTTATCAGCCTAACAATTTTTGTAAACTCATGTCCTACTACAACTAATAATT
>MDTC01108137.1_pt1 | contig 10832 bp, 7 predicted proteins | sample 811181 | NCBI WGS metagenome assembly MDTC01 (sample SAMN05326644, study PRJNA326480) | marine metagenome | isolation source: seawater | place: Pacific Ocean: North | collected 2011 | reverse complement strand
CAGAAGCCGAGAGTATGAGAGCATGTCTTCAGATTCGATTTCATCCATTCCAAATGCTACTGCTTCCATCCCTGCATCTTCTGCAGCTTTGCAAATATCCATAGATAATAATTCAGAATTACCAGTTTCGGTTCCGTAAAGCACGATTAATTTATTTTCTTCACTCATTTTCAAATCACCATTTCCTTGTGCGCTATGGGCAATGGAACAAGGGGCTATACTTTATTTTTAGGGTGGCCTAAAAATGGCTTTTTTTGCGCCTGCTCTACAATACCGAGTTGATTTTTTGTTGTACAACTTCAACAGTGTTGGTCAAACATTTTTTGCCCAATCTGCTGGTGGCTTTGATACATCGATTTTTGTTATTTCTGCCCACTCGACTTTTCTTGGCGTCTTTTCACCTACAACGTGCATTTCTAGAGAGAGGCCGTAAGGGATTTTCGCGATAATATTACTGCCGCCGGTGTTCAATGTCACTTCACTTGGATTGTTCGAGAACAACGAAAAGAAGGAGCGTTGGTGTTCAACTGTAGCAGTCACTCGACTCTTTCGTTCAGAAAACCAAGAGCGCAATTTGTCGCCCAAACCAAGACCATGCACGTCACCTTTGAGCATTAATCCGCCGTGCAAATGGACTTCATCCCAAGTATTGAAACCCTCTAAGGTTTCTGTTAATCCAGTGTTCAATTCTCCCGGAGTGGTTGTTTCTAAAATTTTGATAAACCCTGCTTCATCGACCATTTCAGCCGCCAAATCATCTGGAATTTCAGGCCACTCAAGTCGTTGATGGGTCATCGCTACAATGACTCGCATTTCGATCGATTTTTCGGGTGTAAGCGAAAGCCGTTTTTCATGCAGAGCCTTCAAAATTTTTGCTTTACGGGCAATTCGATCAGCAACACCGTCATGATTGTGTTGCGTCCCATTGTTTCGATTTTGAACAAATTGATGTTCATCGGTAATCGTAAACGAACCTGCCCAATGCTTCTGCTCCACGACAAGCATTGTATTGCCGCCAATGACAATCATGTCAATTTCCCTCCTCCCTCCATCGGGGTCGGGAATTCGGACCGATTCAAAGATATGCCACCCGTTGTCTTTCCCTGCAGCTCTCGAAAGTTTACACAGTCGCATTTCGGCTAAATCTCCAGCCCTGTGTATGTCATCTGGCGGGTGTTTCAATCGTCGGGAACGCCACCAGTTCCACCGTACTTTGAATGACATGGACCTCACCGAAGTAACTCATCTACGCTCTTCACGATAACAGTGGGTTGCTGTTCAGCGCCTTCAGGCAATTGCCCAACATCTTCCATGGTCGCTTCACCCGAGAGTACGAGAACGCCAACGCACTTCGCCCGACTCGCCATGGCTAAGTCGGTATACAAACGGTCTCCAACCATTGCACAGCGTGCAGGGTCAAGTCCTAAAGCCTCAATTTTATGTAAAATCATACCAGCATTCGGCTTGCCTGTGATATGCACAGGATCAACGCCCGTTGTGACTTTCAGCATGGCCAAATATGCACCGACATCTGGCAGACCGCCGTCTGGGGATGGACACACCATATCTGGGTGGCTTGCTACAAGCGGAACCCCTTTGTGAAGGTGGATGCTGCCCTGCGCGATTTTTTCGTAATCAATTTCAGTATCGTATCCTAATACGACATATTGCGGATTTTCACTTCGTGTTTCAATACCTTTTTCTTCAAGCATTTCCCGCATTCCCTCGGTCCCAATTAACCATGTTTTGGTTATTGAATGAGAAGCGAGCCATGAGAGCAGGTCATGTGTAGAGAGCAGCACATCTTCTTCTTTGGCTGGAATCCCAAAGCCGTTTAATTTCTTGACGTATTGTTTGACACTACGGCTTGAATTGTTGGATAAAAAATAACGCTTAACTCCCCGTTCATCGCATCGTTTGAGAAAATCAAGGGCGCCTTCGATGAGTTCGCCGCCAAGGTAAATCGTGCCATCAAGGTCGAGAAAAACCGCATCAATTCCTTCGAGCCGAGCGTCCATTTTTCCACCTCAAAAGAGCAATGTCTTCATCATAAACCATGGGGAATGTAAATTCTCTTGTGCTTCTTTACTTGCAATCATTTCCGTCATCATCTCTTGCAGCGCTGGCTTCTTCTCGGCCTTGCCTACAAACCAATTGAGGAGCCATGATCTCCTGCTGAGTTTTTGCATTCGGTAGGAATTGATGAGTTCGGGTCCTAACACTTTCCAAACTTCTTCTTGGTATTCAAGATACGGCTTTTTCTCCATAATGTGTCGAGCAGCCATTTCTCCGGTGACCAATGCATTTCCTACACCCTCGCCTGAAAATGGGTCGATTAATGACGCAGCATCACCCACTAATCGAACTCCGTTCATACTTGAGCGTCGAGGCTGACGTGAACTTTTCTTGCGTGGCGAACCGAGTGGTAATTGCCACCCTCGAGCAGAGCCAGGTACCATTTCTGCATCTGCAAAACGATCTTTGAACATTGGGTGGTTTGCAATAACATCTGCTTGAAGAGCCTTCAGTTTCTTCTTTTGCTTATCCAAAAGCCCAACGACCATGCCAATGCCGACATTCACGACATTTTCAGATACCGGGAAAAGCCAAAAATAACCTGGAATTACGGTGTCAACGAAATGAATTTCGATGTCTCCAACACTTTCCTCGCATCCCTTTACATTACGCCAGTATTCGCGATATCCGCCGCAATAGTGATCTCTGTCCATCATCACTTCATTGTATGAAGATTCAACCACTGAGCGGGCTACTGGACAGCGATATCCCGCAGCCCCAACCAATTCTCGAGCGTAATATGTGCGCTCCTCTCCGTTTCGACCTCCGATTCGAACAACAACGCCAGATGCGTGCCGGGCATCTCCACTTCCTTCACCAGGGTCTTCTCCACCAGCGCCGTCATCGAATAACACTTCACGAACTTCCCCCCCTTGAATTACAGAGCCACCAGCATCACGTACCATGGACTGACATCGGTTGAAAAGTAAGGAATCAAACTGAGCACGCGGCAAGGCATAACCTGCTTCTAGTCGCTCAACATCCTCTTCAGGCAAAGGCACTCGAACCGAGTTTCCTTTCGGTGAAGAAAATACAATACCTGTAACTCTAAAATGCGGAGTTGCTTCAAGATCTTCCTTAACACCTAATCCTTCGACATGAGAAAGGGACTTTCCTCCAACCGCGTCGCCACATACTTTGTCGCGTGGCCACACGTCTTTCTCAAGTAATAATACGCGAGCGCCGGATTTAGCCAAATAGCCTGCAGCAGACGACCCTCCAGGGCCTCCGCCAACGACAATTGCATCAAATTCAGTCCCACTTTCTGGGACTTCTCCGGTTTCTATGGGTTGTTCCCATGAGCGAACAGCAGTCTCCACTATACTCGTCATGGGAGTAACACATCGGAGTCACTTCTTGAGTCTTAGCGTTCAAGCGGTTGCAAATCATCCGTATCGACCGCTATACTCATTCGGCGTCACTGTGGCCATGAGCCATGGACGGGTTGGCCTCTCAGCTTGGAGACGGTTTGTCTGCAGGCCCTGCGACCCCCGAGCAGAGGAAGAGAGCACTCCTCGCTCTACTTGTCGTTACTGCTGTATGGGGTGCTACGTTCATTTGGATGAAACAAGCACTCAATTCGCTTGACGCCGAAATTCTTGACTATGGCCAATCCGAGGTTGTTGCAGTTCTGGTTGCGGCTCGTTTTGCCGTCGCTGCTCTTGCAATGCTGCTCTTTTTCCCGAAGGCCCGTGCAGCTTTGAATGACGCTGAACAATGGCGCGGTGGATTGATTCTCGGTAGCATCATGTTGGTTGGATTTGTCACACAAATGATTGGATTGGAAGAGATCAGCCCTTCAGTTTCTGCATTCCTTACGTCGCTGTATGTGGTTTTTACAGCCCTCATCACCGTCGCCTTCACGAAATCTCGTCCTTCACGAACCCTTGTACTCGGCGTCTTTCTTGCTACATTTGGTGCAGGTTTCATTCAGGGGCCGCCACACCTCACGTGGGGGCTGGGCGAAATTCTCACGGTCATTTGTGCAGTTTTCTTTGCCTTACACATTATTTACACTCAGAAGATAACGCAGAAAGTTGAACCAATCGGGGTAACTCAGACGTCTTTCATTGTCGTTGCACTTGGCTCGACCTTGCTTCTTTTCGTCATTGGCGGCGGACGTTCACTTGAGCAATGGGAAATGGTGTTCAAAGACGGCGTTTTTTTGCAAGTACTTTGTCTTGGTTTGGGCGGCTCCCTATTTTGTCTTCTTCTTCTCAATCTCTATCAGAGATATTTGCACCCTATTCAGGCAGCCATTATCTATGCGCTCGAACCCGTTTGGGCGACGATGTATGGCCTTGGCCTGGGGCTTGACGAATGGAGTTGGTGGATTCTTCTCGGCGGCGGAGCACTCTTTTTCGGTAACATCGTGGTCGAAATTTTCTCAACCGCCGAGAGTGAAGAGTTAATGACGGTCGGTGACTCGACATAGTTGAGGGATTGTATGGCAGAGGATGAAAATCTTGATTTGAAAGGGTTTGGAAGCAAAGCAGTACACAGTGGAACGAACCATATTGGAGATGCAGTTAACACGCCAATTTTCCAATCTTCGACTTACAAACTCACAGACGAGCGATACGCGGGCTGGGCAGCAGGCGCTCAACACACGCTTCTTTATGCTCGAATATCATCTGTCAATTCTGCTGCAGTAGCTGAGAAGTTGACGGCTATGGAGGGCGGCGAAGATGCTGAAACATTCTCTTCTGGGATGGCGGCGATTTCTACGACACTGATGGCATTTGTTTCCGCTGGCGACCACATAGTTGCTTCACCTGACGTATACGGCGGCACCTACGCTCTGCTAACAGAAGAACTTCCACGCTTTGGCGTTGAAACGACCATGGCAGACATGCGAGACCCCGCCTCTTACGAAGCAGCGATTCAGCCAAACACCAAGATTCTCTACATTGAAACACTCACCAATCCCGTGCTCAAGGTGTGTGATATTCCGGCAATGGTTGCTATTGCAAAGAAGCACAACCTCCTCTGCATCATTGACAATACTTTCGCCTCACCATGGGCCTGTCAACCTCTCTCGATGGGCGTTGACTTGGTCATTCACTCGACGACAAAGTATCTCGGTGGCCATTCAGATATCATCGGTGGCGGCGTTGTCGGTTCCAAGGAATTAATCGCTGAAGTATTCGGTAGAAAGGCGGTCTTTGGAGGTAATCCCGATCCGCACACATGTTATCTGCTTGAACGAGGAATGCGCACCCTACACGTTCGTATGCCGACAATCTGCGACAACGCTGCGGAACTCGCAAAACGCCTCGAAGCGCACCCCATGATTGAGAGAGTCAACCACATCTCTCTCGAATCTCATGATGATTATGAGGTTGCTCAACGCGTCATGCCAAAGGGAACTGGAATGATCGGCTTTGTCGTTAAAGGCGGCGATGAGGCAGCATTGAAATTTATGCGCGGTCTCAAAATGATTTACGAAGCAACCAGTCTTGGTGGCGTTGAATCACTGGTCGAATGTCCTTTCAATTCAAGCCACCAAATGATTCCCGAGGATGTTCGTCACGCAGCAGGGCTTGTTCCCGGCTTTGTTCGAATGAGTATCGGAATTGAAGACATTGAAGATTTGTGGGCAGACCTCGAAAGAGGATTTGCCAATCTTTGAAATTAATTTGCTTCACCGGTGGCGGTTTTGAGAGCGTTAAACGCTTCATTCCAAGCCTCAGTAGCCTTTTCCACTTCTTCAGTTTCGCAATCATAGAGCGTTTTTCCTGCTTCGAGTAATTGTTTCGTTGCCGCCAACCAAGCGCCGCCCCGGTCTCTTGCATTGATTTCAAAGTGCCATTCTTGCCCAGTGGAACGTCCTGCTGCCAGTAGCCACGCCCAAGCAGCCGCTGCTGTATCGATATTATCGTGACGCTGTGTTGCGACACGCTCTGCTTTTCCATCGCCTTCTAACAGACCTTGAAGGATCAAGTCATGCACAGACCCCGTCGCTCCAGTGAGGGTTTGGTTACGGGTTGGGAACCGGGCAATTTTCTGGGCAGTTTCACGTGCTGAATCTAAACTCTTGAGGAAATTTCCAAACGGTTGAGGCTTTTTGAGTTGCTTCTTCCATATCTCTTCGGCTTCTTCTCCAGTAATCCCAAGTCCAGCAAGTCCTTCCAATCCCCACTTTTCCCACATTGCTCCAAGGACGTTTCCGCAACTTGTGCCTTCCATGACTTCCAGTGCGGCAGCCTTTCTTTCCGAGACGTCCCCTTTTGCAGTAATTCGTAAACCTTCTCCATCAGTAGAACCTTCTTTCATTGATGCATAGAGCATATGAGCAGCAAGATGCCGCTCGTCATTTGAGCCGGGGTGGGATTGTAACGCTTCTTCAATTGCTTCCAATTCCATGCCGGTAATCCAGGATTCACCAACCACGAGCCCATCATCAATTGAATCCAAAACAGCTCTTCGAATAGCGAGGGCAATGACCCCTTCATTCATTGTCAATCCCTGCCAAGCATCGAGAATTTTCTCCATCCCTTCAGCAGCTGAATCCGGCAATGGCGTATCCTTCCCCCAACCTTTTGGAGTCCAGTTTGCATCGATTTCAAGAATGGAAGGAAGGAATGGCGGGAGCATTGAGAGTGCCAAATGGTGAATAAAAGACGACTCTTTCTTGTCTGCTTTTGAGAGGACGTCAAAGCCTATTGCGATAACAGGCCCATGTTTGAACGAGAAGCGAATGTATCCTTCTCCACTTGAATGGAAGTCAAGAACTGATTGAGCATCAATACCTTCAGTGGTCCAGACTGGAACTGATAAATTATCATATTTTGTAAACAAAAAGCGAGAACGCTGCAAGACATCATCCAACCATTCATCAGGTGGGGAAGGCTTGGGGCCGGTGCAAACAAATCCACCCTTCCAAGTGAAGAAATACATTCCCCGCTTAGCGTGATCTTCCCAAGGCAACATGCGTAACGTGAGGTTCGAATAATTCTGCAGCCCTGCCAAATAGCCCTGCTTCCCTTCTCCTCTGCGAATAAACGAGGCAGAACCGAACGAGCCTGAAGTAAACTTTCCAACAACGGTGATGTCTTCATCGTGGGCTGCATGGAGCGAGCCCGCAAATGCCTTGGCAACCGGGTCGCCTCGCTTTGCCATCATTCGCTTACTGAGCCAAGCGATGTTGTCCTTTTTACGAATAATAGTTTCAAGCGCCCTCATGGTTTTGGTAACCGGGTCAGTTCGGCCCCAGCGAAGTTTGCCTTTCCAAGTCATAACAGGAAGGTGCGCTCGAGGATTTTCCAGTAGTTTGGAAAGCTCTCGCTTGAGTTTATTGGCGGTCGCTTCATTGGCGTGCTTAGTGCCCCGCATTCGAAAACGCTGCTTTTTTTGGCCGGGAAATTCTACTTTCGATGGAGCAGCCATAGATTCCCCTCACACCTATCCAAATGCCTCTGCCGTTTGAGTTCTTCGCGCCTTAAATACTGTTGACAGGTGAAAGAATGGAGCGGAAAAATCCCCCTGTATGTTACTTACATATTCGAGGTTTCACCCGCTCTTACGAGGAATTACAATGAGTGACGAATTTGCAGAAATGGAAGAATATACGATGGATGAACACTACGGAGAACAACTCCAAAAAGACAGCGAAGAGGAAAAACCATCTTCGACGATAATGCATATTCAAACACCTATGGGCCCTGTTTCCTTTGACATGAAACAATACGACGACGTCAAAAAAGCGGTTGCTGCTACTCACAAGAAAGGTCCACAAACCCCTTTGGCTGAACAATTGATGAACAGTTTCATCGGCTCAAAGCACAAGCGAGATTCACGTTATTGGAGTGGTAAACTCGGCATTTTCATGAAGTTGCATTTTGATACATACCTCAAAGAAGAATTCAAAGTTACTGAAGAGTTCATGATTGACCAAGGCAAGATTCGTGCCCCAATGTATGAGACCATCGAAGTGCAAGAGGAAAACCGTCTACGCTATCTTGCCATCGGAACCCGTTTCTATCAATCAAAAACGAATCCAGAATACCAATTCATCACCGTTTCAACCGTAGACCACGACGGCGACCATCGCTTGTCAGTGTATACGCCGTCCGAGAGAACCGTCCTTGTCAACGGCAAAGATGCAGATGACCTCATCGCTCAGGTTGAATCAGATTTCTATCAATACGGTATTCTCAAGGGAGAATTTTTCGACTTGCGTTACAACTTCATTGCACGCGATAAGAGTATTGACGAGCTTATTGCTTGGGATGAAAACGTCAAGGAAGCCTTGTGGAAGGATATTATTGGGTTCCAGAAAGCCATGCCGAAACTTCGAGAAAGTGGCGTTCCTAATTCGCGCGGGTTAATTCTAGCAGGCCCTCCTGGAACTGGTAAAACCATGATTGCCAAGTGGCTTGCTGCCCATTCCGACATCACCTGCATCCTCATTTCTGCAGAGATGATTACTGGCCGTAACGACATCAAGTCTTGCTTCCAAATGGCTCGTAAACTCTCTCCGACCTTGCTTATCATCGAAGACATCGATACTGCAGGAGCACTTGACCGTCGAGCATCTGACCATCCACTGCTCGGAGAATTTTTGCAATCCATGGACGGTATTGTTCCAAACCACGGCGTCATCACGCTTGCAACGACCAACCATTCCAACAAAATCGACCCTGCAATTGCTGACCGTCCAGGTCGCTTTGACCGCATTGTTGAGGTTGGAATGCCAGGAAAAGAACAGCGTTTCCATATCTTCCATCATTTGTTGCAGAAGCTTGACATCTCCCGAAACGTGACCCTAGAAGTCAAGGAGAAGTTGGCAAAGTCAACTGAAGGCTTGACTGGTGCTTGGATTCGAGCCGTTGTTCAAGACAGCCTCATCCTTACGCTCATGGAAGGGAAAACCAAGATTGGGAAAGAACACTTGTTCGCTTCTCTAAAAGACGTCATGGAACGCCGAGGTATGGCCTACCGAGTCGCACCTTACGCACCACCACAAGCGAAGGCAAAGGCAGATGTTTACGTCCAGTGAATGAACATCATGAACTTCAAACGGAAATGGCTCGCCCCAATGTTGAAGTTACATACGAGAATACCGATTTATGCCGAGTGGTAGTGAAAAGGAACTTTCATCCTCTTCAGACTGGGTAACTGTTCCTAGAGGTCACTTTTCACGCCTCTACTTCAAGGTTGAAAAAGATCGAACGAATCTTCCAGGTAAGCACGAGCACCTTGAGAGAACGAATTATGAGGGAACAAGGTATAACGTTCCAGACGTAGCAAAAGTCGACAAACTGGATTTAAAGAAAATAGATGACAATCTAAAGGATATATGGAGACAAGCAAAAAAAGAAGACTCAGAGGCCGAAGAAGACATTCGACTGCTTCGTGAAGAACAATGGCACAATGAAGGATCAGATTACAAGTATAGATATTGGCTTCAACACAAGGTCGAGGAAACTGGGAGTGGAGAACGCTCGTTAAAAATTCTAACGAGTTTGAATCACGAAAAAGAGCAAGCGCAGGACCAATGGGTAGAACTAGCGAACGAATTTTACAATCATCTGGATCAATTTGTATCATATATGTCAGAGACTAAGACGTTACGTAAAGATGGAACTTTTGGTAGATTACTTAACAAAGAATATGCAATAGGTACATTACATCACAGCCACAGGCATTTCCCGATTGAGGCTGATTCCGCCGTGAGTGAACTGATTGCAGAATCCATACAGAAGGAATTATTAAAAAAAATTTCCGAAGCCACAATTCAAGTGCTCTTTCAAACAATTCAAAAAACCCCACGAACATTGGAAGATGTGTGTAGTTCGATGAATAAAAAAGAATTAGTCATTGAATTGGAAAAACTAAACATTACTGAAGAAATGTTAGTAAAAGAACTTGAAGAGCGAGCTTATGCTGATAGCCGAAGCAGAGAATTAACCAACATTTTTCTCAAGGAAAAGTTAGTCGAGATGTCGAAAGAGGACGGAGAAAGTGAACTACATTTGCGACTTCTGCAAAGACCCTTCAATTTCTCTCAAACGCCATCAACGTTTCTGCTTAAGTTATATCCCCGCATTAAGCACTCTATTTGGGGGATGGCTGGTTCAGCAGAAGAGGTTCAAAACCCTAAGGGCAACGAGGATGAGGGGGATTATAAAGATAAAATGGCTATTAAAATAGCTCGATACATCCATTTTCTATTGTGCCAAATGGGCTGGATTGATATCAATATTGCAAATCCCTCCGAGACAGAATATTTTCTCGACGATGATACAGACCCTAATCAGATCTCATTACCCACGATTCACCGTTTTTCAAGTCATCTTCTCAGTAAGATTGACCAAGGAGATCATGCGATGGTGCGTCAGTTTCAGCAGGACCCGCAAAGAACAATGTATTGCTATCCAAAACCGCATCGACATAGTTTGAACAAGAAGAAAAAGACCGGGGGTGGATATTTCCTTTCACCACAGACGAGAGCGAACGACGGTACCTTCAGGAAATTGAAAAAACGCGGAGATTTTGACCATGAAAGATTTGAGCCAGCCGAAACAACAATTCAAGCCCTCAACAATTTACAAAGCACTCAATGGAGCATCAATCTCGACTTTCTTGGAATGATAGCCGAGTTTACTGAATCCACTGGCACAACGGTACCAGAATTAGATGATATTCGATACGGAGCATGGATCAAGACCACCGGTATGAAATTTCAAGATTGGGTTTTAGAAAGTATGCGATTGAAGGATTCCCCGGGCCATGAAGCACTTGACAAATCCGAT
>MDTC01046903.1_pt1 | contig 10832 bp, 11 predicted proteins | sample 811181 | NCBI WGS metagenome assembly MDTC01 (sample SAMN05326644, study PRJNA326480) | marine metagenome | isolation source: seawater | place: Pacific Ocean: North | collected 2011 | reverse complement strand
TGTGTCGGGCTCGTTGAAACTGAGCTTCTCTTACTTCTTGGGCGCCACCAACGAAGAAGGCGGCCAGATCAGTATCCTCGAGGTTGATGGCACTCCCATTCAAGCACTAGAACCGCTATTCATTGGCGGTGAAGACGGCGACACTGCTGAATGGACTGACATTACGATCCGTCTGCCCAAGCTCGATCCAACACGTCCGTTCATGATCCAGTACACCTTCTTGTCTCTGGACGATGGTGAGGAAAACAACGGCGTGGGTTGGTTCATCGACGACGTGCGCATCGGCAAATAGTTCATTTCGCTCAACAACCTTCAAGGCCCCAGCGGACCGCCCGGTTCGCTGGGGCTTTCTTGTGTCTTGCATTCTCATGGAACTCCGCATGATCATCGCACGTCATGCGCCTTCCTACCTCACTCGGCTTCGCCCTGATTGTTGCTGCCTTTGGACCATCCGCGGCCGTCGGTGAAGACTGGCCCATCTACCTCGGTGGAAAGACGCGCAACCTGTATTCTCCGCTTTCACAGATCAATCGGGAGAACGTCACCGAGTTGCAAGTCGCATGGACTTACAAGACCGGCGATAAGGGTGAGTATCAGGCCAACAACCTCATCATCGATGGCGTGCTCTACACACCGTCGCCAACTCGAAAAGTCATTGCCTTAGACGCTGCAACTGGCAAAGAACGTTGGTCGTGGGATCCTGCTCAAGAACGCTCGGGCACAGGTCGAGCACGCCAACGCGGCCTGGTTTATTGGGAGAATGACAGTGGCAAAGAGCAGCGCTTGTTCACCGGGGTAGGCGGCTATCTTTTCGCACTCGATCCCAAGACGGGCACTGTCATTCGTAGCTTTGGTGAGAATGGCTCCATCAAGCTGAACTCAGGTCTCAATACACCAGGCATTGTCTATCAGGACTTGCTTATCCTCGGAGGCGTCGGAGGCAAAGGCGCGGTCCGTGCGCTTGATGTCAGGACGGGGACGCAACAATGGATTTTTCATCTGATCCCCCGCCCTAACGAGGTCGGCCATGACACTTGGCCCAAGGAAGCGTACAAGACAGCCACTGGCGCCATGCCCTGGTGCGGGCAATCACTCGATGAAGTGCGTGGCATCGTCTACATTGCCACCAAGACCGCAGAACCTGATTTCTACGGCGGCCAAAGGCACGGGATGAACTTGTTTGCCAACTGTGTGCTTGCCCTCAACGCAAAGACAGGCAAGCGGCTCTGGCATTACCAAATCGTGCATCATGACTTGCTCGACAAAGACCTGCCTTGTCCACCGGTTCTCCTGACAGTCACTCATGATGGAAAGAAGATCGATGCCGTTGCGCAAGGCACCAAGCACGGTCGCCTATTCGTTTTCAATCGCGTCACTGGCGAGCCACTCTGGCCCATTGAAGAAAAGCCAGTCCCCGCCTCAGACCTGCGTGGTGAACAAGCCTGGCCCACGCAACCCTTCCCTACAAAGCCTGCGCCCTTAATGCGGCAACACTACACTGAGGCGGACGCTTCCGAAATTTCCCCAGAAACGCATCAACTCACTCTGGATCGCATTCGCGCTTCACCGAACTTCGGCCCCTTCCCAGCTCCAAGCTTGGATGAGACAGTCATGTTCCCTGGCTACGATGGTGGTATGGAATGGGGCGGTGGCGCAGCCGATCCACAAGGCATCTACTACGTCAACATCAATGAAATGCCCTGGCTACTGCAGATGGTTGAGACAAAGCGCGCTGATGGAACACCGTTAGTGCCAGGCGAACGTGACTACAAGGTCTACTGTGGCACCTGCCATGGCTTGGATCGCAAAGGCAACGCAGCAGTAGAGTTCCCATCACTAATCGATGTCGCCAAACGCAAGACACGGGCAGAGATTGAACAAATCACACGCCAGGGTGGCGGTCGCATGCCTGGCTACGCTACCATGCCCGATGCCAAACGCACCGCCATCATCAACTACGTTCTCAACGAGAAAGTGCCAAGCTCTGACATAGTCACGCACGATGACAACCAGGCACCCTCTTATGCCTTTGCCGGATTCCGTCGTTGGCTGGACGACGAAGGCTATCCTGCAATCAAACCACCTTGGGGCACGCTGAACGCCGTGGATCTCAATACGGGAGACATCAAATGGACCGTTCCGTTGGGCGAGTATCCTGAGCTCACCGCTCGTGGCATCCCACAGACCGGCACGGAGAACTATGGCGGGCCCGTTGTCACCGCTGGCGGCCTGGTGTTCATCGGCGCCTCTGCCGACGAGACCTTCCGCGCCTTCGACAAGGATACCGGCAAGACGCTCTGGCAAGCCAAGCTGCCCTTTAGTGGCAATGCCACCCCGAGCACCTACCTCATCAACGGCAAACAGTACGTGGTCATCTCCGCAGGTGGCGGTAAGTCCGGTCGACCACGCGGCGGCAGTTTGGTGGCATTCGCCTTGCCTAACGAATAGGATACGCCGGCTTAACCAGCGCTAAGGTATATCCAACGATTCAATGGCCGCAATACGTTCCGTCATTGGCGGGGGCGAATAGTTGATGAACACATAGAACGGATGCGGCGTGAGATTCACCAAGTTGTCTTTGGAGAGCTTCTTCAAAGCGGTGATCATCGGAGATGTGCTACCCGTGACTTCCACGGCATAAGCATCGGCTTCGAACTCATTTTTACGACTAAAGAGCGCCATGCCGACTCCTAACAATTTGCTGAGTGGGCTGAGCAAGAACGAGAAGAAGATGAAGCTCAGGTACACCGAAAGCTCCGGCACGCCAAAGGCATTGAACAACTCACGGTTTTCGATGAACAAGTCTAACAAGTAGAAGATGACGCCCATCTGCAGAACGCCCAAGATAAGGGTCTTGACAATGTGCTTCTTCTTAAAGTGCCCAATCTCATGCGCCAACACTGCGACCAATTCAGCCACAGTGTGATTCTTGATCAGAGTATCAAACAATGCGATCTTCTTGTTCTTCCCGAACCCAGTGAAGTAGGCGTTGCTCTTGGTCGAACGCTTGGAGCCGTCGATCTCAAACACACCCGTGAGCGGAAACTCACAGCGCTTCGACATGGCTTCGATCTCCGATTTTAATTCACCATCTCTCAAAGGCTTGAACTTGTTGAACAATGGTAGGATATACTTCGGATAGATAAATAGAATGGCAAATTGGAACAATGTGGTTAGCACCCAGGCATAAATCCAGGCGAGCTTGCCAAACGTCGGATTCTGAAATAGATAGAGCAAGAGCGCAAATAGTGGGAGACCGAGAATGGCACTCACCAAGAGACCTTTAATCTTGTCACTCACAAAGACCTTGGGAGTGGTCTTGTTGAAGCCATACTTCTCTTCGATAACAAAGGTATCGTAGAGGGTGAACGGCAAGGACAGTAACTGTCCACCAAGCGACAGTAGACTGACAAAGATCATGCCGGTAACGATGGAGCCTTGCTCAAAACTTCGCGCCATCGTGTCCAGCCACTGGAAGCCACCCAACCACCAGAATGCCAGGAAAATAACCAGCGACACGGTGGACTCTAGAAACCCAAAGCGCGTGGTTTCACGAGTGTAGGCCTGAGAATAGGCGTACTTCTCTGCGTCGTAGACGTCATCGAACTCCGCAGGGAGCTCAGGCTTAAGGGCTTTCAGATTCAGCATGCTCGATACAATGTCGAGCATGTAAAAACCGATCACCGTGATGGCAATGAAGAGGAAGTAGCCGTTGACGTCCATGGAGGGCCTTAACATAGGGCGCAGGAGGGCGCAACAGCCGCCATGTTGAAATAATTGACGGCTTAAGCGGGTCCTACTCTGACTCAACGATGAGTTCAGGTGTCATGGTTGGTCGACTGATCGCCGGTTGGGCTGCGCTGCACCAGCAAGCAGTGCTGCGAGAATGGGCATGATACCGACGTGTGGCACTCCAATATCAAAAGTGCGGTTCTTTGGCTCGGTTCGTCATTGAGCGACGTTGATGCAAACCCCACAGTGCACTCCATTTCGGCAATTTGTATTATGAGGCCATGGCCAAGACTTCCGAGAAATATCTTGCGGTGCTCGTGTTCACCGACATCGTCGGTTCCATGGCCCTGCAAGCGATGCTGGGTACCGATCGCTAAAACCGCTTCATCACCCAGCAAGATGATATCATCAAACAGTACTTAGACTATGTGCCAGGCGCACGCATTCTAAATGAAACTGGCGATGGCTTCTTCTTGCGATTCCAGTCCGCTAGTGATGACATCGAAACCGCCTTATCGTTGTACGACCTCATGCATGACGAAGTCTGTAAGGCCGAACCCTTGAAAGTAAGTGCGGGTGTCCATATGGGTGAAACTGCCGAAATGGACGTGCTCCGCTGAAGCCAACACAAGATGGTGAAAAAGCCACCCGTACGATGTCAGCCGAAAAATAAGCAACTTTGGGGTGGCGTCCAAGTGTCGGGCTCAAAATCCCGCATCTCGAACAATGGGAGATTGCCAAGAAGATCGGTGAAGGCGGCTTTGGTGAAGCGTGGCTGGCCCGCAATGCAGAAACCAAAGCCGAGCGCGTATTCAAGTTCTGTTCTGATGCAGAAATACTACGTTAGTTCAAACGCGAACTGACATTGTTTCTCCTATTGTGCAATGCTTTGGACAAATATAAAAACATTGCCACACTCTACGATTTCTCCGAAGAAGCACCACGGTTCTAGTGTGCTTTTATATAATTGATTCACATAGTAAAATGCTTTGCTATGATAGTGTATGTCATGAACTGGACGACCCGTTGTTAAGATCGAGCTCAGCGATAAAGAGCGCGATTTCCTCGAAAAACTGAACTGAAATAGAAGCACACCCGCTTCAGAATTTAAACGGGCGAGAGCGATTTTGATGATGGCTGACAGCGAGAACACCGTTATGAAAGCTGTGGGGCTTTGTGCAAACACACTTGGGAGCTTGTGGCGCAAGTTTGCCGGAACTCGACTTAGCGGATTTTCGGGTCTCCCGCGCACAGGTGCTCCGCACTCAATCTCAAACGAGAAGGTTCATTTGGTTGTCGAGAAGACTCTTAGTTCAATTCCTGAGGGCGCCACGCACCGGAGCACACGGAAGATCGCCAAAGAGCGCGGGCTCTACAACGACTTCGTGGTGCGCATTTGGAAGACCTTTGGGCTCAAGCCACACCGCTCTGAGAGTTTCCAGATTTCCACCGACCCATATTACGTGGAAGAAGTTAGGGACGTAAAGGACTTTGCATGACTCCGCCAGAGAATGCCTTGATTCTCAGCGTAGACGAGAAGAGCCATATTCCAAACCTTGCAACGCAGCCAGCCGAGGCTTCCGCTACGCCCAGGACGGCACACGAGCGAATACTTTTGCACGGGACACTCTCGCTCTTCGCCGCCTTGGACGTGAAGAAAGGTAAGGTGTTAGGTAGTTGTTACAGACGCCACGGTGCACCGTGCCACCGTTTTTAGCCTTCCTCAAAGATATCGAGAAGCACATTGCAGACGAAGTCTCCAAGGCATAAGCGTGCACCTGATCTCAGACAACTATTGCACTCACAAAGCAGCCAGTGTGACGCGGTGGTTAGACAGACGTCCAGACTGGCACCTACACCTCGCTCCAACGTACGCATCGTGGCTGAACCAGATAGAGCGCTTCTTGAAGATCACCACCAAGGCGATCCGAAGAGGCAATTCCCACAGCGCGCCAGAACTCATGAAAGCAATTGATGAATACTTTGAGGTTCATAACCGCGAACCGAAGCCATTTAAGTAGACCAAAGATGTCGATGAAATCTTAGCAAAGACCTTCAAATTATGTAGATCTCTTTTCTGACAGCACACTAGCCTTCGATCACGGCTTTCAGGCGCTGCAGCTCTTCGCGTAGTTCGACAACTTCTGCTTCCAGGATCTCAACACGGTCTTGCCAGGCGGTGTCCACAGCAGCAACTGGCGGAGCGGCAGTGTTGCCGCCTCCTGATTCAATAACCGTCGCTGAGGGTTCGCCAGCCAAAAGATGCGCATAGCGGCGTTCTTTCTGGCTGCGGCCTGGCGGCATCATCATCACCAATGCGCCTTCTTCGCGGGTGATCAATTCGTCGAGGTGTTCGGTTATCGTTTCCAAATCAGGAAAGCGCACCATACGTTCAGTACGGGTACGCAGTTCACCGAGAGTCTGCGGACCACGCAACATCATCACACCTAACAATGCCTGCAGTTTGCCGTTGAGACCGTATTGATAAGCAAAGTTGTGGCGATACTTGGCCACACGCGAAGATCCCGGGAACACTGTCTCTGCTAGACCTTTGTTGCGCAGGCTATCGACAGAGCGCAGCACGGTGTCTTCATTGTAACTTGTCGCAGGAAAACGGTTGCTCTTCTGATTGCAGGCATTCGTTAGAGCATTCAATGTGAGCGGGTAGGAGAGAGGTGTGGTCATTTCCTTCTCTACCATCGCGCCCAGCACACGCACTTCGACATCGGTCAATTCACTTTCCATAACTCTAGAATCGGCTGATTTTAAGGGAAGTCTAGATTGATTCCAGTATCCTCCACGAAGTGAAGCTTTAGAAAGTACGACGCATGTTGCTCGGCAAGATGTTCAGTTCTTTGCGATACTTGGCCACCGTACGACGCGCAATGGGGATACCTTGCTCATTGAGCTTTTCCACCAGTTCCTGATCGCTATACGCTTTGCCCGAAGGCTCGTTCTTCACCAACTCTAGTAGCGCATTCTTCACGCTGGTGTTGCTGAGCTCTTCGCCATCATCAGTTTGATAACCGGTGGTGAAGAAGTACTTTAGCTCGTACACCCCTTGCGGCGTCTTCATGTATTTGCCACTGACCGCACGGCTCACGGTTGTTTCGTGTACCCCCACTGTATCAGCAACTTTCGCCATGTTCAGCGGTCGCAAATGAGCCGGACCGTGATCAAGAAAATCCTCCTGATGCTTCACAATCTCACGGGTAATCTTCTCAATCGTTTCCTGACGTTGGTAGATACTACGAATCAAGAACTTTCCACCACGGATCTTGTCACGAATGTAACGTCTAACATCAGCGCCATTCTTAGCCTCGGCCATGAGGTCCTTGTAGGCATTACTGATACGCAACTGCGGGATGTGATCATTGTTAAGAGTGATCACCCACTCACCCTGATGCCAAGCGACCGTGATGTCGGGTTGCACGTAGCTGTTATGATCCGGACGAAATACCGATCCAGGCCGCGGATTGAGTGAAGCGATGAAGTCGGCCGCTTTGACGATCTGCTCAAGCGTGGCACCCAAACGCTTGGCAATCATGGGATAACGCTTCTTGGCTAAGTCATCGAGGTATTGGCCAACAATACGTGATTCTAGGCTGGGATCTTTGCCTAAACGGCGTAATTGCAAGAGCAAGCATTCACTCAGATCCACTGCACCCACGCCGATTGGATCAAAGGACTGCAACAATTCGCGCGCTTCTTCCAAAGGTTGAATCGGCAGGCGTTCATTCAACGAAATCTCCTCAATGGAACTTGCTAGAAAGCCACGATCGTCTACCATACCAATCAGAAGCTCTATCGCTTCGTGCACGTCCTCGTCCACTGAGGACAGACCTAACTGTTGCACTAAATGCTCCTGCAAGGTAGTAGGCGCAGTGATAGACTCTAACATGAAAGCATACTTCTCTTCGTCCTCACTGTTACGCGACCGGGTGCGTTGTGTTTGCACCAAGTAGTCACGCCAATCATCGTCGAGCCGCGACAGCTCTTCGAATTCCTGATCAAAGTTGTCGTCAAACTCGTCGTTGCTGAGGCCCTCGTCCTCTAGTGAGACATCTTGGTAGTCGTCCTCCAACACTGGGTTCTCCAACATTTCCTGCTCTACCAGTTGTCGCAATTCCAAAGCTGGCGCCTGCAACACTTGCAAACTCTGCTGCATCTGCGGCGTGATCGTCGCCTGCAGCGAAATGTTCTGACTTTGTTGAAGGCTGGTGTTTGCCATGCTTTTGAGCCATTCACTACGACCTAAGCTCTACAGTCGCAAGCAGTTTCCAGACCAATTGCTTGACAAATCTCGCCAACATAACTAACGCGAGTATTGTCGCACTTCCACAATCACTTTGTGAACGTTACGAATTCGTTTCTATTAAACTTTTTGGAAGGGAGATCCATTGGAGAATATTAAGAACGTGGACAGGATCCTACTTATAGACGATGAAGATGATATCCTAGACTTGCTCACGTTCAATTTAAAGCGGGCAAACTACGAGGTCATCCGTGCCAAGGATGGTAATTCGGGATTGGAGGCAATGGTGAAACATTTGCCGAACCTCGTGGTCTTGGATCTGATGTTGCCCGGGCTTGATGGCTATGGGGTGTTCCAAGAAATGCGTTCCGATGCGCGCTTGAGGAACATTCCCGTAATTATGCTCACCGCCAAGGCGGAGTTGGTGGATCGCATTGCTGGGCTCAAACTTGGTGCTGACGACTATTTAACCAAACCATTCAGTCCGCGTGAGTTGGTACTACGAGTGCAAGCGTTACTACGCCGAATCAAGAAGTCTCGTGCAGGTGCGAAGATCATTGCCGGTCCATTCCACATAGACAAGCCAGCGCACAAGTGCTTTGTCAATGGTAAGGAGCTCGGCCTCACGGCCACCGAATTGAAATTATTGTCTATCTTGTTAGAAAACGAAGGCAGCACTGTGGATCGGTCTACCTTACTGCGCGATGTCTGGGGTTACACTGACAGGATCAACACCCGAACGCTCGACACTCACCTTAAACGCTTACGCGAAAAGTTGGGCGACAAAGCACTCTGCGTGAAAACCGTACGAGGTCAAGGGTATCGAATCGTACTTGAGAAACAGCTGACTCCATGACCTTAGATCTGGGCCACAATCAGGCATTCGTCTCTGCCATACTTGATGGTATGAATGATGCCGTACTTGTCGTCAATGAGAACCGCCAAGTGGTATATGCCAACAAAGCGTTGCATGACATGTTCCGTTTGGGCATCGATCCCGTTGGTCGCGAACTAATGGAGGTGGTGCTAGATCATCGCATCAATGCTGTGATCGAGCAGGCGCTAGAAGGTGGCACTCCCACGGAAGAGGAAGTTGCTCTAACACGCTTGCCAGGCGCAGAGCGTAAGAATGTCATTCTTAAGGTTGATGCTGCCCCGTTGGCCAGCGATTCAGGAGAAATGCAAGCGCGCGTGATTCTGAAAGACGACACCGCGCGTGCCGAAATGGAGCAGATGCGTCGCGACTTCGTCGCAAATGCTTCGCATGAATTGCGCACGCCCCTGTCCATCATCAACGGCTACGTCGAGAATCTGATGGATGGTGCGGTAGAGGATCCTGGCTTGGCTCAGCGTTTTCTTAGCATCATGAAAAAGCATGGCGACCGCATCGCACGTATCGTGGAAGACATGCTGACCATCTCCAAATTTGAGTCCGCAGAGAACCCGACCAAAGTCGGTGTGTTCGATTTGTTAAGCTGTGTCAATGACGTCATCGAACGCCTGCAGCCAGTAATCGAAGACAAGCAATCCTCAGTAACCTTGGTCACGGACGACTGGCCGAAGGCCTTGTTAGCTGGCGATCGATTCTATTGGGATCAGATCTTCTTCAATCTGATTGAGAACGCTCTGAAACAGAATCTGCGCCCCAACTTGAAAGTCATTGTCAAGATAAGTGAAACACATTCTGGGCACTATCAAATCAGCATCACCGATGACGGCGTAGGCATCCCCCAAGCAGATCTACCATTCATTTTCCACCGCTTTTACCGTGTGGAAAAGCACCACTCGCAAGGAATCAAAGGCACAGGTCTAGGGCTATCCATCGTCAAACGCGCGATCGAATCCCACGGTGGCGAAGTCACAGCCAGCAGCACGCCAGGAGAGCAGACCACATTTACCATTAGTGTGCCCAAGGGCAATGTCAGTCGCGGTGACGTAACCGATTAATCTGGACATCACACCGCCTGTGCTCCTCGACGGCCCGGCGCCAGTTGTGCGCGTTTCTTTAGAAACTCATACTCATCCTTGTAGTCTGGATCCAAGCGCTTCAGTTCAAAGGCCTTGATCGCCTTGGCCACATCATCGACCATATTCAGCTTGAGTTGGCGGTTGATCCGCCCTAACTGAAATACCGAATAGCGCCGCAGATCTTTGTCGGCAAATTTGACAGCTTCTTCCCAACCCCGCAACGAATCAGCATCCTGATCAGCCGCTGATAGAAGCCCAGCCTCGTCGTGGTGCCAATGCGGCCCATTTCTCAGCCAGAGGCAACAGATACTCTGGTGATCCAGCCGCGCTTCCGCGTGCTGGCGAGCCAGGTCTCAGTGAGCTTCGTGTGAGAACGTAGCGCCAAAATAAATGCATCACTGATTGAAAGCTTCTCCACAAAGGTAGCTTTTGCCGCGTCATCGAGGTCCGCCTGTTCAATGGCCGTTTCGAGATGAGTGAACACCTTGTCAAAGAATGTTTCTACCGGCGGCGCCTGGTCCTTGACCGCAGGCGCACGGCGCGCTCTGGCAGGAATGGGCAGCACGTTGGGTAGCTCCTTTGGCAGCAGGGACAAAGCCCAACCCAAAGTCATCCAACGGTCTCGAGACAAATCGGTAGCCATGGGAATGAGCGCCATCTTCTGCGCTAATATGCCTCCTCCCATTGATGCCAATCGCTCAGCATCGTCCGCTCAAAACTCGGCAGCAAGACACGCCGAAGCCCTCCGCGGTCCTTCTCCGGCACCTCACGCAACGCCTGTTCCAACTGATCCTGCATCACTGCTGGACCATCTGCCAACGACAAACGCAAATACGTAGTCCACACCCGATGCATGCGCGACCGCCTTGGCGGTTCG
>MDTC01112046.1_pt1 | contig 10833 bp, 4 predicted proteins | sample 811181 | NCBI WGS metagenome assembly MDTC01 (sample SAMN05326644, study PRJNA326480) | marine metagenome | isolation source: seawater | place: Pacific Ocean: North | collected 2011 | reverse complement strand
TAAACAAGAATTTGTTGAAGATTATCTTAAAAAAAATCCATATACAACAAAAATTGCGGGAGGTGCTGCTGGAGCTAAAACAATAGCAGCAAGAGCAAAACAAGAACAAGAAGCTTACGATGATTACTTAAACCAACAAGGAAAAATTGTAGATAAATCTCCCCCTAAAAGTAGAGAACAAGTTAGGCGAGAGTATGAACAAGCTGTTGGTAAAAGACCAGCAAATGCACCAAGACAAAGAAGAATAAGTCAAGCACAAAAAGATTGGGATGCTGGATTAGAACGACAATATCAGGATGAAATAACTGGTTATGTTTTTGAAACATCTCAAGAAATTGAACAGAAAATACAAGAAAATAGAAAAAATACTGGTTACAGTGGAACAGGATTTACAGGAGCTCAAATGGCAATACAACAAGACAGAAGAGATAGAATAGAAAGAACAGGACAACAGGCTGAGTCTTTAGCAGCAGGTAATATTCCTGCTAGTAAACTACCTAAAGCTGAAGTAGCAGAAATTCCTTTAGCTGGAACTGAGGTAGCTACTCAAACTATAGCACCAACAACTCCAGTAGGTGCAGAACAAATTTCTCAGGTTACTCCTGAAACAGTTACAACCGTAGAAGATGTTAGCACAGTAGCTCCTATGCCTACGTTAACACCTGCTCAAATAGAAGCAACGCAAGTAACAACTGCACCAACAATTACTCCTGCTACTACTGAAGTAACTGATGATGCTTTAGCACAAACTGCTGGAGTTGAAAAAGTTCCTACAATAGAAGCTGCTAAAATAGATATAAAAGAAGGAGCATTAGCAAATAGAGTTGTAGGTCAATTAAGCACAGGAGCTCTTACTACAGCAGCTCAGGCAGGGGGTACAACTTTAGCTAGAGTTACTAGAGCTAAAAAACAATTAAGAAATGCGGGTCTTACTGAAGATGCTATAAATTCTTTAGGAGACAATCCAGAAGCATTAGAAGATAGATTAACTGATTTTACTGAAGCTGAAAGAGGTCTTATCGCTGGTCTTCCTCAAGAAGCGTTAGTAAGTAATCAATTAGATAGTTTATTAAAAGGAATAGAAAATGGTGAAATACCTACATGGGCTCAACCTGCTGTATCTGCAGTAGAACAAATGTTAGCTCAAAGAGGTTTAGAAGCTTCTTCAGTAGGAAGAGATAGTTTAGTAAATACTATAATACAATCTGCTGCACCATTAGCTCAAGCAAATGCTCAAGCTTTACAACAGTCAATAGCTCAAGAAAGAAGTCTTATAGCTCAAGAAGAATTAGCTAATACTCAATTAAGACAACAATCAGCATTACAAAATGCTCAAAATGTATTTAATTTAAATATGGCTCAGTTCAATGCTGACCAACAAACAGAGTTAGCTAATAGTAAATTTTTACAAACTGTGAGTATATCAGAAGCTAATAATGAACAACAAGCAACTATACAAAATGCTATATTATTATCACAAGCAAATTTAGCACAAGCAGATGTAAATACTAAATTAGCAATTCAAAATGCTCAAGCTTTTTTACAAACTGATTTAGCTAATTTAAATACAGAGCAACAGAGTATGGTTTTAAAAGCTCAACAACAACAACAAACTTTGTTAAGTAACCAAGCTGCTCAAAATGTTGCAACTCAATTTAATGCTACTAGTGAAAATCAAGTAAATCAATACATGTCAAATTTAGCAGCACAGATAAATCAATACAATGCTTCACAATTAAATGCTATGGAGCAGTTTAATGTACAATTACAAAATGCTGCAGCAGCTAGAGAAGCTCAAAGAACTTTAGATGTTAACAAAGCTAATGCAGCTATAATTAATCAAGTAACTCAGTTTAACGCACAGCTTGATTTTAATAGAGACCAATGGAATGCAGCTAATGCTCAAGCAGTAGAGATGTCAAATATTGATTGGAGAAGAAAAGCAAACACAGCAAACACTGCAGCACAGAATGCAGTTAATCAACAAAATGTTCAAAATGCTTTTTCAATTTCTAATCAAGCTCAAGCTTTCTTATGGCAAGAACTTAGAGACCAAGCTGATTACGATTTTAAATTTGCTGATAATACAGCCACTAGAAAAGTTCAAGCTATGATAGCTGCAGCAAGTAGTGAAGGCGATGCTGCTATTAATTGGAATGATAATTTTAATAATGTAGCAGATACTGTAGACCTCATCTTTGGTAGTGGATAAGATTAATAAAATAAAATAATGGAGATATAATATGGGATTTTTTAGTAAAGTATGGAAAGGAATTAAAAAAACTGTAAATAAAATTGCTAAACCAATAGCTAAACTTTTTGCTCCGGTAAATAAATTTTTTGGTAAGTTTGGAGTTTTAGGTCAAATTGGCTTAATGATAGCTATGCCCTATGCCTTTGCAGCCATGTCGAGTTTCTTTGCAGCCGGAGGAACTTTAAGTACATGGGCTGGAACTTTAATGAAAAGTGCTAATATAGGAGCTAAAGCTTTAGGACATGGTTTAAACATGATTCAAAAAGCAGGAGCTTTTGCAGGACAAGTTTACAATAGTATATCTGGAGTTTTAAAAGCAGGGCTGGATAGAACTGGTAACTTTTTAATGGGTAGAGGATTTGTGCCAACTTCAAAAGTTGCATTACTTGCAGACCCTGCAAAATTCACTCTTGATGCTATAAAACCGGGAGAACTAGGCTCTGCCTTAGAATCTTCATTAGCTGAAGGAATTAATTTTGACCCTAGTAAAGTTAAACCATTTACTCCTACTCCTTTAGTGGAAGGTACGGCTGTAACAGCATCCCCACTTGCTGCTACAACTAACAAACTTTTTGCAGGAACTACATTTGGTAATGACCCTGTAGGTGCATTAGGAGAATTAAAGTTTACTGATTTAGAGGATATAATGCCATCTTTTACAGATGCTAAACTTGATGGAATAGATACATCTTCTTTATTAGGTAGAAAAGATTTTAGTAAAATTACTATGCCTGAAATAGATAAAGGTGGAATTGACTTTACAAGCACAACTCGTATGGTAGAGGCTGCACCACAAGATAAAGATTTAGGGGTAGTTGATTTCTTTAAAGAGCAATTAAAGAAACTAGATATTACTGACCCCGAATCTAAAATTAGAAGAAAGATTGCTGATTTTGATGTAGTAGATTACGCTTCTAAAGCATTGGAAACAACAGCAAATCAAACTATATTTGGTGGTATACAACAAGTTGGACAACAAAAAATTGCTAAAGCTTTAGGTTATGAACAGCCAGAAGGTGCAGCATATTATAATATAAATATTCCTGAGTTTACAAGTTTAGCTTCACAAGACTTTGGTGTTTATAATAGTGTTGATTTAATGCAGACTACTAATGGTAATGCTTTTATGGGAGCTAATTATACTAACGCTAATAGCTTAACAAATACATTAGACTCTAGTTCTAATTACAATTCCTACATGAATAATTTTAGTAGAGGAATTAACCTAGGACTATTTGGATAATAGGAGAATAAAATGGTACAAGAATTACAAGTTGAGGAATATGATAAGGAAGGTATAGATGCTTTGGTAAACTCAGGTAGACCTATACCCGGTCAGTCCTTAACAAGTAGTCCAGAGCAAAGAAGACCTTTTGAACAACCACCAGAATTTACTAACTATAAAGAAGCTTTAGATTTTACAGTTGGTGAATTACTAAGAGAGGAAGTTTATACTAATTTAGTTATTGGTATTGGACAAGGTGTTCCTATTACAGATGTAGCTTTACAAATAGGTTATGTTGGTTTTAGAGAAGGTAAGTGGAATCCTGATTTAATGTTAATGTTAATAGAGCCATTAATTTATGTATTAATGTCTTTGTGTGAAAAAGCAGGTGTTGAATATCGTTTATCTGGTGATGAAGAAATACAAGAGATTCAAGATAGTGCAGCAGATGAAACAGATATTTTAGATGAACAAGTTAAAAACCTTGCAGAAAATGTAAAGGCTAAAATAGCTGAAAGTGGTGATATACCTGCAGGAGCAATACCTACAGATATTGTTCAACAAATTCAAAGTACTCCTGTTCCTCAAAGTTTATTAGCAAGACCTGAAGAGGAAGAAGAAGCAATTAGAGAAGAAGATATAGAAGAGCCAGAAACTAGAAGTTTACTAGAGAGAGGATAATTAAATGAGTAATGGTATGTATGATGATGGTGGCGTAAAATTTGCAGAAGAGCAATTTGCACAAGCCAGAGCAAGAGATGACGAAGAAAATAAAAGAAAAGAAAAGTTTGCTAAAAAACTATCCCTCGTAAATACAGCGATAAAAGGAGTAAATTTTGGTTTAAATTTATTAGCTGATGAACTTGATGCAAAACAAGTTCCTCAAAAAACTGCTTACATGAATTTTTTACAATCAGCAAATGCTAGAAGAAAACTATTAGAGCCTTATTCTGTTGCTGACGATAAACTTAAATATGTTGAAGATTATATTTACGGTCAAAGTATATCTGACCTAGCAAAAAGATTTCCTACTATAGACCCAATATCATACGAAAATTATGCTAGAGACTATGCTAAAAATCAAGCTCCTTTACTAGCTCCTGAGTTTGAAAAAATGTTTACTGAATTACAAGATATTCCAGACCAAGCTACTTTTGAAACAGAGTATTCAAAATATCAAGGTCGTACTAATCCTAGGGGAATATTTGGCAACGTTGTAAAACTTATTAGAAATACTTTTAAAAAGGAAGATGAAGAAAGTCTTGCTATAAAAAATGCTAAAGCTAAAGATGCCATATACGGTTCTCCAATGTTTAATGAAATTGTTGGAGCTAGAGAAGCTGTAGAAGCTTTTGAAAGTAAATTCCAAACAGGAGGTTCTGAACTTATAGAAAGTATTTTACAAGCTAAAAAAGAAGGTAAGTTAAGAGGCAAGTATGATATATCCAAAGCTACATTTATTGATAAACCAATTGGGTATAAAGAAGACGGAAGCCCTATAACAAAAAAAGTAGCAGTAGTAGCTGGTATAGGTGTTGATGGTGCTCCTAGCATACTTGAATTAGAAACTGGAACAGCTACTCAATCTCCAAAGAATGTACCTATAATTTATGATTGGGATGATAAAACTTATTTAGAAAACACAGCTTCATTAGTTCTTGCAAGTTTTGACAAAGAAAGTAACAAATTGTATAAAAAATATAGTAATACAGACAGTAAATTAATGAAAGGTTTGGTTAGTAGAATTGTACAAAAAGCAGAGAATTATGCTAACACAGGTATTTATGATAAAGAAACAGCAACTTTAAAAGCTGTAAAAGATTTTGTAGCTGCTCATAAAGATGTAGATAGTTTTTTAGATATACCTACTAATGTTACTCAAGCAGAAATAGAAAAGGATTCTCCTGTATCACTAATTATAGATACATTAAGAGCTGAAGCTGATTCAAATAATATGGATGACACGAATATTAGACAGAGTACTATTGATGATGCGATAGCTTATATTAAAGGAAATATAGATACATCTATAACTATAAATGCAGCCGATACTTTAGATAATATAATACTTTTAGCTGATTATATTGTAAAAAATCAATACATTTCAGAAGATGAAAAAGTAGAGTACATAGAAGGAATAAATAATACTATAATGACACAGTTTCCTGATGGTACACCTTTACTAGATATAAATAAATTTAGAGAACCAACAACTGATGGTAGTGATGAAATTAACTTAAATGAAATGCAAACTTGGGAAGAGTCTGGTAATGTAGCTACTGTATTTGTACAAGGAGAACCAAGTAGAAAATATTTAAATAACTTTGACAGTGTGGTAAATAAATTAGATTTATCGAATCTTAGTTTAGAAGAATTAAGATATTTAACAAATATAGATGAAAATTTATTAAGAAATTTATTAGGTATGCCAAAAGAACTTGAGTTTGAAGAAAATCCATTTAGTATTGATACTAGATTAGATGAAGTTGTAAAAAAATATAGAAGAAATAATTTTAAAAAACTTTATGATGATTTGAAAAGAAGAAACCCTAATTTAAGTGATTCTGAGTTAAAGAAAGAATCATTTAAAAAACAACCTTCTTTAGAATTTTTTGAAAAGCTTAGAAATCAATTATTAAGTTAATTACATGTCATATTTAGATTCAATTAATAGGGCAAAACAAAAGTCTGCCGAAAGACAGCAGCAACAATTTGTTGGTAAACCAGAAACTCTTGATGATTTAGAAAGCGATGAATATTTTCAATCGGTTTCAGAAAGATTTTTAACTTCTGTTGGTGAAAATCCTGACGATATTTTTGAATATCTTAGAGATTCAGACTTTAATCTTTATTCGGGAATGAGACGAGCCATGCAAAGTGGTAAGTTTACTGAACAACAAAAACAAGATTATAAGTATTTACGTTCTAGATTTGATAATGCTGACATGGGAAGTTTAAAACAATATTTTGAACTTATTAAAGATGCCTCTATTGATTTAGTTACTGACCCAACTTTAATAACTGCAGCTATATTAACCCCTGTAACTGGAGGTGTTTCATTAGCAAAAAGACAAGGACTTTCTCAAGCAGCTTTAAAATTAGCGAGTAATGTAACAAAAGCAAACTTAAAAGATATTGGTAAAAAACAAATAAGAAAAGCAACTGCCGTTACTGCTGCTGAAGGAGGAGCTTGGGTAGGACTGGAAAATCATTTTCGACAAAACACTGAGTTAAACACTGATATTCGTAAAATGTATTCTACACCAGAGTTAGTAGGTTCTACTGCATTAGGTACTTTAACAGGTGCTTTATTTGGTAATCTTGCTCAACGTTCTTCTACAAGCTATAGTAAATTAAATAGACTATACAGTAATGATGAGTACAGGAAAACTGCAGGAAGCGAAAGTATGTACTTTTTAAAACGATTAAAAGACAAAATTCTTTCTAAAACTTTTGGTAAAGCTTCTGCAATACTTAGAACTTATTCTGAGGTTTCTCCAACTGCTAAAAAGTTAGGTCAAAAAATTGATGATAGTTTTGGAAAAAGATTAACACAATTATCAACTAAACGTCTAGATTACTCTTATGGAGAAGACCTTGATTTTACTAGAGGTCAATATATTGGAGCAAGAGATATTGCTTTAACTCCTATTATGAAAGAAGGAAAAATTTTACCTGAAGAAGAAATACAAGTTATTAGAATTTTAAGAGGAGATGACCCTAGTAAATATTCTAAAGAAGTACAAGAGTCTGCATCTAAATATAGAGAGTTATTTTTTAATAGAATTGTAGATGATGCTACTGAAGCTGGATTAGAGCCACATGCAATACCTAATTATTTTACTCGTTCTTGGAATAGAAAAGCTATTGAAGACGATAGAACTGGTTTTCGTCAGAAACTTTTAGATGAAAAAGTAGACGGAGTAACTGAAAAAAATGTTGATGAAGTTATTGATGAAATGCTTAACAAACAAAATGAATTATTTGCAACTCATGCACACCTTCTAACTCAGTCAAGAGCTTTTAAAAATTTAGACGATAATAGTTTTGAAAAATATTTGAACAATGATTTAGTAGAAGTTACTACTGATTATGCTTTTAATGCTGCTAAAATAATTGAAGAACAAAAAAGCTTTTTACTAACTGGTAAAAGTAAGATAGTAGGTAAATCAAATTCTGGAAGTTTAATTGCTTTTAGAGAGAGTAATGAACAACAATTTACAAAAAGATACATAGATGAAATTGATAAAGAGTTAAGAGAAGTTAGAGGAAAAGGATTAAGTAGAAAAGAAAGACAACAGATTCTTAACCTTTACAAATCTGTAACTGGTAAAGTAAACTATTTTGATAGTGGTTTAGCTCAAGGAGTTTACGATGGAATGAAACTTGCTAATGCTGTAGCTTACTTGCCACTAGCTACAGTTAGTTCTTTAACAGAAGCATTTATACCTTTAACAAAAGCAAATCCTAGTAGTGCTGTTAAAGGAGCTTTAGATGGTATAAAAAATGGTGTTAAAATATTAACTGACGAAACAGCAGAGTTAGTTGGTAAAAAATATAATCTTAGTGAAAACGAAATTCGTAAAGAAATGCGAAGTGTTATGATAGCCGTTGATGAAAGTATGTCTGATATGACAAACAGATTAGCTGGTGAAGGAATGCAAAGTAAGTTTTTTCAAAAAGCTGCTAGAGGATTTTATAGGTTTAACTTACTAACTCCTTGGACTAAAACTATTGAGCTTTCTGCTTTTTCTACAGGTAAAGATTTAATATTTAATAACTTAACAAAGTTAAGAGAATTAGCTGATGAAGGTGTTGATGTATTTAGCGACATTGCAGATTTAAAAATTCAAAGATTACGTAGTGAGTTGTTTGATTTAGGTGTTGACGTTAGAGCAGGAATAACATGGTTAAGAGATGGAGCTTTAAAATCTTCTAGGTTTTATGAAAACGATGTTGTTCGTGGTGCAGGTAGATTTACTAGAGAAGTAATTTTACCTACTTCTAGAGAAAGAGCAAAAGTTCCTACTTATATGACAAACCCTAAGTTTGATATTTTAACTCAGTTTTTAAGATACCCGTTTGCTTTTAGTAATACAGTATTAAAAAACTTTGCAAGAGATACAATTACTAATCCACTTAGTAATGCACCTAAACTTGCTGCCTTTACTGTAGCTGCTACTGGTGTTGCTGTAGCGACAAACTATTTAAGAGCCGGTGAAGAAGAAGCTAAAGAAATGTTCGATGAAGATAATATGAATACTACAATTATGAGAGCTTTTCAAAGAGTAGGACTGCTTGGACCATTAGAAAATGGATTGCGTTATGGAGATGCAATTCGAGAAGGTAAGCAAAATCCTATAGCTGCGGGTACTGCCATAGCTGGTCCAGTTGTTTCTGACACCGTAAGAGTTTTAACTTCTGGAAGATTACTGGAAACATTAGCTAGAAAAACTCCGGGAATAGGTCTTAAAGGTATTATCGAAAAAAACTTAGGAGATACTTTAGAAGAATATACCGGTATGCGAAGTCCTTACAATGCTGCTATAGAAAGTGCTAGAGAAGCCGACAACAATCTACTAGAGGCAATAAAAGATTTATTTGGAGCTGGAAGAAACCCTAAAGAATTAATGCCTTCAGTTTTTGAATCATCTATGAGAAGTTCTTATTTTGAAGGTGGTTCTGTAGAAACAAATGTATCTGATGTTAAACAAGAACCTGAAAATAGAATAGACCCATTTACAGGAGAACCTTATGCAGCTCAGTCTCCTATTGTAGCTAAATCTATTTTAAGAGAGTATGAACAGGAAAAAATGTTTGAAAGAAAAACTGTGGCTGACTTTTTAGAAAGTAGAGAACAAGCCAGAGTTCCTGTTAAAGGAGGTGGCATGTTACAAACTTTACAAAAGCGTGAAAAGTTTGTTGTTGGAGGTATAGCTTCTACAGCTACAAAAGCTATATTAAAACTTTTACCTAAAACAGTTTATCGTGGTGGTACAAGTAGAATAGTAACGAGCCCAGAAGGAACAGAATCTGTGTTTGCAGCATCAGTTTTAGACTCTGCTAGAGATTATTCTAGACCAGATGCTATCGCTAAAGTATTTGTAACAGACGGTCAATCTTTAAAAGTTCCAAAAGAAGCGTTTGGCGTTCATGCTATTGATATAAGTAAAGCAAAAAATCCTTATGTTTTAGATAAGCCTAGTGCAGAAATGAAGGCTCAAATAGAAAAAGATTTAATGGCTCTTGATTTAGATGACTTTACTGAAGAAACTGAAAATTTATCATCAGCATTATTAAGTTTATTAGAGCCAGAATTAAATGACCTTAGAGTTGCTTCCTCTAGTTTTTATCCGGTAAACAGAGCTATAGGAAAATATTTAAGAGAAAAAGGTTATGATATAGCTGTAGATAGTAAAACTTTAAAAGAAGGTTTTGAAAATAATCCAGCAGCAGAACTTTTTATTTTAAAAAAGTTTCCTGTGAAAAAACTAGATGAGGTTGCTCCTGAAGATATTAGTAAAGTATCAGAAATATCTACTACTCCCGCAGCAGCTTTACAAATAGGAACTAATAAAGAATTAGCAGATTTAAGTAAATTGAGAAATTATGATAATCAAACTTCAACAGTTTTAGATAACTTAAAAAAAGATAATTTAAATGCTGGAACAACCGCAGCTAATAAATTAATATATGCTCCTGTAAAAGAAAATCAAAAGGTAGGAGTAAGATTAAATCTTAATTCAAGTATTCCTGAAAATGAAACAGGAGTTGCTAAACTACAAACAGTACATAGAAATAATTATAGTGGTAAAGCTTTATCATACGCACCTTATGTAACTATAACAGATGCTTTTTTTAATGTTAATCAAAAAGGAAGACTGTCTGTAGCTGCTAAAAAAATAAATCCAGAGTCAAAAGAAGCTAAAAGTAAATTCCCTATTGCATCAGTTGATGGTAAATATACCAACACTAGAAATGTTCTAAATGAAATAGATGAAGATACAGTTGAAATTGGTTTTAATCCAATGGGTCAACACTTATTTATTAATTTAAAAACAGGACAAGCTGTAAAAAATGCTGATGTAGCAACCATTATTGGTGATAGAGTATATGCCAAAGGAGTTACTTACTATAAAAAAACAGAAGCTCCTGAACCTTTAAATCTTTCTGATGGTACTGAAGCTCCTAGTGATGTTAGATTTGCCTTTAGAAAAGGTGGTGGGCTGTTAGGAAAATTACAAAGTAGAAAAGCTAATGTATAAATACTTTACAGAAGATGAACTAAAATGCAAACACACCGGTCTATGTGATATGGACTGGGCATTTATGCAAACAGTTGAAAGGATTAGAG
>MDTC01215680.1_pt1 | contig 10834 bp, 9 predicted proteins | sample 811181 | NCBI WGS metagenome assembly MDTC01 (sample SAMN05326644, study PRJNA326480) | marine metagenome | isolation source: seawater | place: Pacific Ocean: North | collected 2011 | reverse complement strand
TAAAATCAATGGTGTTGATTAAATTTATTCCATACTATTTATTAATACAACATTCACAACTGGAGTTATTGTGAGTAACAGAAACTATAGAAATAACCGAGGCCATCAGGATAAACGAAAATCCTACGAGCCACCTAGCGGCCCTGCAAATGTCGTAACAAGACCGAAAAGGGACGAGCATCCAGACCGCATGATAAAAAGATTCATGAAAAAAGTGAAGAAAGAAAAGGTGATTGAGATCTACAGAAGCAAAACGGATTACTACGAGAAGCCTTCTGTTGTTAGAAACCGAGAGAAAAAGAGAAGAAAAAACGTTTTACGCAAATTAAGAGAATCTTCTAGTAACAACTAGGGATTTTAGGTTTTTTCATTACTACTTATTTGTGAATAAATTTTTTTATTTGGAGTTTTATAAATGTCAACAATGCTAGAGCAAGCCATAATTGACGCCAATGCTTTGAGAGAGGCAGCGTTGCAAACCGCAGAGAATGCTGTCATGGAAAAGTATTCCGCCGAAGTTAGAGAAGCCGTAGAAAAGCTCTTAGAGCAGGAAGACGAAGATATCGTGACAGAGGTTGAACACGAAAGTGCCTTGGGTGCCGTTCCGCCCGCTGCTGCCGAAGATATAGAATTGTGCCCCTGTCCTGACGATGAAGAAAAGGTTGAGATGGAATTCACACTGGACGATCTTAAGAAGCTCGCCGGCGAGATGGAAGAGGGTGAGCCCGAAGATGTTGAAGGTCTTGCTGTTGATATGGGCGCTGAGGAAGAAGAGGAAGACTTGCCTCTTCAAGAAAGTCTTGATCTTGATGAAGATATTGAGCTAGACGAAGAAGTTTTAGATTTAGAAGAAGAGGTTATAGAAGAAGTGGTCGAGGAAGAAGAACTTGACGAATCTATTATCTCCGAACTTGTTGAAGAATTGATCGTGGATCTATCAGGCGACGACCTTACTGGTTGGGCCGGCAGACCCGGATCTGATATTGCATATGCTAAAGAAGTCCGCCTTGCCAGACTCGCATCGACTGAGAATCAAGAAAAGATTCAGGCGATGAAGAAGTCACTTGATGGACTGATGGAGCAAAAAGGTTCCTTGAAAAAGGAAAACAATCAGCTTAAAGAAGCTGTCGTCTATTTAAAAAATAAATTAGATGAGGTAAATTTACAGAATGCTAAATTGCATTATGTAAATCGCACATTGAATAGCGTCTCACTGAATGAGCGGCAAAAAGACAAGATTGTCGAGTCTATTCAGAATTCTGACTCTATAGAAGAAGCGAAGGTAATTTTTGAGACCCTTCAAAGCGCAGTGGGCTCTTCAACGAAGCAGCCAAAATCACTAAGCGAAGCAATCGAAAGACCATCACTTTCTGCCCGTAGAACAAAGAGTTCAAATGATGGTCGCAATACTGCGGCTAAACAAAGATTTCAGCTTTTAGCTGGAATTGTTAAAGACTAGACTAATAATATACCTTAAAGGAGGATTCAAAAAATGTCTATTTTAGATAAATTAACAGAAGGCATTGTTGACAGAAACCTCAAGCAAGAAGGTGATGCCCTGCTCAATAAGTGGGAAAAAACTGGATTACTTGAGGGAATCGACAATGACAATAAGAGAAGCAGCATGGCTCGTCTTCTTGAAAACCAAGCAAAGCAGCTTCTGAAAGAAGCAGCAGGGACCGCAATGGCCCAAGGTGATGTGGAAGGTTTTGCTTCCGTCGCATTCCCACTTGTTCGCCGCGTGTTCGGTGGTCTCTTGGCCAACGACCTCGTTAGCGTTCAGCCGATGAGCTTGCCCTCGGGTCTCATCTTCTTCCTCGACTTCACCTTTGGTGGAATCAACGGTGACACACTGCGTGGCCCCGCTGGTGCCCTCGACGGCGATTCGATCTTCGGAGGAAACGTTGTGGCTAGCCAGATCACTGGTGGCGTGACACTTGACGATACCTATGGTTCGCAAGTTTTCGCACAAGAGAAAGGCTTCTACAACTTGGTTAATGGTTACTCTTCGCCAACCGGTTCGTCTGTGCTTGAGATTACTCTCCGCGCTTCTGGAACGGCTGGAACTGACTTGACTAGCAGAACCGAAACTAACCCAGCCATCTTCGATGGTAACTATGCTGACCTCGCTAAGATGACCCAGTATGACCCAGATCTCTCTGGTTCGTTTGTTCTTATCGGAACGGTTTCCAAGACCGACTCTGGCTTTAGCCAGTTCGATAGTGATAACCTTGTGACTCTCCACCACTCTGGTGGTGCTGGCGACCACAAGCTGGGCCTTGTCAAGCGACTCACTCGCGAAGACCCTGTTACCTCGACCAACTATGTTCTGGTCTGGGCACAAACTGGTTCTGTCACAACTGCTAACCAAAGTGCTTTGACCGAGGCAGTCAACCATGAGGGTAACGCACCTGCTGCTGCTCTTATCACGACTAACTTGGACTTCACGCATACTGTCAATGATAATTTCATTGCTTCCGATACTCTCGGTGCGTTGAAGGGTGCTTCGTCTTGGGGTCTTGAGGATAGCGTTGATATCCCCGAAATCGACATCAAGGTGGACAGCATCGCTGTTACAGCACAAACCAAGAAGCTGAAAGCTAAGTGGACTCCTGAGCTGGGGCAAGACCTCAATGCTTACCACAACCTTGACGCTGAGGTTGAGTTGACCTCGATTCTCTCCGAGCAAATTGCTCTTGAGATCGACCGCGAGATCATCGTTGATCTTGTGAAGGGTGCAACTGCTGGAACACTCTACTGGTCGCGTTCGCCGGGTCTCTTCGTGAACCGCGAGACTGGTGCAGAGGTTGGTGCATCTTCGGCTGCTCCTGACTTCACTGGCACTGTGTCCGAGTGGTATGAGACTTTGATCGAGACGATCAATGACGTGTCTGCTCGTATCCACCGCAAGACTCTCCGGGGCGGCGCTAACTTCGTGGTGTGTTCACCAGAAGTTGCTAACATCCTTGAGTTTACTGCTGGTTTCCGTGCAAGCGTCACCGCTGATGACAATCAAGGCACCATTGGTGCAGTGAATGTTGGCTCTCTCTCCAAGAAGTTCGACGTCTACGTCGATCCTTATTTCCCACGGAACGTGATCCTTGTTGGTCGTCGTGGAAATAGCTTCCTTGAGAGTGGCTATGTTTACGCTCCGTATGTGCCCCTGCAAGTCACACCGACTATCTTCGGTATCGAAGACTTCGTGCCCCGGAAGGGTGTCATGACTCGCTACGCGAAGAAGATGGTCCGTCCTGATATGTATGGTCTGGTTATCTGTCGTGGCCTTGTCGGCGAAGCTGGTGCAACCGCTTAATAGCTAACAAAATAGACTTTTAAAGTCTAACCCGCTCTCTTCGGAGGGCGGGTTTTTTATTATATATTGTTGCCTATCATTTGACCCCTGACTACTTATAGGTGACTTGAGAGTTTTCTTCGGGGTCGGGGCCACTGACCCTTAAAGATTTATAGCCGAAGTGGCTGGCTATTTATCGCGATTATGATCGGGTTATCGATAACTTAAATTAAAAGGAGAAATTAAAATGGGTAAAAGAATTGGCTTGGCTAGAATCCAAGCATTGTTAGAGAATTTGAAAAGAGAGATCGCTCTCGGAGCGGGCACATCCCTTGGTGGCTATAAGCGTATCGTAGAGGATATTACCGCAGCCACAACACTAGTTGAGGCAGACTCTGGAAAAGTGTTCACAATTGATGCAGACTCTGGCGCGTATGATATTACGCTCCCAGCTAATGCTACAACCGGATGGAATTGCACATTCCTTTATAAGGATGCACATGGTTCACAAGATATTGACATTGTGGCAGCTACTGCTGATACTATTGAAGGTATCCTCGTTGACGCTTCTCCAACCAACATGGGCACCGCTGACAAAATTACTTTTGTTGGTGGCACTGCGGTTGTCGGCGATACAGTCGATATTGTCTGCACTGATGGAACAACGTGGTATGCGAGAGCTTACTCAGGCGCGAATGGTGGAATTACAGCTACTGGCTGATAATTAAAAACCAAGCAAGTCTATCAAGCCCCCTTCCTTTATTGGTTGGGGGCTTTGTTTTATTTAAAACTAATTATTATAGCCCCCGGAGCAACAGTGAAAAACAATAATGAGATAAGTGATAATTTCATAAGAGAATACAAAAATCAATTCCCTGATGAATTTTGTGACAAACTGATTAATTTGATGGAAGAAAACCTCAAGATTGGAACAACACACAAGGGAGTATTAGGTAGAAACAAACTCAACGCACGCAAAAAAGACAGTTCTGATTTAGATTTGGCTTTTGGCGCCGGCATTCAAGGGGTGGACAAGCAGCTTTATCTTGACTTTGATTCTCATCTATTCGAACCAATTACCGATTATGCTAATTCTTATATAATAAATTCTGATGGCAAGACTGATTATATGACAGAGAATGATGTTCGACATGTTTTTAACCTACTACAGCCTGCCAAACTTAAAAAATATAGAGCCCCAGATCAAGGGTATCATGCATGGCACCAAGATTATGGAATACAACCAATCCAAGCTAGAAGGACGTTTGTTGCTATGGTTTATCTAAACGACGTGTTAGAGGGTGGAGAAACAGCATTTTATCATCAAAATATAGAAATCAAGCCACAAAAAGGTAAAATGGTGATTTTTCCTCCGTATTTTACTCATATGCACAGAGGAAATAGACCAATCTCAAACGATAAATATATATGTAATTTCTATCTGGGCATAAATCCAGACATATGATATGAGCCCCCCTCCCTTTATTGGTTTGGGGTTTCTTTTTTTTAGATACTATTTATTATAACCATTGGAGGTTATAATGGGAAAGAAAAGAAGAATCCTTAGAAGAGCTAAGTTTGCCGCACTTCGTAAACACAGCAAATTTAAAGGTCTCGTTAAAGCGAATCTGGCCCCAAGTCAAGAGGAAAAACCCAAAGAGTTCGTCGAGCCTGTTGTTTTAGAGAAAGTTGTAGAGTTGGTGGAACCACCAGTGGTAACCCCACCGGTCACACTAATAGAGAAACCAGAACCTAAACCAGAACCTAAGCTCAAGAAAACAAACACGAAGGTATCAGCTAAAAAAGCTCCCTCAACAAAGAAGCCTAGAACTCGACGATCATCGAAAAAGAAGGCAGCAACACAGTCTACTAGATAAATCCGGTTCTTTGTCTAGCGAGAAACTATTTAATATGAATAGGAGACTCTATGCATGGCGCTTCCCACCCTGTCACCATCATCTCAAACTAGCAGATCTGTATTAACAGTTACTGGTAGCACTGGCACGTTCCCAAATCAGGAAGGCACAGCAGCCGAGCTTGTGTCCTATCCCTATGCTATATACGCAGACGAGAGTTCGCCTTTATATGATACTAACTTTGTGTCTGGTGCGTCTGATCAGGTAAGTTACACCTTCAAAATGCTTGGAGGAGATGTCCTTGATGTCGAGCTTAAGCCAGCCGCCGTGTATGCTCATTATGAACTAGCTTGTTTAGAGTATTCATACCATATTAATACACATCAAGCTAAGAATGTTTTAGCTAATCTACTTGGCATGACCACCGGGACGTTTGATCACGATGGTCATATGACAAATAGTGGTTCGGTCGGCACCAATATAAACTTAAAATATCCACGATACGAGTTCAGGTATGCTAGAAGGTTTGCAGATGGTGCTGCACAGGAGGCTGGCTTTGGTGGGTCTCTTACTGAATACTCGGCATCTTTTGATTTAGAAAGTGGGATTCAAGATTACGATTTGCAATCTATTATATCTAGCTCTGCCGCTGCTGGCGGAACAGATCAGTCTTCTGGGCATACGCCAGAGTATTCTGGACTTGTTGAAAACAAAAAAGTCCTGATCAGAAGGGTATTCTACAAAACACCACAATCAGCTTGGAGGTTCTATGGCTATTTTGGTGGTTTAAATGTTGTTGGTAACCTTAATGGCTACGGACAGTTTGCAGATGATACTACATTTGAGATCATCCCTACCTTCCACAATAAGCTGCAAGCCATGGCCTTCGAAGATCACTTATACACTAGGCTTTCACACTACTCATATGAAATAGAAAATAATAAACTTAGGATATTCCCAGCACCTGATGGAAGCCACCCCTCACATATGTGGGTAACGTTTACATTACAGAAAGATGGCTGGCAAGAGGATGATGACAGAACAACTGGAATCAACGGTATTAATAATATGAATACCTTGCCGTTTGATAATGTCCCATTCCAAAACATTAACGCAATAGGTAAGCAATGGATTCGCAGGTATGCTTTAGCCTTATCCAAAGAGACCCTAGCCCACATTAGAGGCAAGTTCTCTACAATACCTATTCCGGGTGAGTCTGTCACACTAAACGCCTCAGAGCTTATGTCACAGGCAAAGGAAGAACAGAATACTCTTAAGGAAGAGTTGAAGACTGTCTTGAATGAAATGACATACAAAGCACTAGCAGAACAGGAAGCGGCTATGGTAACGGCGTTAGATACTGTTCAACAAGAAATTCCTTTACTAATTTACCATGGGTAACTAATATATGGCCGATAATAAATGGACAAGACCAGATAATCCGCCTCCTCCACTTTTCCTCGGGAAAAAGGAGCGTGATCTTGTCAAGCAAGTTAACGACGAGCTTATAGAGAGAGTTATTGGCCAAACCATCGTATACTACCCGATCGACATAGACAGAACCGACTTCCATCCAGTGTATGGGGAAGCTATCCAAAAAACATTTTTGCCACCCGTCAGAGTGCATGCGTTAGTAGAATTTGAGGGCATCAATACCAGATATAGTGACAACATTGGCTTGGATAAAGATGCAAACATAAACGTTCACTTTCACAAACGTCGCCTAACCGAAGATCAAGACTTGTTTGTGCGTGAGGGTGACTTTGTTCAATATGGTAAAATATTATATGAGATTGTCACATTGGCCGAGCCACGACAGCTTTTTGGTCAAGTAGATCACTTGTTAGAAATCTCAGCGAAATGTATTAAGGCACGGGAGGGTTTGTTCGATGGCACCTAAAGATTATGATTTCGCCTTTTCTGAAATAAGAGATGTTGAAGGTAAGCTAAAAGAAGTTACCTTTATGCCGTCTACTTTGGAAACTATTGATATGGCATTGTTCGATTTTATCAATGATGGTTTGAATATTCACGCGAAAACCAACAAAGGATTCAAGAAAGCCCCTGTTATCTGGGTTTCATCCGAGCGCGCATTCCAAATTAAGAATGATAAGAATCTTAGAGATTCTACTGGCAAACTTATCCTGCCAATGGTTACGATTGAAAGGACCAGTATTGAGAAAGACCCAAACTTTAAGGGCACGTTCCAAGCACACATACCACAAAACTCTGGTTTAAAGAGGAATGTGGTTGCAGCAGCAAGAAGGATCAATCAAGAGAAAACATCTAATTTTGCTAATGCAGATGCTAGAAGATTAAATGGTGACATCACAAGAACAGACGGTATTGGCTTGGGGCAATCAAACTCACCAAGAGAAAACAAAAAGATCGTCACACAAACTATTGTGATGCCGCTCCCAAATTATATTACAGTTATGTATTCGGTGACACTTAAGTCGGAATATGTGCAACAGATAAATGATATGATCCAGCCGTTCATAACAAGAACAGGGAACATTAACAATTTCTTTATAAAGAGAGATGGACACAAATTTGAAGGCTTTGTTCAAAGTGACTATGGCCAGAACAATAACATCTCAAATTTAGGAGAAGAAGAAAGAACTTATGAAACAAAGGTTGATCTCAAAATATTAGGATATTTAATGGGAGAAGGCCCAAACGACGATAGACCAAAGCTTAGTATCACTGAAAATTTTGTTGAGGTTAAAGTGCCAAGAGAAAGAGTTATTGTTGGGGATGTTAGAGATTTTGTAGATGCGTCAGGTAAGTTCGTAAATTATAGAGAGTGAGGGGTTTTTTGGAAGCCCCAAGACTATTTATAAAGTGAAAAGCGCATTTTCGTCGAAATTAGGAGACTATGTAAATGGCAGAGAGAAACTTTAGATTTGCTTCACCCGGCGTTTTTATCGAGGAGATCGATAATTCGCAAGTCCCTCGTTTGCCCGAGGCTGTTGGCCCGACTGTTATCGGCAGAACAGAAAAAGGTCCGGGCCTGCTCCCGGTCAAAGTCACGTCGTTTTCGGACTTTGTTGAAACATTTGGCGAGCCCATCCCCGGTGTTGGTGGTTCTGACGACGTTTGGCGTCAGGGCAACTATTCCGCTCCGACGTATGCTGCTTACGCTGCACAAGCTTATTTAGCTGCTGGTGTTGGCCCTGTTAATGTTGTCCGCCTTATGGGCGCTCAAGACCCCGCTGCTTCTACCACAGGTAAGGCAGGTTGGGATACAACTAACACAGTCGCTCCGGTTGCCTCCGCAAACGGTGGAGCGTATGGTATTTGGATGATTCCATCTGGTGCATACAGTAGTTCTGTAGGATTTGAGACAGATGCTGGTTATGGTATCAATACGCCAACTGGCTCTTTGGCAGCTATCTTTTATGTTGATGCTGGTGCTGTTCGATTGTCTGGAACAGTAACGATGGCGGGGACCGATCCCCTCGCGTCTCCTCTAACTGCTGCTGCTGGAACCATGATTGATTCCGACGACGAAGGCAACTTCACACTTGAGGTAGTCAACTCTTCTAATTCGGTCGTGGAGAAGAAAACATTCAGTATGAATCGAGGCTCTGAGCGTTTCATTCGTAAAGTTTTTAACACTAATCCGCAGCGCGTCAACTCTGTCTCTGTTGGATCAACAAGTCAAGAAGTTTACTGGCTTGGTGAGACCTTCGAGAGAATGATCTCTGACAATATCGATAGTGTTCAAACCAAAAAGACTGCTTTCATCGCTTCGCTTTCTGACGCCAATGTGGACCGCGCCGACATGAGAGGCGAAGTCGCAGACGCATACACAGGCTGGTTCTTCGCACAGGACGCTGGTGGCGCCTTCCAAAGCTTTAACCCGCTTCTTCAAACTCGGCTGTTTAAGTTTGCTGGTATTAACAACTATGGTGAGTATCTAAACCGCGCTATTAAGATTGCTATTCTCGACATTAAGGGACCAAGAAGCAACGATAGTGATTATGGTTCTTTCACAGTTGGTGTTCGTAGAGCGACGGATTCAGATGCTAATCCAGAGTTCCTTGAGATATACACTAACTGTAACTTAAACCCGAACTCCGCGGATTATATTGCTAACAAGATTGGTGATAAGTTTGTCCAATTTGACAACGATAAAAAGCTTTATAGAGAATACGGTGATTACGAAAATAAATCTAAGTATGTTCGCGTTGTTTTAAACCCTGATATCGAGGCTGTTATTCAAGACAACCCTCAGCTTATTCCGTTTGGTCTTCTTGGACCACCCCGATTCAAAAGCTTCAACATTGCGTCTGGTTCTGCTGTTGTTCTTGATTCTGCGGTGACTGGTAACTCTGCTGGCGGTGCAGGTGCAGTGCATGCTAAACCATTCATCCGCGCTGGACAGGCTATCCCGTTCGCCTCGATTGAACATACTCCCTCTAGATTAAATCTTATTGATTGGCGTATGCCCGGTGCTACTGGCTCGTTTGAGTGGCCAAGGATCGCCACACGCGTTTCTGCTTCTGATAGTTTGGCTTCTGTCGCGACCGCTTACTTCGGTGTGGACACTGGTATCACAACTTCGGATGCAAGCTTCGATGCTGGCTATGTTGATTACCTCCGAGCGAAACCGCAAGCTATTTACTCAAACACTGACTCTTCTGACTTCGGCATTGGTCAGCTTAGTAATGATCATCTGGACTTCTCTTGGGCTGTCTCGCTTGATGATGTTGTATGCACAACGTCCTCGGCTGGCCTGATCGTCTCTGCATTCCACTTGTCTGGTTCACGGACCACACAGCGTTCTTGGACGTCACTGTCTGGAAACTCCAGCATGAACGCAGGTGGAACTTGGGAAGCACTTCTTGATAAAGGCATCAACCGTCTTGTGTCCCCAATGTTTGGTGGTTTCGATGGTTTCGACGTCACAGAGTCTGAGCCATTCCGAAATACTCGTCTGGATGATGCCTCTGAGGTAGAGGCAGATAACTATGCTTTCTACTCTGTTAAGAGAGCAATCGACACTGTTGCAGACAAAGAAAGAGTTGAAACAAACCTTGTTACAATGCCCGGTATTACGAATGAGTCGCTTACTTCGCGTCTTATCAATACCTGTGAGGCCCGCGGTGACGCTCTGGCGATTGTTGACCTTAAGGGAACCCACCAGCCTAGATACGAAGCTGCGGCTTCCAGCGTGTCCACTAGAGCGTCTGATGTCGATACTACGATTAGCAACCTTGTAAGTCGTAATATTAATTCCTCTTACGGTTGTGCTTATTATCCTTGGGTTGACATTCGGGATTCTCTGAAGGGTGTTAGAGTTCGTGTTCCGCCTTCGGTCGTAGCACTTGGAGTATTTGCCAATACAGAGCGCAGAAATGACCTGTGGTTCGCACCAGCCGGCTTTAATCGAGGCGGATTGACTGATGGAGCCGCTGGCTTGTCAGTTACAGGTGTTGAGCAGAGACTTACCTCTGACGATAGAGATAAACTGTATGAAAGAAACATTAACCCAATCGCTTCTTTCCCTGCCGAAGGTATTGTTATCTTTGGGCAGAAGACTCTTCAAACAACTCCAAGCGCGCTCGATAGAATTAATGTCCGAAGAATGTTGATCTTTGTCAAGCACGAAGTTACAAGAATCGCTAATACGCTTCTGTTTGACCCGAACATTGATATCACTTGGGCTCGATTCCGATCC
>MDTC01199015.1_pt1 | contig 10834 bp, 11 predicted proteins | sample 811181 | NCBI WGS metagenome assembly MDTC01 (sample SAMN05326644, study PRJNA326480) | marine metagenome | isolation source: seawater | place: Pacific Ocean: North | collected 2011 | reverse complement strand
TATCGAAAACATGCTTGAAAAAGGGATTAATCCATATTTAGAAAGAAGAATGACTCAATCTGATGCTCTTGATAAAATAATCGAGCCAGTTAGAAAGTTCATGGTGGCAGAAACTAGAAAGGATGATTTAGCCCTCTTCCTTAGGATGTCAAAGGCTTCTAAACCAAGTAATGTCGACGATATTCCTATTTCAACGATAGTCCCAGCGTTTATGATCTCAGAACTAAAGACCGCTTTTCAGATCGGGTTTTTAGTCTATATACCTTTCTTGATCATAGATATGGTGGTTTCTTCAATCTTGATGGCTATGGGTATGATGATGTTGCCTCCGACGGTCGTTTCTCTCCCTTTTAAGCTTGTACTCTTTGTCTTGATAGATGGTTGGAGTCTAATAACAGATTCAATCGTGAAGAGTTTTTCTACTGTAGGGTGAATTATGAATGAGCAAACAGTTATCGATATTGGTTTAAAGGCTGTATGGGTCACAATAAAAATTGCGGCACCGGCTCTGTTAGCAACTCTGGTTGTGGGGATATTCGTTTCTATTATTCAAGCAGCGACGCAGATTAATGAACAGACCCTGTCCTTCATACCAAAAATAATCGGAATGACGGTCGCAATGGTGATCTTTGGTCCTTGGGTAATCCATATTATGATGACATTTACTATTGACCTGATCTCTTCTATTCCAAGTATGACTCATTAGGGTGCCAATGAATCAAATTTATCAGATACCTGTTGAAGAAATATTAAGAGCTCTTCTAGTCTTTATAAGGGTGGGTGCAATTATATTTGCTTTGCCACTTTTTGGTGATAGTCCAGTCCCGGTCAGAGTTCGTGTCGTCTTGTCAGTAGCTTTTACTACTTGCCTATATCCATTAGTGGATGCTATGTGGCTTTCCAGGGTTCCGGATGACATATTGCAGCTTGGTTCGCTGGTAATTAGGGAAGTGATTATTGGTTTTGTTATAGGATACCTTAGCCGATTAACTTTCGATGCTCTTCTTATGGCAGCGTCTTTTGTTGGTTATCAAATGGGTTTTGGCACTGCAAATCTTTTCGTTCCTGATGCGGGAGAGCAGCTCAATGGTTTTACCGCTTTTCATCGAATTGTAATCTTATTATTCTTTTTAACAATGGATTTCCATCACGGTTATCTTGTATCTATTCTCAAAACTTTTGAACATATTGATGCTGGAGCTGCTTCTCTGTCTACAGATTTTCGGAGCATATTTGTCTCAACAACTGCGAATCTATTTTTGGTATCTTTGCAATTAGCGTCTCCCATTCTAGTGGCTTTGATGTTCGCAATGACCGCATTAGGTCTGGTAGCTAGGACAGTGCCGCAAATGAACGTATTTACCCTGAGTTTTCCCTTTAGCTTCTTCATAGGTTTATTGGTTTACTTAGCGACGATGCCACTTTTCCCATCTTATCTAAATGACCACTTTCTCGCCGCTGAGAAGCTGTTAGAAGATGCTCTCGTTGGTCTTGGTGTGAGTCATGGCTGAAAACGAAGATGGAGCAGAAAAGAGTGAAGAAGCCACCCCAAGGCGTCGAGAGGAGTTTCGAGAAAAGGGGCAAATCGCAGTATCCAGAGAAGTCAATTCATTTTTGGTTTTAGCTGGAATAGTAATATTTATGTTTTTTTATACCCCAAACCTTATAGAAAATATCTTAGTGCTCCTTAAGGATAACTTTTTCAAAGCTCGTAGCTTTTCCGTAAATAGTAAAAATATTGGTGGCTACTTCTTCGAGCTGTGGATGAATTTTCTTGGGTTGATTATCCCTCCCTTCATAGTAACAGCTTCCATTGGTTTTGCTGGAACCATGTTTCAAACGAGGTTCAACTGGTCATGGCAAAAGCTAAAGCCGGACTTTGCCAAGATGAATCCATACAAGGGTTTTATCAATATGGTTAGTACCCAGGCCCTTATGAACCTAGGGAAAGGTATCGCTAAGATGCTGTCAGTCGGGTTGGTTAGTTATCTGATCCTAAAAAGTGAATGGCACGTAGTCCCAAGCTTAATGTATGTATCGTTTCTAAAGACCATAGGTTATTGGGGAGAAATAACCAACATGTTGCTATGGAGTGCGGCTGGATTTTTGCTTTTAATTGCTGCAGCCGATTATGCCTTCGATATATTTCGAATGGAAAAGCAGTTAAAGATGACAAAACAGGAAGTAAAGCAGGAATTTAAGGATCAAGAAGTTGATGCCCATGTAAAGGCAAAAATTAAAAGATTACAGCGACAGTTTGCGATGTCAAAGATGGTACAGGATACAAAAGAGGCGACGGTATTAATAGCAAATCCGACGCATTTTTCCATAGCCTTGAAATATGAATTAGGCATGTCAGCGCCGATAGTTGTGGCTAAAGGCCAGGATAACTTCGCTCTCAAGTTAAGAGAAATTGCAAAAGAGAACGACGTTCCTATTGTTGAAAATAAACCTTTAGCTAGGACTCTCTATAAGGTTGTCGAGGTAGGGCAAGAAATACCTGATAACTTCTATAAAGCAGTATCGGAAGTTATTAGATACGTATTTTTACTAAAAGGAAAATCCTTAAGCCGCTAAGGTTATGAACTTTTCAGATGGGATAAAAATTGGACACAGCTATAGATAGCCAAGCCAAATCAGGAATTTTTAGGGTTATATTTTCGCCAGATGTGCAGTTTGCTATGGGTCTGGTCGGTGTGATCTTCACGATGATATTACCCCTGGCTCCATTTGTGCTTGACTTTCTACTCTCGATGTCAATCACTTTTGGATTCCTTATTCTTCTTGTTGCTATATATGTACAAGATCCTCTTGATTTCTCGACCTTTCCCACGATTCTTCTGGTTACCACACTGTTTAGGTTGGCCTTAAATGTTGCCACAACTAGGAGTATTCTGCTAGATGCGCCAACGGGTGATGTTAGTATGATTGTAAAATCCTTTGGCGATTTTGTTGTCGGTGGTAATTATCTGGTGGGTTTCGTGATCTTCGTAATCCTAGTGGTAATAAATTTCATTGTTATCACAAAAGGTGCTGGCCGGGTTGCTGAGGTAGGGGCTCGCTTTACTTTGGATGCGATGCCAGGTAAGCAAATGGCAATTGATGCTGAACTGAGCGCTAATATGATTGATCAGGAAGAAGCTAAGAAGAGACGGGCATATATTGAGCATCAGGCAGATTTTTATGGTGCAATGGATGGAGCTAGTAAGTTTGTTCGCGGTGACGCAATTGCAGGGATAATAATTACAGCCATAAACATCGTGATGGGTTTGGTTTTAGGGGTTTCTACCTATGGCCTAACTTTTGTTGAGTCAGCGCAACTTTTCACGCTATTAACTGTTGGAGATGGGCTAGTCTCTCAGATCCCAGCTTTAATTGTATCGACCGCAGCGGGTATTATGGTTACCAGGACTGGTGGGAAGGGAGAGGATAAGAATCTTTCTGGAAATCTAGTAAGCCAGCTTTTAAAGCATCCTAGAGCACTTGTAATATGCGCACTTTTATTAGCCTTGATGGCTGTTGTGCCCGGTCTTCCCACGATACCATTTCTCGGGATTTCGGTAGTGATTGGTATTCTAGCTAGGCGGGCTTTCTCTCGGAAGGGGGAAGTTGCCATTGAGGATATAAATGAAGAAGAGGAACAAGCCAAAGAAGGCAGGGCAGATGAGATAGAGGGGCTTCTTCATATTGATACTCTGGCACTTGAGGTGGGGATAGGTTTGATTCCCCTGGTAGATGCCAGAGAAGATGGCGAGGTTCTGGAGAGAATAATTTCTGCGAGAAAGCAGTTTGCTCAGGATCTAGGGTTCGTTGTGCCGAAAGTTATGGTTCGAGATAACATTCAACTTAAGCATGGTGAATATCAGATCCTCCTAAAGGGAGAGGTGATTGGTAAAGCCAGTTTGATGTGGGAATACCTTATGGCGATGGCTCCTGGAGACGATGTTGAAGTGATGGAGGGTATAAAAGCTAAGGAACCAGCATATGGTCTCGATGCCTTATGGATAAAACCTTCTCAGAAAGAAGAGGCTTCCTTTAGAGGCTATACCGTCGTGAATTGCTCTACCGTTATTGTTACCCATTTGACAAAATTGATAGAGGAACACGCCTCTGAACTTGTCGGGCGTCAAGAGATACAAGGGCTAATTGATTCTTTACACTTGGAGTACCCAAAGGTTGTAGAAGAAGTTGTAGCGCCAGATAAGCTGCAACTAGGAGACGTAGCTAGAGTTCTGCAAAATCTCTTGGAAGAGCGTGTCAGTATTCGCGATCTAGTAACTATTTTTGAGACATTGGCAGACCACTGTCGAAATATAAAGCACCCTGATACACTCGTTCGTTATGTTCGGAAGTCTCTCGGCCGTGGGATTGTAAGACGATATTTAGACCATGAGGGCCAGTTGCCAGTGATCCAGGTGGACCGAGCGATTGAAGATATCCTAGCTTCGGGTATCTATCAGAGGGAGGATGGATCTTCAGGGTTACAGTTAGAACCAGATATTCTCCATCGGATCTATCAGTCTGTAAATGACGAGATTCAGAACGCTATGACATCGGGAAGTGAGCCGACTATTGTTTGTAGTAGTGTGGTGCGATGGGAGTTCAAAAATATGCTTAAGGCGATAATGCCAAACGTAGTTGTGCTTGCAAATGATGAGATTCCTCAGGGTACTAGGGTGGTCTCAGTTGGTATGATCTCAATATAGGAGAAAGCTGTAATGGATGTGAGAACTTTCGAAGGCTTAACAATGCATGATGCAGTAAAGTCGGTTCGTAATGTGTTTGGCAAAGAAGCCGTTATCCTAAAAACTCAGGAGAAGCCATCTCCCAATGGTAAAGGGCGGTCTTTTGTCATAACAGCTGCTCGGGGCGGTGAATCAGTAGATAATCATGATGAGTCAGATAAAAGTGATCAGGCTATATATGAGATTGTAAACGAGCTTAGATCGTTAAAGAGCGAGATGTCGATGATCCGGCAAAAACAGGTATCGAGGGAAGATATCCTAATAGTTGATGGTAGAATTGAAGATTTACGAAACTTTCTCTTTAATCGAGAGTCTTCTACCTCAGTCGAATACAATCTAGATTATGCCGAAATTATGTATGTCTTAGAGGCGATGAATTTTGGTCGGGATAATCTGCGAAAGCTAGCTAAATACCTCGACAAACTACCTCACCCTGGTGAGGAGGGAATCTCTGATTACTATAAACAATATGCGATTAGATGGATTATGAAGCGAGTCATTATATCACCGAACTTTTTCGATATTAGGAATGATGGCAAACCTGGCATACATGTTATTTGTGGTAGTTCCGGTTCTGGTAAGACTACAGCGGTCGCAAAGATAGCAGCGTGGCTGAAGAAAGATCACGGGTATGATCCATTTATAGTTAGCCTCGACTCTAATAGTATTGGCGGTTCTGAGCAATTGAGAATTTTCTGTAAGGTTCTAGGAATAGATTTTAAGTCTGTTGAGAGTGGTGAGGATCTAAAAAATCTCTCTGATAAATTCCCAGGAAGACCAATAATTGTAGATACAGCTGGCCAGAATCCAAAGTACTCTAAAAGTCTGGCAGAGCTTCAAGCTTTGGGCAATATAGAAGGTCTTGATCCCTGCATTCACCTTGTGATGTCACTGGCTAATCGTCCAGAGCATCTAGAACGTGTTGTGCAGAGGTTTGCTAGCTTATCTATTCAGAGTCTAATATTTTCTAAGATCGATGAATCGTGGGTTTATGGCGATATATTTGGTTTGTCAAGCAAATGGGGGATCCCTTTAAGTTTTTTTTCGACGGGTTCTCATGTGCCAGATGATATTGAAAAAGCGACTCGTGAAAGGGTTGTAGAGCGAATTTTTGGATTGGGGGAGGAGTGATGGATTTGAAGATCAGCGAGAGTAACTGTCGGGTAGTGAGCATAGGCAGTGGCAAGGGTGGTGTGGGCAAGACGCTAACGACGATTAATGTGGCCTTTGGGCTTAGCGCTTTGGGGAAAAAGGTATTAATTCTTGATGGAGATCTGGGTCTTGCAAATGTCGATATTGTTCTTGGGATTGATGCAGGATATAATGTCTTAGATGTTATTGAAAACCGCACAGGTATTGAAAATGTGATTTGTCCGGTGACGATGAATATTGATCTTATACCCTCCGGTTCTGGAATAGCTAAGTTATCGGATCTTTCGATTGTACAGAAGGTTAGGTTGCTAGACAGTTTAGTCGAAATAACTGGTAGGTATGATTATCTCTTGATCGATAGTGGAGCAGGTATAGGTGAGAATGTTCAATTATTTACCTCGAGCTGCAATGATAACTTAGTCGTAACAACAGGCGAGCCTCATAGTATAACAGATGCCTATGGATTTATTAAGGTAATGAAGACAAAATTTGATAAAACTAAATTCCATCTTTTAGTAAATATGGTGAAGTCAGAGGCCGAAGGTCTTAAAGTTTTTAGAAGGCTTGCCGAAACCTCATCAAGATTCTTAGGTGTGACTTTAAATAATGTTGGAATAGTTCAATTTGATAAATCTTTGGGCAGTAGGATTATTGGCAGTACAGTTAATGCAGAAAGTAGTTATAAAACATCTTCTGGACAGGCTTGGAAGTCCGTGGCTCACAAGATCGATAGCTTTGATGAAATGGAGCCCAATATTGGCGGTTCCTTTTGGAATAGTATCGTTCTTGGATCGAGGCAAGTGGTAGCAGAACGTTAACATCTTACGGGGTATCTAGTTGAAATGAAGGGACTTGTAAAACGATATAAGCAAGATACTCAGGGGGTTGACGGTAAGCTTAGGGACCAACTAATAATGGATTATGCACCATTGATTAGGTTTGTGGCTCAAAGAATTGCTGCAAGATTACCCTCGAATATTGATATAGATGACCTTATTAGCGCTGGTGTAATTGGGCTAATGGATGCGATTGAAAAGTATGATCCTAGTCGTGATAATAAGTTTAAAACGTATGCAGAGTTTAGAATCCGAGGAGCGATTCTTGATGAGCTGAGATCTCAGGACTGGGTGCCTCGGTCTGTACGAGATAAGGCTAAGAGGATTGAGAAGACATACGCTGAGCTGGAACAAAAGCTTGGCCGCGCTGTTACCGATCAAGAGATTTCTGAAGCTTTAGGGGTAAAACTTGAAGAATACTATGAAATAATGGCTAAGGTAAAAGCTGTTACTTTATTGTCGATAGATGAGTTGAGTGGTCCGAATCAGAATGATAAAAAAAGTTTACTAGAGTGTCTGGAAAATGTCGGTAGTAAGAACCCGTTTACACAACTTAAGAGTAAGGGTGTCAGGGAACTACTTGTCAAAAATATCGAAGAGCTGCCAGAGAAGCAAAAGCTTGTGCTATCCTTGTACTACTATGAAGATCTGAATCTTAAAGAAATAGGGAGGATTTTAGAAGTTACTGAATCTCGAGTAAGTCAGCTCCATACCCAAGCAGTAGAGAAGTTACGGTCAAGACTAAAACCAATATTGACAGAGTAGAGGTGTAACATGACAATTTTTAAACCGGATTTAAAAATCCTGGTAGTCGACGACTTTCCAACTATGAGGCGGATCGTTAAAACTCTTTTGAAACAGAATGGGTTCAATAATTTCGAGGATGCCGAGGACGGTGTCCATGCTTACAAAATGCTAAAGGAACATGGTGATTTTGAGTTTATAGTTTCTGACTGGAATATGCCTAATATGACAGGATTAGAGTTTTTGAAAACAGTAAGAGCTGATCCGAAATTCAAAGATCTCCCATTTTTGATGGTTACGGCCGAGGCCGAAAAAGAGAATATTATAGAAGCAGTAAAATCAGGTGTGAGCAACTATGTAGTTAAGCCGTTTACGGGGGCCACTTTAAAAGAAAAGCTAGATCGCATAGATGCTAACCTAAAAGCGAAGGCTGGATAGGGGTTAACTATGAGCTTGGAAGAAGGAATTGAGATTAACGAAGTAGAAGATCTGATACGTAAGTATCCAAGGTCAAATAGAAGGCTTAGTTTGGGTGTTGTTCAGTATGGGATAGCTGGTGAGGAGGGTTCTCCCAAGGGGACAACGGTGCATATTAGTCCACACGGGGTGCAATTTCGGTCGAATCAGCACTATGATCCAGGAACTCTCCTTAAAATTCACATAACAATACCTGATTATTGGGCAAGAAAGCAGCGTTATGTAGATTATGGGAGAGTGGATACTCCAGGTACTTTTAAAATTTTAGCAAAAGTGGTTTCCTCTGAAGATATAGGTAAGAGGGGAAAGAGAAAGATGGTCGTTGCGCGGACGGTTAATATGGACGATGTTGACGAACGGGTCTTAAAGACCTTCCTTCAAGAAGGATAGTAGTCATGGTCTCGATGCTTTTAATAGTAGTGCTTATCTTTGATGTTATTTTAATGGGTTATGTGTACTTTAACTCAAAGAAGCAAGCAAGGTATGGAGACGTGCTAGAGGTTTTTAAAGAAGAGCGTATGGTATTAAATGAAATGCGGGATAGCATGCGAGAGGAAGCCGAAAACTATAAACTGGAAATTAAAAGCTTGTGCCAGAAGGCTTCTGCCATAGCAACTGAAAGCGAACTCATTTATGAGAAGTCCAAAAATGATATTACAAATGTCTCGAAGGATCTTAATAAGGAAGTTGGCGCTCACCTTGACGTGTCATTAAAAGAGATTAATGACAAGATTCGCCGTCTTGATAAGGTGGTATGTTCTGCAGAAAAGAAACGCCAGCTTCTTTTGAAGGGCGTTGAAAAGGCAGAGATGCTGGCGCGGTTTTTCGATAAAAACCTTCCCTACGAGGAACTTTTAGAAGAGATAGAAGACAAGAAGTTTATCGATGCCCGTAGCTTACTATCAAAGGGTTTTGGTCCTAAAGATGTGGCAAAACAGTTAAATATGCCGCTATCAGAAGTTAAACTGCTACTCGGCCTACCTCTCTAATAAAAATTCAATGGAAGTTTCATATAATAGCTTAGGCACCTCTGCTAGCAGTAGGTGGCCTTTGCCGGGTTCTTTTTTAAGTCGTGAGTTAGGGATTACGCTTTGAATCTTTTCAGCTTCTGTTATAGGAATAATTTTATCGTCTTCACCGTGGTATATTAGCGTTTTGGATTTTATATTTTGTTTGAACTTTTTTGAAAAGAAAGACTTCATCGCTTGTTTTTGCAAGTTTGCACCTCGATTGAAGTTTCCCTCCTGATTTGACTTGAGTATTTGGGCTGCCATTGCCCTAATGAGGACTTTATTCTTGCCCTTGAAAGAGTCGGAGAAATATGGCCCGAGTTGCTTGATAATAACGGGGAGGCTACTACCCCAGGGCTGCCACTCAAGAGATATAGGCTCTAAAAAAGTTGATATAAGTATCAACTTTCCTACCCGGTCTTGGTAATCGGAGCTAAGTAGCTGTGCGATAGCACCGCCCATAGATATTCCTATGACGTGAGAATCTTTGATAGATATGGTGTCCCAGATTTCAATTATGTCATTTTTGAAATCGGAAAATTCAAAGTCGTCATATGTGTTTGATTGGCCGGAACCACGGTTATCAAGGGTAATAACATTGAAGTTTCTCGCATGGAGTTTTTTGACGAAAATATTGAAGTCTCTCGAAGTCCTAGTATAACCATTAATAAGAGTTACCCAAGGTAAGGCGCTATCTTCGGAGAAGACTTGATAGAAAGTTGTTCCAGTGTCGGTTTTTAGGAAGGGCATTTTGTATACCTTGCTAATAGATATTTTAGTTTCACTAGCACTAGTCCTTAACAGTTTTATAAGAATCTAGCATCTTTTTTCGGGTTTGAGAGTTTTAGATAATTCCGGAAGGATAATTAGCGCCCTAGCCTAGCTCTTAGCCCTAAAACCTTATAACTTTATCGATATAGATTCGAAAATATCTTTGTAGTTGGGATATCCGGAGTGTCCTGTCCTGGTGTGTTGCCGGTGTTAAGAAGGGGGTAAATTAAAAATCGTTATCCTGTATTTGTTTGTGTGGTCAGTTTCCTTGCCATAGAAACTCACAGGTATTGTAGGATAAGTAATTTTTAAGCAATGAATACAAGGGTTTAAATATACGAGGTAATATTTCCTACCTTTGCACCGAACCAGTTAAGGAGCTGATATAGTGAGGGTCTGACTTTGGATGTAAATTTCAAGGATCGTAGCGCTAAAGTCCTCGTGGTGGAAGGATCTGGTGCGACTCGTACATTGATTTCGGAGGTCGTAAAGAAGCAAGGTTTTTCTAATGTTACCGGTGTACCGACAATTAAAGATGCCTTGGGGGTGATGGAGGCTGATGCCGTTGGTTGGGTAATATGCTCTGTATTTGCAGATCAATCCGAAAATGCAATTCATCTTCTCAAGATTGTAACTGAAATACCACAGCTTAGATATACAAGGGTATCGTTCCTTTTGGATGAGGAGGAACAAAAAGTTTTAGTATACAGTTTCCAGTTGGGCCTGCTTTCATATCATAAGAAGCCTTTTACAAAAGACTCTTTGAATAACGAGTTTGAGGGTCTTATCAAAACTTATGAGTCAACAAATTACAATGCTACATTAACTGCTGCGGTCTATCTGAGGCAATACTTAACAGATGAAAAGATGGATAAAGACCTAATCAATTTTGAAAAAAGCTTAGTTAATTTATATCCTTCCGATTATGATCTACTTTTTAATCTTATACCGCCGATGTCTCGCTTAGATAGAAAAGATGATGCGACGGCTATATTAGGTCAGGTCCTGGCTATGGATCCAGAGAAAAAGGTAAGAGTTGATAAGCTTCGTAACGACTATCTCGATGGTGTAGAGATCGGCCAGGATGGTGAGGGTGGAG
>MDTC01261261.1_pt1 | contig 10836 bp, 9 predicted proteins | sample 811181 | NCBI WGS metagenome assembly MDTC01 (sample SAMN05326644, study PRJNA326480) | marine metagenome | isolation source: seawater | place: Pacific Ocean: North | collected 2011 | reverse complement strand
GGTATCCCACCGGCAGAAACGATAGACATAGATTACATAGAGAAAAATCCTACAGAAAAACTACTAGATCATGAAACCGGTCAGCAAATTGTTTACGGTTCTGCAATTCCTATCCATATGCAAAACGGAAATCCTAAGCAGTGGTGTGCCACCTATGATAAAGTAGAGGGCGTTAGGGAGAATGATGATTTTCAAAAATCTGCAATTAGAGTTCACAACTTATCTAACAAGGGATTTGCAAGAGGTGAACTTGTAGTACTCAACCGGATAGAAGGTTTGTGGTTTCCAATTACGTCTGTTTCCTCCAGTGGCCTTGGTGGTCTTAAAAAGTTAGAACCAGCAGATCCGCAATGGGAATTTATGTACTTAATGACTAGTGCAGACTTTCATTTCCAAACCGAGGACCACGAAAAATTAACACCGTTTGATTATGAAAAAGGGTTTTATAGAAATTATTATAAAGCTTTTAGTGACGCTAATTCAGCCATAGAAACTCAAAACCAGAACGCAAATCTTAATAGATATGCAGATTCATTCGCAAAATTCGCAAAGGTCAGAAATGAGTATTTCCAAATATCTTCATTTGATTTCGTTAATCAGAATTTAGGCGGGGTTAGAAGTTCTACCTTATTTGAACAAAATATTGATTCTAAAGATACTATAGTTGATAGGGGTCATGCAATATCTAACACTATCTACGGAGAAGATCTAGATGGAACGACTTACGGGCATGGCGAAAAGTTAAAAACATATCCTTTCTTTGGTTGTGTTTTTCCCGAAGGTCATTCGGCAGGTGCTTTTATAGATAAAATTCTTAACGCTGAGTCAACTCCAGCAGATTATGCCGATGTTAAAGAGTATGGAATCTCTTATCCCGGCACTAAGGGGTATTCGCTAATGGCAGAGGTGTACTACGGTGGTAGTAAGGATCAATTAAAAGAAAATAATGATCTGATAGACCCACTAACCGGAAAGAAACAGCCATTAGGTCTGCTTTCCAACCTAGCAGACTCAAACTTTAAGCATGTGCCTGCCGACATTGCTACGAATGCAGGCCCAAATGGTAGGTGGGGAAGACCTATAGAATGGGTAGGATATTTTGATTTATTGGACGGTGAGATTTATACAAATCCTAAAGAACACACTAGTTGCGATATCTTTCTTTCTAAGATACAGAGTGATGACGGCAAAAGCACAGTTCCGTTAAGAGGTAGTTTTTTATACGTAAAAGGTTCAGGAGAAGACACTCCCGCAGACGGTTATGATAATTACTGGTATGATATACAACCTTTAAATCATTATAGTGTTCAGTTTAGACCGCTTTCTAGAGAACTTTATGCGTCTTTTGAGGGGTATGATGAAGAGAAACAAAAATACGATTTTGTTGGAAAAGGACTAGATGCAGTCGGTCTTGGAGGAAGGGGTGACGTTTCTAATAGAATCTATCAAACTGTAAAAGATTTTAAAGGTCCACTATCTAGAACTTCTTGGCACAGAAATCGTGCGCACCTAGCAGACAAGAACGTTAATGCGCCTACCAGTCTTGTAGGAAATTACGGTCTTAAATATTCTTCAGACTTGGTTTATGATACGCCATTTGGATCAGACAATAGATTGTTTAATCTTCCTGCAAACGTTGACGGCACTGACGACGGTTATCCGTTTAAGCACTGGGATTCCGACTGGATGAAAAAAGACGGAATAACAATGAGACCGGGAGGCGCAATTGGTATCATTGGCGCAGTGCAAACTGTACGATCAAGAGATACTATAGCATTTTCTACAGATAATATAATAGGTTTGGGCGACCATTTAGTTGTTACGACACCACTAGAGTACGGTTCTACAATGAAAAATGGCGATATTGACGATCAACTAACAACAGCCTTGTATGCTAGGGTTTACCAACACCATCCTAGACATCTTACTTGGTACGACCCAAGATTTATGGTTGTTCATCACTTTAGTGCGGGCGACGGAAGGACTAGTAGTGCTAGAAAGCATGTTAAATTTAAGTTAGAGCAAGATGATCCTGACGTATTGTTTGAAGATGGTATAGATAGGTTTAAAACACAAGACAACGGTATGTTTGTGTATTATGCAACACATGAAAGTGGGGTTATTTTTGAAGATGAACACCCAACCTTAACAAGTCTTGCGAAAAATTACGATCCTACAGCAAGCGGGTATTTTTTAATAGATAAAGTTGAATACAATGTTGATTTTAGAGTTCCTACTAATTGGACCAAAAATAACATTCCCGTGAGCAACAAGAGGGTATTTAGTGATTCTACTACAAATTTAACCAGTAAACTAGGTTCAGTAGGTGATACTACTGTTGAACAAATGAGAGAGGTTGATCATTGGAACGTAAACAATAACAGGCGATCTAAACTTTTGCCTTATAGTTATAGGTTTAAGACGATAGGAATAAGTAAATCAAAAGGTGTTCAATTTAATCCAATTGGCGGTAAAGTGGATCTTTCTACTAATAATACTGCGGTTGTTAATAAAGGGTCGGGTTACAAAGTAGGAGATAAATTTGAAGTCATTGGAGGAGTTGGTTTCGGCACAGTGTTTACTGTAACAAGCATTGGAGCGGAAGAGGTTGACGGGCAAACTCTTGAGGGTGTAATCACTGGTATTTCCATAGCAGAGGATGACGAAACGGGCATGAGATACGAACCACAAGACTTCGTTGCCGTTTTAAAAGAAGAAGATGGCGAGTTTGTGGAAAACGAGATACTGTGGGACGACGAGAACACACCTTCTAGTAGTCTTAGTCTTCAACCGATTTCTGATACTGATGTTACAGGAACCGGTTTTGAAGCATATGTATTTTACGGCGAAGTGGTTTTAACGACAGAATTGACAGATATAAAACCGTTAGAGGCTCTTGATAGCACCGGTCCTATCAAATTAACACCAAACATCCCCAGAAACGACACAAATAGAAATCAGGATCAAATCATTACACCAGTAGGAAACAGTTATCAAATATTGAATCCGCATTTTGATCATAAATATGACATATTCTTGAGATATCATAATGATATATCTCACGTCACTATTAATGACATAAATCCACCAAATGCTTCAGAACAGCAAGTAACCCTAACCGTTGGTGTAAATCTTGGTCAAGCTCCTACTTCAAGTCCTTCTGACCAACTTGGTATGTCGTTTGATGCAAGTGATAATGCTGCTGGAAGTCTACTGGGAGGTTTGGGCGGCGACCCATTCTCCAATTTTGACGAAGACTCAGCGGCAGATGGCGCTGGATCATTCCTTGGATTTGGGGGTGGAGTTGGAGGTAATTCTAGTTTTAGATAAAATAACTTTTCGTGTATAATATAACAGATATTCTTCACAGGAGATAAAACAATGGCGACTATAACATTTCATTCTAATAATTTTGCAGGAAATGCACTGAATCTAATTGACCATAATGCCGGTTCAGGTATTGGGTTTTTTGGGGATAGTATCGGTCTTTCTGTGCCAATTACCACATATCAAAATAGTACATTTGTTACTAATTCCAACGGAACTAGCACAGATGGTCAAAAACTAAGCAACACAAAATTCGCCAGTGCTAGTGGTGCATTCCACAACGGTAGCGCTGTAGAATCAGATCTTAGAGCAATGCCTAACTATTGGGCTCCTCTTAATGTCAGATTTACTCATGACGATGCCGTTGCCACTCAGAATGTTCAAATGAGAATATTTAACAGGTCTGACATTGATGTTCATGCTACAGATGTTGTGACCAAGGTTTACGAGGTTCGTCACCCGAATCCAGACGATGGTCATGATACAGCAGGTTCTACCTATGCTTTAGACCATAGAGGAGTCAATTTTGGCGCTGGTGCGCACAGTTGGCACGAATTTGACCCCGGAGATTCGATGAATGCGCTGGTTTGTACTTCAAGTCCCGGTGTTAGTGGAACTAATGGCAATAGTACAGATGCCGGTAGAACCCAAGGCAACAACTGGACAAGCACTTCTGGAACGACACTTAGAAGTATGCAGCACGATTGGTATCTAGCACTAAGCGCTAGTCCCGTGACAATTGGAAGTAAAACAGACTTTGGTCTTTATTTTACTCTAGAGTATCTATAAAAAAAGAGTCGCCTTTCGACGACTCTCAACGAAGGGGTAGCGGTGTGCTGCCCCTTTATTCGTTTTGTCCGGTCTTTGCGTTCCACTTGACCCAACCACGATCAGGCAACCAGTTGCCGTCTGCGTCCTTCCGTTTCGGGAATAGGGTTCCACCCTTCTTGTTTACCCCAAATGCCAGACGCGCTCCGCAATCTGCACACCTGAGTTCATAATAATCGTTCTCATCTACGGTTCGTACAACGAACTTTACGTTGTCGCTACCGCATTTTCCGCAGACCGCCTCTTCAAAAACCTCTTGAAACTTTGCAATTTCTGCAAAGATTGATTTTTGATCATCGCCAGTAAGCTCTACATTAAGACGACCATTTCTTGTTTGATATACTACTTTCATGCGCTTCTCCAATTTTCTACATAACCAGTGATTGAACTAGGGATAGATCCCTTGTTTTGTTGATATTCGTTGAGCTTTTCAATAGCATCGCTCGCTTGCTTCTTATCAATCTTCCTTGTCACAGAAAGATTAAACACTTCCTTAAAAAGTTTTGCTGGATTGATGTCCAATTGCTTAGACTTACCATTAATGAAACTCTCTTGGTTTGCTGTCATTCTACCTGTTGATTGATATTCTCCTTGTGTATTTTGTATCGCGTTAGTTTGACTAATACTCTTGACAATCTCTGCCGTGTTCTTTTTAGTAATCTCTTCTGCTGCGACAACTCGCAGTCTAAGCGCCTTTCTGAGCGCACGACCTTCTGCCCTAGTTGCTGCTGTAGCAGTGTTAAAAGCGCAAAATGTGTCGTCTGTGTTGCCTTCCCAGCAGTCAGCAACATCACTGAAAGAAGAACCGTTTTCAAACACAATTTCCCAGATAACGGTTGCTCTACCAACACCGTTGTCATCTTGTGGGGGGAAAACTTTTACAGGACGACTTACCATAATATTACCAAACAACAACTCTGCAACACGACGAAGACCGTGGCAAAGTGGGCGACCGTCATACATCTCTGACTTATCAAATAGACTTAGAACATAATCATTCCATTCTGGATCTGTCGTTTTTGGTCTATCTTCTTGTATAACATCTACAACGCCTGTGTCGGTATTAGAAGGCGTAGCAAGTTCAACATCTTCAAACAAATCATTGTTACTCATAATTCAACCTCTATAAATCTTTTAGTCTTTGGTGGAAACTTTCTTTCAATCTTGCTTAGAATAGATATAATATCAGATGCTAGTTTCTCCTTCTTGTTTAAATTAAGTGAATTCATTGCCTTCACTCTTATTATAGCATATCCTCTACTCAAAATCAACCCGCTTTTATGTAAATCTGCTTTTATTTGTTTTTGAAGTTTCTCTTCGCCCCAGATGGGTAAAAAGTGCGAAGGTCCGTCTACCTCAATAATAGTTTTTAATTCTGGCAAGTATATGTCGATCTCTAGTTTCTCTGTAGGAATCAGGGTTTTATTATGGAAATCTACTTTGTGACCCTCTTCTCTCAATCTTTCTACTACAAACTTTTCTAGTTTTGACCCTTCTTTTCCCGCTTTTCTAATTGCTTCTATTGCAAGTTTTGACATTCTGTCTTTTTGCTCCAGATCCATTTCTTGCCATCGCTTTTTTGCCTGATCTATTCTATGCTCTCGCTGCTCTTTAGACATATCTCCCCAGTGGGTGACCATACCCTTGCTTATATTTAATTTCTCTTGATCAGACCTTTTTTTACCCGCAGTAGGATGATAACTTCTGCCGCTTTTAAGTGCATTCTTTTGTGCTTCACTTTTGCTCTTTAGTTCAAACCCATGTTTGATCAAAGTTCGACGAACCTTGTTTGGATATGTGTCTAGATGTTTTGCAATCTCATATGTACTTTTGTCCTCTTCGGTGTACATTTCGATTACCTTTTGGTCAAACTGCTTGGTTTTGTTCATTTGATATCTCTTTAATTTTATCTATTGTAAACTCTTCTAATAAATAAGGTTTGTTGCCGCAAACTCTATGTATGTAGTCAAAGTCTTCTTTATTCGTAACAATAAAATCCATATTTTTGAATACATCAATCAATCTTAAAAGGTTCTGTTTGTCTCCATCGTAAACATAGCAGCATTGAAATTTGTTTATAATTTTTTTTATAGCATTTGCTTGCTTTAATCCAGAAACCAAAAGGAACCCCGTAAAGTACCAAACGTCAGTAGAATTAAATGCCCCTGATTTCATGGGCATTGGGTTAAAGTCTATGTCGTCGTAAAAAATACTAGAACTATCAACTTCGTTATTTTCTATCGCCTTGTTAAGGAACTCAAAAACTTTTCCATTGATCTCTGTTAGACCTAGACTTCTAGTGTAATATCCTATGTTCATTTTTTTTCCTAGTTAGTGGATGCGGCAATAATTGACTTTTGCCAGTTTATATGTTTAGAATGAGTTGCAGACAAAGAGTCCGGTTGACCGTCTCTGTATACTAACACGGTGTCTCTAAGATTTTCAATCTTATAACCCGCTTGTAGACATTTAGACCACAGCATAAAATCTTCTGCAATATAATCTGGTGATTCTTCGTAACCGCCTACTGCTAGTATCTTTTCTTTTCTATACATTACGGTTGGGTGATTTAAAAAGTGGTCTCTATAGTAGAACATGTTTGGCGGAACTTTTTCTGGCATTATTCTTGACACTACACCCGTAGACATTTGTGAACATTGACCACCAAGTATATCTACGTCACCTTCTTGCATTTTGTGCAGTTGTTTTTCTAGTCTATCTGGTGTCATAACATCGTCCGAATCAAGTCTTGCTACCAAATCATACTTACAGACCTTTAGACCTACGTTGAGTGCTACCGACAAATTCTTTTTACCTTGTTGTCTTTCGCACCTTAGTACGATTATCTTTTCATGGTCATTTAATTCATTAAGCAGTTCTATAACTTGCGGTATGTCAGATTGATTGTCTATAATAACTATTTCAAAGTTTTGTTCTGTTTGATTTAGAACACTGTCAATACATTCTCTCAAATGATCACACGGCGTGTTATAAACTGGAATTAATACTGAGATCATGCTTGCTCCTTAAAGTTTTCGTCTTTTAAAAACCATTCTATGGTTTCTTTTAGTCCTGTTTGTAAATCTGTTTCTGCTTTAAAACCTAGTCTTTCTTCTGCAATTTTTGTATTTAGGCATCTTCTAGGTTGACCGTCCGGTTTAGAAGTATCGTATTTAATTGCTCCTGTGTATCCCATCTGACTGGATATTTCTTCTACAAGATCTCTGATTGATATCTCTTGACCCGTCCCAATGTTGATTGGTTCCAGTGGCACATCTCGTTCTATTGCACAGGCAATTGCTTTTGCGCAATCTGGTGCGTACAAAAACTCTCTAGTTGCTTTACCAGATCCCCATATAGTAACTTCCGGTTCTCCGTTTTTCATGGCGTTATAAAATTTTAGAATCAACGCTGGTATAACGTGACTGCTAGTTAAATTAAAATGATCATGAGGTCCATACATGTTCACCAAAAGTAAATTTGCACCTCTCATGCCATACTGCTGTCCATATAGCTCTAACAATTTTCCTACTGCCTTTTTTGACACACCGTATCCAGCATTGGTTTCTTCTGGATAACCATTCCATAGATCGTTCTCATCAAACGGGACTGGAGAGTGTTTTGGATAAGAACACACTGTTCCTAGAAAAATAAACTTTGGAACCATTTGTCTTCTTGCCGCTTCAATCATGTTAATTCCCATCATCAAGTTCTCGTACATGAACCTTCCGGGGTTTTGTTTATTCGCCGCAATACCACCAACAGAACCGGCGGCATGTACAATCACGTCTGGATTGTAATATTCTACTGCTTTTACACATGCCTTATCTGATCTAAGATCATAAACTTTTGACCCTATACCAGTAAAACTATAATCTTTCAGATTTCGTGGCAGGTGTTCCATCAGGTTTTTTCCTAAGAAACCGCTTGCTCCAGTGACTAGAACTCTCATACTACTCCTTGTTAATAATGCTGCAAATTTTTTGCATATCGTTTTTTGTTAGATCTTGATTATTGGGAACATAAAAACCAAACTTGTCTACCAACTCAGAGTTTGGCATATTGTCAGATCTTCCTTTCCAAAACGGTTTGTTTGCCATAGAACCTGCTATCAAAGGTCTTGTTTCTATACCGTTGCTTATCAAATTTTGAACAACTTCGTCTCTGTTTTTTGTTACAACTGGATATGCAAAATTAGATACAAAACTTGTTATGGGGTTATCTAGACTCAACATGGTGTTTTTAATATTCTCCCAATAATACTGGAAGTTTTCTTGGCGCTTCGTAGCAAACAGATCCAATTTATCTATTTGTGTAAGTCCTATGTATGCTTGCAGGTCTGTTGCTCTAAGATTAAAACCCGGATAAAAGAAACTGTACAAGAAATCAAAATCAGATATTTGGTGTTTGTTTTTATATTCTGCTTGTTTTTGTTTAGACCAATCTCTACCCCAACCGTGAGATCTCATGGAGTATATTAGGTCGCTAATCTCTTCGTCACTAGTGCAAATAAGACCACCTTCAATAGTGGAAAGGTGATGACCGTAAAACAAAGAAAACACAGAAACGTCACCAAATGTTCCAAGGTATTGGTCTTGATATTTAGAGCCCATAGACTCACAAACATCTTCTAGTATAATTATGTTATTGTCTTTGCATATTTCAACAATTTTTTCCATCTGAGGAACCAACCCAAGTACAGACACTAGTATTAATACAGAAGGGTTTTGCTCTCTGACTATTTTCTTAAAGTGATTTAGGTCTATAGAAAGATCGTGTAGATTACAATCGCATAACTCTACATCCATTCCCAGTAACATGGGCGAACTTACGTCCGTTGCCCAACTTAAAGCGGGAGCAACTACCTTGTTGTTTCTAAGTCTCCCGCTCTCTTTTAGTGCTGCGAGCGCCAGAAGTATAGCAGAAGAACCAGAATTAACATAACATGTATTATTAACGCCTATCTTGTCGCTCCACTTGTTCTCAAATTCTAATGTAACCTTATTTTTTGTTAGAATAGGGGTATCTTCTTGTGATAACCAAGCAACAAGTCTTTTAATGTCATCTTTATTGATAGTATCAGAAACAAGTTTTATCATATCGTCGTCCAACTTTCGGGTACAATGTCTCCAGAGTATGTTCCATTCGCAAACCAGTTTTTAGGCGCAATAACCTTTTTATCAACATTATTGTTTAACCACGCACCCCACCAGCTAAATGATGAGTTTGCAATTACATTATGACTACAAAGAGACATAGAATATAGATCTATCGTGTTTGTTTGGTTTTCAGAAAAATACATATTGTTATATTTAAAGTTTTCTTTACACCATTTAATATCATCAGAAAAAACTAGTATGTTTGTATCACTTTTTGTAATCAGATCAACCGCCTTGTTGTAATAATCTAAAGTTTGACACGGATGAACGTGACTTGCTTTGAGATAATCGCCTCTCCTTACGTGTAAAGATACTGTTTCATCCTTGAGGAAAGGGTAGGTATTCATTATATGATACTTTCTTTCATCGTTAATTTCAAGTTCTTTTCTTAAAGTATCTTTATTTTTTTCAAAGTATTTTTCAGACTGCCAATAACCATTTAGGTAACTGTTATCCGGCAGAGGTTTATAGTGAAAGTCATCATTAGTTTCAGGGAAAACAAACAGGTGTTGTTCTAGAATTTTTGGTTTTAAATCAAACTCATATAGAGAAAACTCCCAACCATCTCTGTTTAGGAAGTAGGGCGCTACATAGTAGCATTCCGTATCGTGAATCTTGGCGGCCGCTTGAGATGCTGCCCACTGAAATAATTGATTACCCATACCTCCCATCAAGTTGCATGTTATCATATCGCCTCCTTAGTTTTTCTTAAAACATCAAGTTTACTTGCGCCCGAAAACGCTTCTTCAAAAGTTATAAGATTTTCTACATTTATTTCTTCGTTGTGAAATATGTTCATGTAAGCAGAGTATCTATGAAGCGCCCAACCAGCGTAGAATCTAGCAACATTTTCGTGTCCGTTTTCATGAAAATTCATACCTGACCCTACGCCAGCAAAATGTAGGAATTTTTTACCGAAGTCATACCAAGTGTTCAGTAGTAAAAATCCATTATCATAACTTTCATTTTCATTAGAGCTTCCATAATCTTCTGTGTCTAGATAAAATATTTTTCCGTTGTTCATAAGAATATGAAAACTTACTGGATCAAAAAAATCTATAATTGGGATTCTGTCTACAGGTTGACCTTGGCACATATTTTTTAGTGTGTCAAAATTAATTTCATCAGAAATTAAAGATTTATTGACTCCAATGAAGCATGTTCCTACAACGTCTGGCATAGGTCTGTGTATAGAATAACTTCTACGTGGACCAACTAGATCGTAACCATCTTCTAGTTTATTCGTTATATCACTGAGGCATTCATCAATAAAAACAACATCGCTGTCAATTTGAACTATGTAGTCGTAACCTTCTGAGTACTCTCTTATGACTTTTGCCCAAACATAAGCAGTTCCGCTATGACCAGACTTATAGAGATGTTTTACATTTTCATCAGTTTCAATATTAATAAATTTATTGTTGTCGTTACTTGGAATATCTAAGAAGTCTTCAGGTGTGCCTATAATGTGAATCTTAACATTGTGAAATTTATGATAAGTTTCTATGCACTTGTTTGCTAT
>MDTC01125253.1_pt1 | contig 10836 bp, 5 predicted proteins | sample 811181 | NCBI WGS metagenome assembly MDTC01 (sample SAMN05326644, study PRJNA326480) | marine metagenome | isolation source: seawater | place: Pacific Ocean: North | collected 2011 | reverse complement strand
ATGGTCGAAAGTAAAGCAAAGAATTTAGCAAGTGAGAAATTGTATGAATGGTTTAACACGAATAGTTGATTATTTTAAAGAAAGTTATAAAATTAGTAAAACTGCTTTTTATTGTGAGGTGGCAGAAACTGTGACGTTGGTAATAGGCAGTGCTGTTTTAAGTTTTACTATTTTAAATCCTGCCACTACAATTTTTATTCCTCTATATTTAATCGGAAGTGTATTAGCAATGATAAGTACATATATACGTAGAAGTAGTGCGATACTTCTCGTTACATGGTTTGCAATTATGAACGCTTGGGCATTTGTCCAATTGTTCATGATCTAAAGGAGGACATAATGATTAAAAAATGGATAAATGCTAGAATGAAAGAAAGAACATCATGGGACGGTGCGGCTTTAATTATTCTAGGATTAATGGTTCTATTTTTAGCTCCACTTGCTAAAATTGCCGCAGGCATTGCAATAGCATATGGTGCATGGACTATTTGGAAAAAAGACTAAAGTTTACTAATATCTAAATTACTAGAAGCGGGCATATCCCATATTTTTTTACGGGTTATGCCCATTTTTTGTGCAAACTTTTTAGAATCGCAGGTATCACATACATGAAATACATTATTGTTAATCCTGTTAGGATCCATTGCTCCACGCAACCTATTAAAAATTTTATCACAGTTATCACAACGTAATAAGACTACAGTCTTATTTCTATAATACGTGTGTTTTTTTCCATGCTTACTAACACGTTCGTATCGTGTTTTCTCTATGAATTCCTTAATGAACATAATTATATTTACATTAAGATTATAAAAAATATGCATAAATATATTAGAAGAAGGGATTTATAATGTCTGTTTGTACTCTAACACCGGCCGCAAAGAAGCAAATTGATACAATTTGCGAAGAAAATGAAGTGTATGCAGTTACACTTAACATGAAAGGCGGAGGTTGTGCAGGATTTGAATATCAATGGGGTACTTATAAATCACCTTCAGAATTATTAGATGACGACGAAGTATTCAAAACAGATAAAAATTACACATTTGTAATAGGTAGTGCTAGTTTAATGTTTTTATTTGGCACTGTAATAGATTATAAAAAAGATATAATGGGATCAATGTTTGAAATAGTAAATCCTAACGCAAAAAGTAGTTGTGGTTGTGGAGTTAGTGTAAACTTTGATATGGATAAATTAAGTATACCTGCATAATTGGAGCAATAAATGGCAAAACAAGAAATTAACATTGGTGTTGAGGGTAATGACGGTACTGGCGATAGTATTAGAGAATCGTTCAAGAAAACGAACGAAAACTTTACTGAACTATATGCAGTATTTGGAGTTGGCGGACAAATCACATTTACAACATTAAGTGATACACCAGACAATTTAACACCAAGCACAGTGCCTTTAGTAAACACAGCAGGCACACAAATTTTACTTGCAGAACTAGGAAGTAACAGTGACTTACCTGTATCAGATAGCTTGTATTCAGCTACAGATACAGTTACATTTAGATATAATGTAGAAGGCAAATTAGTAATAAGCACATCTTTTACACAGGTCTCAGACGATATTTCACCTACTTTAGGCGGATCACTTAATGCGGCAGGATTTGGTATAGCAAAAGTTGGTATAAGTGCAGAAGTAGCCAGTGCCTTTAACTCAACACATAATTTGACAGGTGATGCTCAAATAAACACTGATGATTTAGTTATTTCAAAAGGATATGCAGATCAAAGATATATAACATCTGGTCTGCCTTTAAGGGTAGCAGATGAACCTACCGGAAAATTACACTATACTTGGACTATTAGTAGATATGTAGAAAATACTGTAGAAATACTTTCACACTATAATGTTGAACAAAATTTAATATCTACAGGACATGGTTTAGAAAGCGGATCAAATGGATTAGCAATTAAATTCAAAGCAGAAGATACAGATCCTACAGGACTTGTTAGTAACACAACATATTATGTAAGAGTTATAAACGAAAATAGGATTATGTTATTCACAGAAGCAAATAAGGCTTTTGCTACTTCTGATAGTGATACACTTGCAGGCGATAATAAAATTAATGTATCTGGCACAATAAGTGCTGACGATACACATACAATTACAGATGCCGCTTTGGACAATACTTTGTCCGGAAACTTTTTAAATGATGTAGGATTACCACGTAAAAGCATAACACGTAGACAAGGTGATAGTATGACAGGTCCTTTATACCTACATGATCATCCAGGAGAATTAGCTGGTCAAGGAGCTCCTAATGGTATAGAAGATAATCAAGCCGCAACAAAATTTTATGTAGATAACACAGCCTATAGTTCACCTGAGGTGTTATTTGTAAGCACAGAAGGTGATGACTCAATGGCAGGTGTCCCACCTGGAAAAGAAGGAACTTCTTTTACATATGCATTTAAAACAATTAATGCCGCGGCTCAGAGAGCAGACGAGCTTGTTAGATCTGCGCCTGCAGTCCCAGGTACATATATGCAGACACTTACACATACAGGAGGGACTGCTGAATCAAGAGTATTACGAGCAGATGTAGATGTTCCTGTTTTTGCCCAAGCTAGAAACTTAACAGAAAAAAATAGAAAGTTTGTGATAGCAGAGGTTACAGGATTTTTAGCATTTAATTATCCTAATTTTGCATATAATATTCAAAAATGCGAGAGAGACACAGGACTTTTGGTAGATGCTCTAGCAATTGATATTAACAGGGGCCAAAGTGCAAACTTTCTAACTAGACAAGCTGCCGAAAGATATTATTCATCAGTTAGTGGTAGGATTGCTATTACTAGTCAGTTGACAGAAACTTTAGCAAGTATTAATTTTGCACAACAATTACACAGTGCTATATTACAAAATAACATGTATCAAGCACAAACAATAAGTGATATTACAAGGGCTAATCCTGGAAGAGTTACTACTACTGGTGCTCACGGTTGGAGTGATAGAAACATTGTGCTGTTTAAAAACATTGGTGGTATGACTGAAATTGAAGGTAAAAAATTATACATAAAGAAAATTTCAGACGATACATTTGAACTGTACCAAGATACTGCTTTTGACGTTCCTTATGACACTACAGCTTTTACTGGATACACATCTGGTGGACAAGTTGGTTTACGTTTTCAATTAGATGAAGAGCAATTTTTTGATGATGGTATAGTACCTATCAGTAATGCTACTAAAACATATCCTGTAAGAATTACAACTTCTCAATCGCATGCAGTATCAGATGGAGATACTATTTCCATTAGTACTGTGGCAGGTATGACCGAACTAAACGGAAATAGCTATGTTGCAAGGCGTATTGATGCATCCACACTTGATTTATATAGTGCGGCGTTTAGTGCAAAGACAATAAGTGCCGCAACACAGGCAAGTCCTGTAGAAATAACAACGGTAGAAGATCATGGATTGATAGACGGCACGGCTGTTGCAATAACCGAAGTAGCTGGTATGACACAGTTAAATCAAACTAAATTTTATGTCAAAAATTTATCAGTGCCTAATGCTAAAAAGTTTCAATTATTTGGTGATGCAGGTTTAACTACTCCTGTAAACGGCACAGGATTTGATGCTTATACATCAGGAGGATTTGTAACTGTAAATCCTATAGACGGAACTGGATTTGGTACGTATACAAGTGCAGGACAAATTAGCAAAGAAACAGATGCAAGTTCAAATGCACAATCAGGAATCAATGCAAATTGGAACACTATCAAAACAATATTACAAAATGGAATAGATTCCGGAGATGATGTAGCTTTCGGTAGTACTTACAAAATCGTATGTACTAATGGCGTAGCAAATTATACAGACCAAACTAATCCAGCTAATGCTGATGCTTTACCGGGAAAAGTTATAAGAGGTATACGATCTGAAGCAATAGGTAGAATTGTAAAAGTTACGAATGATGTGAGTAGTGAAGCAGGTACAGATCCTGTTACAGGTGCAACAGATTCAAATCCTACAGTATTTCAAGTGCATTTATTATCAGCAAAAGATTTTGAAGATGAAGAGCCTTTACAATATGGTAATTTTAATAAAGAAAAACAAGTTACAATTAGAGTAGAAACAGGTATATATGAAGAAGATTATCCTATTAAATTGGGTGCTAATGTATCGTTAAAAGGCGATGAATTCAGACGTGTAATAATAAAACCAAAGACGGAAGAAGATTCAAGACAGCCTAGAGTATCTCAAAGTAAATGGGCTCAAAGTTATTTTTACAGAGATAATGAATTTGATGGTTTAACTATAGCAAGAGGAGGTACCCCTTTTAGAAATCAAGAAGGAATAGTGCAAGGTAGATTTGGATATCACTATTTGTACTTGCCTGAAAAACCTATTAATGTAGGGGCACCTATAACAAATGCAGGTAACTTTACTACAGCGGCTGCAATTATGCAGGCTAATAAAGATTATATCATTGAAGAAACAATTAAATTTGTAAATGATAGATTTCCTACTTTAGTATATGGTGAGGATAAATGTAGAAGAGATACAGGTTTAATTATTGATGGTATTATTCATGATTTTAAAAGAGGTGGTGAAGAAAAAACTTTAGAAAATCAAGGTTCTTATCACGAATTAGGATATACAGATTATCTTACTCAGTTAGGCGATAGTTCGCAAGAAGTGGCGACAGAAGCGGCCATTAGTAATATATCTGCTTTGTCAGCACAATTATTGGCTGGTGTAGCACCTACATATACAGTTCAAACAGCGTCGTTTACACCAACTGGTGCTGTATATAATGAAGTCACAGGTGATATGGAAATTACAATTGGCTCTCATAGTTTAACCACAGCTAATAAAGTAGAAATAATAGAAAACGGAATAACTTTTACTTGTTCACAAGATGGTGGTACAAGTAATCATGCATATCCTAGAAAACTATCTGTAACTAGTTCGCCCAATTCTGACCCTGCATACGAAAAGAAGTTAGCAATTACAGCAACTACTCCTACTTCGATAACAGTCAATGTTGGTGCTTCACCTATAGGTCAACAGTATACACATTCTTTTGTAAGTGCATTACCTGGTGCTGTTACTGTAAATGAATACACAGCAGGAAGTGATGCAGTTCTTGCAAAAGAGCAACCAGATATTACACTAGGTGCGGGTGAATCAGGAACAGTATCTCTAGTTGGGCAATTCATAGATAAAATAAATTTTGTATTCAATGTAAATTATAATCCACCTTTGAGAAATGATCAGCTTGATATCTTCTTAATGGGAGATCAAACTATTGTAAGAAATGTTACCTGTAGAGGGCATGGCGGATTTATGTGTGTGCTTGATCCAGAAGGACAAGTTTTAGTCAAATCCCCATACATACAAACTGCTTCTAGTTTTAGTAAAAGTATTAACAAAAAAACATTTTCAGGAGGAATGTATGTTGATGCATATGTAGGAAACTTACCTACAAGTATTACAACTAAAGTTAACAATTTTGAGTTGACAGTTAGAAGTGATCCTGGAGAAGGTTTAAGATTGAGAGAACCTCAATTACCTTGTCCATTTTATGTAGAAGGTCGCAGATACCAAGTAAATGCTATTGCAAACTATGACAGTGCTCAAGGAACAGCAACTATATTCCTTGATGCAAATTCTAATGATGGTACAGGATATGACGAAACACAGTTCGCTGATACAAGTGTCACTAGAGATATATTTTTACAAACTGCTGGTAACAGATCTATTTTAGCAAACGACTTTACACAAATTAATGACTTAGGTTATGGATTGATTGCAAATAACGCGGCATTTTCTGAACAAGTGTCAACATTTACATACTATTGTCATACAGCAATGTATGCGAACAATGGATCAGAAATAAGAGGATTGAATTGTTCTAATGGTTATGGTAATTTTGGATTAGTTGCAGAAGGTGCTGACCCTAATGAAGTACCAGACCAGGTTGCCTTAAGTAACAACATGGGACAACCTGCAAAAGCGATTACAGATACTCCTGCAGGATTTACAAATGCATTAGATGATCCTAGCATATATGTGTTTGATTTAGATAGGCCACCTACAACCCAAAGTGTCATAACTATAGATCATCCTACGGCAGGAATTTTAAACTATTCAATTAGTAGTGTTGCAAATTTATCTGATGTGGACGGCGACGGAACACAAGGAGAAACTGGAGACAGTGTTGTTACAGGCGCAAGAACGATTGGTGCCGCAACAGTTACAACTACAGGAGGCATGACAGCAAGTCATACTGACATTGCAACTACAGCTACCAAAACCAATTCTATTACAGGCGCAACACAAGCAAATCCTGTTGTAGTAACTATGACTGGACATAATCTACGTGACGGCGATAAAATAACTATTGCTAGTGTTGTTGGCATGACACAGCTTAATACAAATACATACTATGTCAAAAAAGTAGATGCTAATGATGTACAGCTTTATAGTGATTCATTATTGAGAAACACTGTTGACGGTACAGGTTTTACAGCATACACAAGTGGAGGTACTAGTACTGTTACAACCGGTTCAGGATTGACATGTAATGTTACTATCGATCATGCTGGATCACCGGATACAGCAACAGTTACAATAGCCAAACCTGGTGAATTATATCACAGCGATTCTGCTATAACAATATCTGGTTCTGCAGTAGGCGGTTCGAGCCCTGCAAACGATATTACTTTTAATATTACCGGAATATTTGGTTCTGAGCCAGGAGTTAAAAGTAATAAAATTTATAAATTGGATTTAGTTGCAGATGATGCCAAAGCTGATGACTTTTTTGGTCAGCTAAAAGAAGCAGTGCCTGATAATACCATAATAGAATATAAAGATAGATTTAATCACATATTAGCACAAGCTAATAATCCTTCTAAATTAATAACAAGACCTAGCACAGCGATTAACTTTGACGAGAGCGACAATGTTACCTATAGAAGTACATCATTTACTCAATTAGATTCCTTTAGTAGGCCATTGCTATCAGACGAAGCATTGACAACTTTCGAAATACCTTTTGATTATGTAGAAATGCCAGTATCTATTGCACACTTGACAGGAGGTTACGGTAGTGCGGCAGGCGATACAAAACTTGCTATACAAACACTTGATGCTGGAGGTACAAGTAATTTTACTGATGCGTTAAGAATTGCTAGAGATAGTATTGTAACAGCGACAAGAACACCTCCTGCATCATTAAGCAGACCTAATGCACACTCTCTTGCAGTAAGAAACATTAGATATATTGTAGAAGAAACTATTGCATGGATAAATTCACAAATATCAGGCGGAGTTGGAATTTGGAGTGGCTTTACTTATATTGAAGAAAAATGTAGAAGAGATCTTAGCTATATTGTTTATGGAGTTGCAAAGGACTTATTATTTGATGGAAATGCATCTACAGTAGCAAACGCCAAAAGATATTATACAGGATCTGTAGGAGGACAAGAAGCACAAACCGAAGCGGCTATAGATAAAGCTAGAGATATATTATTAGATATCCTTGCACAAACACCCTACTCAACAGTTAATACCTTAGGTATCGTACAGGATACTTCAGGAAGTGCCGCTGAAGCAAATTCAGTTACTACAGCAACAACCCTTATGGATATTGTGGCTGACGCAATAACTGCCGGACTTAGCGGTGTTCCAGCACCAACTGGTTATGCAGGTGGTATGATTTTTGTTTATGCAGGTAAAACACATCAAATAAGAAAATATACTACTGTAACTGTTATAACAACTTCTGGAAACATATCTGTAGGAGCAGGAGAAACTGTTACACAAGCAAATAGTGGAGCAACTGGTGTGGTGCTTAGAGCTGTAACAGGAGCAACAAGTCTTGAGATTACAAATGTAACTGGTACATTTGATACGACTAATCAATTGTCAGGAAGCACATCAGGATCTTTAGGCACTAACAGTGTGCCTTCTAATATAGCATTAGATAATTACGCTTTTATTGATTTTATAGATTTTGAAACACAAAATATTAACAGAAACTATTCTACTATAGGATTAAATGCGGCTGTTCCTGCTAGTGACAGAATACTTAAGGCTTGTCTACAAAGAGCTTCAACTGCTGAAATAACAATAGCTATTTCGCTATTAAGAGCTACAGGACATGACTTTACCCAAATAGGTACAGGTGGCTTCAATGATTCAAATTATCCTAACGTTATTTTAGGTGATCCTGTAAATTCACTTGCAACAAATTACACAGACGCTGATACTGCCCAGTCAGCACAGATTTGGGAACGTAGAAAAGGTAGAGTATTTTTTGTTACGACAGACCAAGATGGATTCTTTAGGGTTGGTAAGTTCTTTAGTGTTGATCAATCAACAGGAGATATTACATTTGCAGGTGAAATTGGTCTTTCAAATGCAAACAGTTTAGGATTCAAGAAAGGTGTTACTATCAATGAATTTAGTGCTGATGATGGCTTTGCAGATGACAGTGCTTCCGCAGTGCCAACAGAAAAGGCTATTGCAAGTTATATTAACAGAGTATTAGGTTTCAATGTAAGAACAAGTACACAAATAGATAATATTACAGGAAATAGAATAGGACCAGGTTTCTTACCGTTAAATCCAGGATCTACTGATATGGAAGGCGACCTAAATATGGGGTCTTTCAAAATACAAAATCTTGGGTTGCCTTTAAGTGGCACTGATGCAACCAATAAAAATTATGTTGACGATAATATAGAAGCATACAATAGTATGAAACTTTTAAGAGATGTCAACGAATTTAGTCCAGGCAATAACGAATTTTTGGTATTAAGCGGCAATAAAATAATTTATACTGATCCTGAGACATTAGGAACATTTGCATTTGGTGATGTAATCACTGGGTCAGTGTCTGGCGCAACAGGTACAGTAAAAGGTTACGAATCTATAACAGATGAACAATTAGGCACTGTTAGAAAAATAACATTCCTTCCAGGTGTAGGTAGTGCAAATTTTGTTTCAACAGATATAGTGACAGCTACAGGAAAGTCTGCAAACATTGCTACTACGGTAAGCAATCCAAATGTAGGAGTAGGTTATTTTGAATACGTAAATGCTTCTGAAGCGGCTAGTGGCAACGATGTAGCATTAACAGTGACTTCAACAAATGGTGATAGAACATACAGCTTAAATTATAAGCCAGACACTATTGAAAATGCTGACGTAAATTCAGGTGCGGCTATTGCACAAAGTAAATTAGACATGCAAACAGCTGGTACTAGAGCAAACGCAACTTCAATATCACAGGCTGATTTAGGACTAGCAACATTTAAAGATTCAGAATTTACAGAAACAAGTGGTTTTGTTGAATTACAAACAGCTACTAACGGATCTACAGGAGTTGAGCCGGGTAAATTAGCACACATTGCAACCGACCATGTTTTAGGTAGAAGTGCAGCAGGAGATGGCGCAGTAAGTGCAATTAGTTTTGATACAGTATTAGACGAAGGCGGAGCATTACGTGATAGTGAGTTTGGTGCTTTCGGAAACAGTGGTGATGAAGTATTAATTAGGACAGGAGCTGGCACATATAGTGTAACAGAAGTTACTACTAGTGGAGAAAATAATAAAATAGTAAAAACCCAAAGCAACGGATCAATTAGGGTAAACAGCATCAAACTTGGTGGAGACGATACATACGAAGTTTTAAGTCTAAGCAGTACAACACTACAATTAAAAACTCCTGGACAAGCAACTATTTTAGAAGCTAGTGGAACTGATACAGGCACACTTGTAGTAGATATGAAGGGTAATCTTGATATTGGAGAAACAGGTATTACAACTGCAAGTAATTTCCAATCAGCATCAACATATTCAACAGATGGATTCCTAGCAACTGACTGGATTTATACAAAATTTTTAGAAGCTAACGATGAAAGAGATGCAAACAGTACAGGAATTAGTTTAGGAGCTAACACAGGCTTCGGTGATGCAGCCGCAGATACTATTTTGCTTATCACTGGTGGTGCAGTCAGATTAAAGACAAATAGCACAGCAACTGAAATAACTGGAAACTTAGTACCAGACGGCAATAGCACAAGAAGTTTAGGTGGTTCATCGCTAAAATGGAATACTGTATATGCAACCACTTTTAGCGGAACTGCAACATCAGCACAATATGCAGACTTAGCAGAAAACTACATAGCAGATAGAGATTATGATGTAGGCACTGTGCTTGTGTTAGGTGGAGAGCAAGAGGTCACTGTTACAAAATATAAAGGTGATAGAAAAGTAGCTGGTGTTGTATCTGAAAATCCTGCACACTTAATGAACAGCAATTTAGAAGGTGACAATGTTGTAGCTCTAGCTTTACAAGGTAGGGTGAATTGTAAAGTATTAGGAAAAGTAGATAAAGGAGATTTAATTGTTACCAGTGCAATAGAAGGATATGGAATAGTAGATAACAATCCAGTTGTTGGTACAGTAATAGGTAAAGCAATAGGTACTAAAGATGACGATGGAAAAGGAATCGTTGAAGTCTTAGTAGGGAGAGTATAATGGCTAAACAGAAAGTTAATATTGGTAGCAGTGTAAACAAAGGTGACGGAGATCCTTTAAGAACTGCTTTTAAAAAAATAAATGAAAACTTTGATGAACTATATGCTTCAACTACAACAGACCTTACAGCGTTAGGTAGTTCCATTATACCAGATACAAATGGTACAAGAGCTCTTGGAAGTTCTACTAATCAATGGTCTGATTTATTTGTTAGAGATTTCATTTACATAGGTGGCACCAGATTGCAGTCAGATGCCGCAGGAAACATAACAGTAGACGGTGGTAGTTTACAGATTAAAGATGTTCAAGGTGATATATTT
>MDTC01247441.1_pt1 | contig 10838 bp, 9 predicted proteins | sample 811181 | NCBI WGS metagenome assembly MDTC01 (sample SAMN05326644, study PRJNA326480) | marine metagenome | isolation source: seawater | place: Pacific Ocean: North | collected 2011 | reverse complement strand
CTGCTCCGCCAGAGATGCCTCCTGCTCCACCAGAGATACCACCGGCTCCGCCAGAGATGCCACCGGCTCCACCAGAGATGCCACCGGCTCCACCAGAGATGCCAGCTTCAGCAGCAGATGCTCTGCTTGCACCACCTCCCATGGAGGAAGAATCTGTGGAAGAAGAAAATCCTGCGGCTTTACCCGAATTATCTGCTCTTAGCCCAGTTGTAGAAGAATCAGATATTGCTGTAGTGGATCCGTTATCTCCAATCGAGCCAGTTGATGAAGACTTTGTTGCGGCTGGTGCAAAAATACGCAAGTCATCAGAAGTCGACGATGTACCTGGTCACAAATTGGAAGGTAGTTTGCATGAGAAAGAAAAGTCCATGCTAACTTCAGATGGCGAAGTAGTAAAACAAGATGTCAAGGGTGTACTAACCGTAAGAAACCCTTCAGATTCAGATAGAATCTATGATATCGATGTAATGCTAAACAATACATCTAACACTGACCTTTCCGGTGACCATATAGAAGTTGATGAGCTTGAATCACGAAAGGAGTTCTCTACAAAGTATAAGGTCAAAAATAGCCGAATGCTTGTACTTAGGGAGAGACTTGATACTAATCCTGATAGAGACCAAGAGCGCTCACTTTCTGTTGCCAAGGGCGACGAAGCAGGACCATTGCACTTGGAATTGGAAGTCGAGAATGTATGTGGTGTGACACTGCATGATGTTGTTGTCACTAGAGAGATTCCTTCTGAGATGTCTATAGTCGCTACTGGTGGATCTATTATTGAAAATGGAATGTTAAGTTGGGATGTCGGTCATCTTTCAGCAGGAGAATCACAAGTACTAGCATTGTCTGGAACTGTAAGTGTTTCTGGAATTAAACCAGTCAAGGCAGGAGTCGCAAGCGCAACATATGCAGCAGATTCTACACTCTCAACCTTAGAGTTTAGAGAACTAGATGCGTTCTGTCGTGGATTCGCCTACATCAATTCTATGGAGAGCGAGCGTCCCGATAACTGGGAATGCAAAACAATTTTCGAGAACCGTTCTTCATTCACAGTAGATTTGGTTAAGTTACAAGTAAGGATGAAGGGTAGTGAGGATTTACTATTCGATATTCAAGATGTTCCTGAAGATGTATTGCCAGATAGCCGTTGGGAATCTGATGTAAGATTGGTCGAAAGTAACGGTAAGCCGGATTTCACTTGGGACCTTGGCTACACTGTTCTTCCAAGAGCAACTCATACTTCCGAAGGAAGTCTAGAATTACAGCCATCAACGTTTGAAGTTCTTGATGCTAAATTTGAGAAATCTTACAGCAGAAAAATCCTACCTTCTTACAGGAGACACGAGTTGAAAGCAACTTTGAAGATTACAAACAATGGTTCTTCACCAATCAATCTGATGAGGATCACCGATGACATACCGGGATTGTTTGAAGCACCAGCTGTTGAAGATGTTGCAGTTAAAATTGGAAATTCTGATTTAGAAGGTGAGCAGTATAAGTCTGAAATTTCTGAAGGAATCAGTATTGAAAAGGAAATGAAGAGCCCAGATGGAGGAGGTTATACTCTTACCATGACAATAGGTACTCGTGGACCAATAGGTCTTGCACCTGGCAAATCCTTGACAATTTCATACCCGCTAGTTGCTCCAGACCCGAGCCCTGGAAATGAGATGGTTGCAGGCCCTGCCCGCTGTGAATTTAGCGCAGAGAGATTTGGACCTGTATGCTCTAGGGATGTTTCTGAAGTACCTGTTCTGAAAGTACGCCACCACCGCAGAAATTTCTCTGCAGGTAAATCAGTAATGCCAATGGGTGGAAAAGGCCGATATGAAGTCCTAATCTTGTTTGAGAATAACGGAGATACTGCATTGCAAGATGTCTGTATCAACGATATACTACCTTCAAACTTTGATATCAAAGATTGGTCGGTTAAAGGTGCTGGAAAGAAGAATCGGGATGATGTTTCAATGGAAACTACCAGTTCTGGTGAAAATGGATCCGCAATTTCTTGGACCATACCTGTCGTTGAGAAGGACGAAAGACTCGAACTTTCCTTTGAAATCAAAGGCGATGGTGAAGTTGATGCAGAAGTATTGAATCAATTCCACGGAGTTACATTCGGTGATGAAGTTGAAGATGATGATCCTGCACCTTCTTTAGAAGTAGAGTCCGGTGATTCAGAAGGAACAGAATCAGACGATGAACCTGGTTCTGGTTACAAGTGGAGAGAGGATGTCTTGCTAAGAGTAATGGCTGCACATGGAATCGATGAATCCAATCGTGATGATTTCGTAATGCATGCAATTAATTTCGATGATGACAATAACATGTATCTGAAGAAAGCAGAGATCGAGGCAGCAGCAGAAGCTTGGGGCGGAGATGAAGAAGCATCTGAAGAAGCTACAGAAGAAGTGGCAGAAGAGGAAACTATCGTTGAGGAAGAATCTCCTGCTGAAGAGTCAACTGAAGAGGAACCTGCTAGCGAAGAACCAGTCGTTGAAAGTTCTGGTGAGACCAAGAGTTGCCCAATTTGTTCAGTTGAAGTAAGTTCAGATGCTAGCAATTGTGATGCTTGCGGATTTAGCTGGGAATGAATTATTACGAAGGGAATTCCCAACGTGGCCATTGATGGTTTTTGGAATCATCAGATACGATAACCAGTACAGTTCTAGGGAATGTTCGTAGCATTTCATTGATGTCTCCTGACACAGAGGGTGGAATCACTCCATCCCTCATATCCACCGCTAACCAAGCATCTGGATATTGCTTCAACCATGCATCTAACTCTGCCATTACACCTTCTGGTGGAACACCAGGTCTTACACTAGCAACAAATCCCCAATCACTTGGTATCGCTCGATCAGAATCCGAGAAAAGAAAAATCCTAGGGTCGATTGGGATTCTACCAAGGTTTGCCAAAGCGTTTCTCTCACTTACCACACATGGAGAGCCTCTCATAGGCATTGGCTGAGAGTGCTGCCACCCTTCCATCTCTCCCGGCATGGCACACCAACATTCCTCCCCTTGTTTGAGTTCTTCGCTTAATTGTGTGGTAACCTTCATGCGGCGTATGATGCCCCGTAGGGGCATGAGCGGACAAGGTCAGGCACCTCCAACACCACCCGGTGGCTCGATGATGTTCATGCTTTTGTTCATGATTTTGATGACATTCATGCTGATGTCAGGTGATATAAGAGCCACTATGGGTTCTTATGCGGACCCTGTATTATCTCCTTGGTTGCCTGATGAGAAATGGTTTGTCATCACAGTAATGGTTCTTGGTTCTATATCTATGATTGTCAATACGGTATTGAGAAATTTCTTCATGGACCCTATCGCACAGGCACATATCGGGCATCGACAAGGTCAAGTTCGAAAGATGATGAATGAAGCAAGAGTTGGTCGTGACCCCATCCTACTGGAAAAAGCTCAAACTCTACAACAACATATGATGCCAGAACAGATGAAAGTTCAGATGGGTGCAATGAAACCAATGATGTTCACAATGTTCTTTATCATCGCAGTATTTGCTTGGATGGGTAATACGGTCGCTGATTTCCGAGTAGACTATATTTCATTACCTTGGTCGGCAGAGTGGAATATGGAAGACGGTAGATTCTTATTTTTCCCTGCTTGGATAGCGGTTTACATCTGTATGTCAGCACCCTTGGGTAGAGTCGTAGATCGCCATATCAAATTGATACGATATAAGAGCCATCCAATAGTGGCAGAGGGAGAGAAACTAAAGGAACCATTGCTACATTTGGTTTCAGGTGGTAAAACCGCTACTTCAAAAGAAGTAGCAGCACGCAGACGTAGAAGTCAGCAACGCCGTTCAGGTCCAAGGAAACAAACACCACGCGTTGAAATCGAGAAGTCTAAAGATTCGGAAGAGGCCAAAGTAACCTCAAGTGTGGACTGTCCCGAGTGTGGATGTGACATGGTTGAAAGAGATGGTCCAAACATCAAGATTTGCAAAATATGCCGTCATGAATGGCGGTGATTTGGTGGTCAAGGTTACTATTTCAGGACATCCCGGAAGCGGAACTAGTACCTTAGTAAACGCCCTATGTGAGTATTATTCATGGTCTTCTTTGAATGGTGGTGACATATTTCGACAAGAAGCCAAATCTCGGAATATGAGTTTGGCAGATTTCGGAAAACTGTGTGCAGATGACGAATCAGTTGACCGTTCTTTAGACTCTATTTTGCAGCAAAGAATGCTTGATTCTGAAGGTCCAGAGGTAATGGAGAGTCGCCTTTGTGGCTGGTGGGCATACAAGCAAGAAATACAATGTATTCGAATTTGGTTGGAAGTTTCTGATGATGAAAGAGCACGTCGTGTAGTTAATCGAGAAGGTATTAGTTTAGAGAAGGCTATGGAAATGAACAAGGCAAGAAGCGAAACTGATCTTGCTAGATTTCAACATATGTATTCTCTAAATCCAAGTGATACTACACCATACACTCATGTGATTGATGCATCCAGCCTCAGTGTAGAGGAAGTGGTTTCTACGGCCATTTCCATAATGGAGGATTCAGTGTGATCGTTTTAGACCCTGAGGCTGAAACTTCTAGTCAGCATGGTGTTGAACCAAGTAATCGTTCCATTTCGCAATTGCTAGATTCTGGCTTCATAATTTTAGATAAAGCTCCAGGTCCTTCTTCACACCAGGTAAGCGCTTGGGCTCGTGACATATTTGGTTTGGACAAACTAGGACATGGTGGAACTCTTGATCCATTTGCGACTGGCGTATTACCGCTATTGTCTGGTAAGGCAATGCGTCTTACTGGCAAAATTCTAACCCATGATAAATCATATCTCGCTGTATTCAAATTTGGTAAAGATGTGAACCGCAATCAATTGGATGCAGCAATGATACAACTATCGGGAACAGTGTATAATGTTCCACCTGAGATTTCTGCTGTACGAGTTCAAGTTCGAACTAGAAAAATCTCAAAATTTGAGATTCTAGATTTGGATGGTAACACTATTTTGGCCGAAATTGAATGCGAAGCTGGGACTTATGTTAGAACTATGGCTAGGGACCTAGGTCTTCTTTTGGATACAACAGTTGAACTAAAGGAATTGAGAAGACCAAAATCAGGTGAGTTTAATTTGTCTCATTCAGTAACAATTCAGCAACTAGCCGATGCACATTGGTTATGGAAAGAGAAGGGTGATGAATCAGCGTTACGCCGAATTATCCATCCGGTAGAAGACATGCTTTCCGACCTTCCTGTAATGGTGATAAAAGATGGTGCAGCAGCAGCATTATCACACGGGGCACCTTTGTTACGTCCAGGCGTTGTAAGTTTTACAGAAGATATGAGCAAGGGTTGCGATGTATTGATCACGACTATCAAAGGTGAAGCCGTAGCTATCGCTAAACTATCAGAGCATAGTAAGATTATACCAGAGATGAAACAAGGCGAGGTCGCTAAACCTCACATAGTCTTGATGCGAGAGGATACATATCCTCGCACATGGAAGACTAATCACGCCTCATAATACTCTTCAAAGACCCATTCGTCGGTCTCAATTCTTATTTTCAATTCATTCATGTGTTCCACACTTCTACTCCGTCATCACAAGTGATGAAGGGTCCTCACAACCCACGCGAAGTAACATTTTCTGTGGCGTTCAGCATATGAAGGTTGACGCTGTTTTTGTGGTTATCCGTCAAACGATGTTCTTTTCACAGGTTATTTCGTCACTGTATTTTCTTTATCTTTGCAGGAGCCATTAATCCAAAAATTGCTAGGATTAGCAACAAACCTCCAATCCCAAGAGCCCATACCATTCCTTGAGAGATTTGTGATTCACTTTCAGAGACAACTTCAACCACTTCATTACCGGCAGGTGCAATTCCTAAAATCTTGGAAAGGTGATTATTATCCTCATTTGATTCATCGATTTGAGTTCCATTATCTACCACAGCCTCAATCAGTACCGAATCATCATCGTATGGAACTTGCCAATCACAGGTTACAGAGCCTAATTCACCAGGTTGTAATACCGGAATAGTTCCAATACCGATTGTAAAATCATCAGCAAAACAGCGTATTCCAATCATAGTTGCTTCAACTTGTCCAGAATTTCTAACCATTATTTTTATCTCTATTACCTCGCCTTGTTTTGGGTTATTGCTATCGACCCGGATTTCTTCAATTTCTAAATCGGGTAATGCTCTAACATCAAGGTCTAACTCTCTCTCTACACAATTATTTCCAGAATCACAAGCAGTTACCAATACTGAAGTGAATCCTGGCGTCGGAGCATCAACGACTACAACCCTCTGGTCCATGTCGATGCTAGCCCAGGAACGATTGGTTGAAATTGTAATTTCATCGTCATTTGTATCTACATCATAAATCGTAAATGGCACCTCTGTGACTTGTTGATGTTGGACAGGAACAACAGGAGGGAATTCACCTAGGACTGGGGCATCATCAACTTCAGCTATTGTAAAGGTTGAAATTTCTGACCAAGTATTTCCTGCACTATCCATGACTATAGTGGTAATATTAGCTACTCCATGTGCTTCTTCCATCAGTCGAACTCGAATCTGTCCTTGCGTCAAATCAACTTCGATTAGGTTTGAATTACTATTGTCAAAAGTTACCAACAATTCTTGTGAATCGGTACGGTCATCACTACACTGAGTCAATAATGGTAGGATTAGACCTCCTCCATCTTCTTGCAATTCATGATTCCCTATTAGCATACATGAAGGGTCCTCATCGTATTCAATTTCATACCCTCCATCTACATTTATACTGTTTATTACTAATGATAGGCTATTGGCGCTACCATCGGAATCCCAAGTAAAAAATGCTTTAATTGTGATATTCAAGTACAATAAGTCATTATTGAGCAAATGCCCTATTGGAAGTACCATCTCGAAATTACCAAGATCTGTAATCGGACTATTGCTAATTGTGTTCCCGTTAACTACTACTGTCCAAGCCGAAAGATTTTCAGTGAGTCCTAATGTTTCACCTTGAATATTACCGGTGATGTGAATTGTAGGATCATTGATGTCAATCCATGCTTTTGTCAAGCAGGTATTAGTTATTGTAAATCTAAACATAACCTCTTCTCCAGCGATAGGAATTAATCCATTTGAAATATTGTCCCATGAGCCTGCTGAACCCATATATTCTATCATAACAGCTCCATTCGCTTCATCATTATGTTCAATATGAATCCTACCCCAAGATTGTCCATCCGGCTTAGCGATAGAATCAGTAGTCCAAGTACCTCCCTCAGAATCTAATCCACATGGTGCTGAAGAGACTTGATTCAATTGTCCAGTTGTAAAATCAAAATCCAAAATAGGCCATGAATCTACTTGATTAGAACTAGAAGCGGTAACTCTTTCAGCACCATACCATGATGTTTGCATTTCTATATTAAGGCCAACTGCGTCAACTCTGAGTTGGGAATCATCCGTTCCACCTACTGATACATAATCCAAATTAACTTGCATATTAGCGATTTCATTCCAGGACCAATTTTTTGAATCTGAAATACTAATTGACCATCCATTGGTCATGTAAAATAAACCAGTTTGAGTATTACCCCAATTTTTTACCAGATTATGAAATCCATTATTGATTGTAGAAAATCTAATCTTATCTTGCTGTAATTCATTTGGCACCTCGAAGTGAATCAATAGACTAACACTAGTAATGATATTATTTTCTAATCCTGATGTCTGGAAACCACCCATCGTAATATTAGGCCCTGTCGACCAAGTATATGCTCCATCTGGGGAACCCATTGTAGCATTTGAATTAGTACTTGTAGAACTCGCCCACAAAATCTGGGAATCAATATTTTGCGGCATTTCAATGCCTAGGGTAATTTTGTCATCAGCGAGCATTCCAGTTGCATATTCTCCATCTTCTGGATTATTTTCTGGTGTAAATGACAAATGTTCCTTAATGTCCCACTGTGAGGAGTTTTCTAAATCACCATTTGGAAATAGATCTACTTCGTAAGTAGCATGTACACTACGTCCTTCGACCGCAGAAATTGGCATAATTAGGAGGAGAAGAATAACGATTGCCGCCCTGCGCATAATGGGCCCTCAACACGATATCTCTTCAATGGAGCGGTGTTCTAAGTCACTAATTGCTACGAATATGATAAATACGGCTTGCCGGTGGTCCGAATCCCAATGGCTGTGATGGTGTAGGGGTTAGCACGGTAGGTTGTGGTCCTGCCAGCCCGGGTTCAATTCCCGGTCACGGCCCCATTTTTTCTTTCATTTAGGTATATTTGGTTTATTTTTGCGACGCTCTAAAACGGCTTCATTGGGCTTTTTAGACACCGAATCTTCATAACTGCTTCAGCGTCCCTGACTACTGGATGGGATGCATATGACTGAGCGTGAGCAGGTTGATTTAACTAAGAATTTCTTAGTTTCGCTGATGAAAGAACAATTGGAAATACAACAACATGTTATTGTTGAACAAAATAATTTACCAGTTGTTACCAATGGCGATTCTCTTCGACATATGGCTTCAAGAATAGTTGAGGATGCTACAGTTGTTTCATCCAGAGGAATCGCTGAAGATGTACTGGCTAGAGCTGGAATTGATACTCATCTACCAGCCGAACCTGAAATTACTTCAGGTCACTTACGTCATGTTGGCAAAAGGGCGAAGAAAGTTGCTCGCTCTGAGAGAAAAAGAAAGACTAGAAGAGCAGTTCGTCGTGCAAAAAGCCGTCCCTCACTAGGTAGTGAAAACTCTCCAAGAAAGTTAGCAAGAAAGATTGCCCGTTGAAACCGAAGACACAAAAGTAGAATCTTCACCCGGCTACATGGGGAGTACCATGGATATTGCCAATCCTAGCGAAGAGCATTCGATGTTAAGGGAAATGGTTCGTGATTTTGTCAATGAGTTTGTTGAGCCTCAGGCATTGGAGCATGACCGTGATGAGAAGTTCAATCTTGAGTTACTTCGCTCCATGGGTGAGATGGGACTTCTAGGTCTTACAGTTGATGAGAGTTATGGCGGAGCAGGACTAGATGCAACAGCGGCAGTAATTGTGCATGAGGAATTATCTGCTAGCGATCCTGGCTTTGCGCTTGCTTATCTTGCACATTCAATGTTATTTGTAAATAATTTAGAACAAAATGGTAGTGATGAGCAAAGAACACTAATTATGCCAAAGGTGTGCTCTGGTGAGTGGATTTCTGCTATGGCCATGAGTGAACCCGATGTCGGTACCGATGTAATGGGACTTTCCACAACTGCGGAAATTAATTCTGATGGAAATTGGGTAATAAACGGCCGTAAGATGTGGATTACAAATGGTTGTCTTGATGATAATGGAACTCCTGCTGATATTGTATGGGTATATGCTAAAACAGGCCTTGATGACAAAAATCGTGCTCAGATTTCGACCTTTTTGGTAGAAGCAGGTACTGATGGTTATTCTGTCGGTCAAAAAATCGATGGCAAAACTGGAATGCGTTCTTCCAATACTGCGGAATTAGTATTTGACAACTGTATCGTATCTCCAAGTAATTTAGTTGGAGCAGTTGGTGATTCAATGATTCACATGATGAGGAATCTAGAACTTGAGAGACTTGCCCTTTCAGGAATGGCATTAGGAATCTCTCGCCGTTCTCTTAGTGAGATGAATAAATATGCCACAGACAGAGAAGCATTTGGCAAAAGAATTCGTGACTTCGGCCAGATACAGCGCTATATTGGAGAGGCATGGGCAAAATACCGTGCTATGCGAGCATATGTTTACGATACTGCAGCTAGTATGAGTTTAAGTGGCGAGGGTCACAGATTGGATAGTGATGGTGTGAAATTATTTTCTACAACAGCATCTAAGGAAATAGCAGACTCAGCAATTCAGGTGATGGGTGGATATGGCTATGTTTCTGAGTATATAGTCGAGCGTCTATGGCGCGATTCTAAGTTATTAGAAATAGGTGGCGGAACTATTGAATCTCATCAAAAGAATATCACTAGAGATCTTTCCAAAACACCCGAAGTAATAGACCAGTGAATTATTCCTCTTCACTTGAATCTTCATCACTACCAGATGATTGTAAACTAACTCTTTCAGAACTTATGGCAAATAATAATGCCAAATAGGTAGGTACAGTGAATAGGGCAATAATTGGAAATACGATAACTCCCAATGTTAAAATCAAGATTATTATTGTAAATAATGCAACTCCAATACGCAAATCCTGTTCATCATTCAATCGTATTACTACAACTTTACCAGGATTATATTGGACCTTTCCATGGTCGCTCTGCTAAGATTCTTTTATTTCTACAAGTTCTTTAGTTTCTTCAGGTGAATCGGGAGTCACTTCCTTATTCATATTCATGTATTGCATTGAATATTGTTTTTCCATTTCCAGTTTGCTTGCTTGTAGTTCAAGCCAATTTGTTCTAAGGGTCTCATATTCATTAAGGTCATAATGAAATTGCTTAGAAGCTCTATTTCGTGCAGAAAAGTCAAATCGGATCAAAACAGCACCAGATATTACAAATCCTAGACCAACTATGCTATTTCGTGCATCGGATACATGATCGAACCAGCCATCAGGCTTCTTAATCATTATCAAAAGACCCAAGACTCCAAGTGATACGAATACAATAAATGTACAGAATTCGTAAAAATCTACAGCAAGTCTTCTTCTTCTCTTTGGTTTATTTTGAAAACCATCCCATCGGGAACCCATGTAACCTGCTTATGTCGACAATCTATCAACCTTCGCTATGTTATTTATCGATGAGTCCTAATGCTAGATTTACTTAGCCCTGTCATGCGTGAATGGATGGCTCTCAAACAT
>MDTC01173538.1_pt1 | contig 10838 bp, 10 predicted proteins | sample 811181 | NCBI WGS metagenome assembly MDTC01 (sample SAMN05326644, study PRJNA326480) | marine metagenome | isolation source: seawater | place: Pacific Ocean: North | collected 2011 | reverse complement strand
TAATCCAATTTTTAAGTTTATAAAATCAAAAACTACAATTGATCCAATAAAGTTTAAAAAAGTTAATAAACTTATAACCTCTGGGATCTATAAATATTCAAGAAACCCAATGTATTTAGGTTTGTTGATGATCGTTATTTCAACATCAATATTTTATTTGAATTTTTTTTCAATTATAACACCCTTCCTTTTTTATTTTTGGATAAATAGATTTCAGATCAAAAGAGAAGAGATTTTCCTTACAGAAAAATTTGGCAAAGAATATTCTCTATATAAGGCTAAAACAAGAAGATGGATTTAGTAATAGTATTAGTTTTTTCATTATATAAATCCCGGTCCTTAGTCATATTATTTAATATCATCAAACTTGGCTTTCATTGTTGGGTTTGAATGAGTAAGTTTTTTTATAGTTAGCTCTTCCGCTTTATTATTGGCTAGTCTTAAATTGTTAACAGAAGAAAGCAAAGCTTCTTTTGTTTTATTTAAGTGTTTTATAGTCTTATCTATCTCCACTATAGCTGTTTCAAATTTTCTACTGGCCAGCCCGTAGTTTTTTGCAAACCCTTCCTTAAAGCTATTTATTTTGTTTTCGAAATTAGTGACATCTACACTTTGATTTTTCATAAGAGACAATTCGTTTTTATACTGTAAAGAATTTTTTGCAGCATTTCTTAAAAGTGTTATCATAGTTATGAAGAATTGTGGCCTAATCACATACATTTTTGGATACTTATAAGAAACATCTAAAATACCTGAGTTATATAATTCATTATCACCCTCGAGTAAAGAAACCAAAACAGCATATTCACAATTTTTATCATTTCGATCTTTGTTTAATTTTGCAAAAAAATCTTCGTTTTTCTTTTTGGTTGAAGTTTCATCTCCTTCATTCTTCATTTCAAACATAATAGAAATAAGCTCGTTTCCGCTCGAATCATTCTCTCTATATATATAGTCTCCTTTTGTTCCTAGGGTTACATCATTATCCTTTTCAAAGTAAGCAGATTGAAAAGCTGTTGCTCTTATTCTGTTGAATTCAATTTCGCAATGCTGCTCCAAAGTTTCTCCAACCATTTTGGTAGAGAGCTTTTGCTTAAAGTCTCTGAGACGTTTTATTTCATCGTCTTTCATTTTTAAAGCATCTTCTTTCAACTTCAACTTTTCTGCGAAAGCTTCATTAATAGACTTTTCCGAAAGTAATTTTTCTGTCTCTTTAGTCTTCAACTCATAAACTAACTTATCACGCTCCTTCTTAATTAAATTAGTAGCTTCTAAGACTGCCGTTTTCTTTTCTGCTTCTGCAATGGCCATTTGGGTTTTTATTTTTTCCAGTTCTAAATCTGTGCTGGATTTGAGGGATTGTATTTCCTGTTCCTTTTTGGAAAATTCCAACTGTAGGTCATTTTTTAATTTTGCCTCTGCTATTTGTACTGCATTATTTTTTTCTTTTTCTGCTACCTCTAATCTTTGTTTTATTTCAGTTTCAAATTGTTGGTCTCTTACTTGTTTTAAAATATCGGTAAAACCAGCCTTGTCAACTTTAAAAGCTTTTTTACAATTAGGGCAAACAATATCATTCATAGTTTACAGATTTATTGATTCAAAATTATAACTAAAAATAGTAAATTAATTTACAAGCTCTTTTAAATGCTCGTAAATCATCACCATAGCAAGGGTATCTAACTCACAATATCTAAGTAATGAATCTGTAATTGCTAATCTTTCTTTATTATCCATTTCCGAGTATTGAAGCTTTCCATAAGCCGTAAGAGCTGCTCCTCCGTCAGAAATATCTTCTAAATCAGAAATGACATGAAACTTGTCATTAAACTCTTCAAAAGGTTTCGGAAGACTTCTATATGGGTCTAATATATTTCCGTTTTCGTCTGATGAAAGCCAAACTTTAGAAGACTCAAAATTCATAGAACTAAGGCTTATTTCACTAATGGGTTTTTGATATTTTCTTTTTACAAAAGAAGATGATTGAAAGACAGCAGGTAATACTTTTTTAATTGAATTGGAGCCTTTTGTATTAGGATTATAATAATAGTCTTTTATTACCCTGCAAAGGTCAATCATATCTCTTTTACCTTGCCATGGCATACCTTTATACTCACCTTTAGAATGACTTATTGTCTTTAGAAAATCTATAAGTTTACCTTTATCTACTTCATTGCTTAGTTCTAATTGCTCTGTAATAGCATTTACAATGGTGTTTTCATGGGTTGCAAACTTAAAAACACTTCCGCTATTTTTACTAAGTGCTTCTTTTAGAGCTCTTGCAAATAGAAAATTGGGGTAAACGCCAGCTTCTGAGTTTATAAATTGAGTAGCATGTTCTATTCTGCCATCCTCATGATATATATGATGTGAGAATTGAAATGCAACTTGTTCATAAGGCTTTTGGCCTGCATAAAACGGCAAAGCTACAGTTGAGGTTTCAAAATCTATAAAGTTTAAAGGAAATACCCAAGTATCCATTTCTTCTTTTAATTCGTTTTTTAGCACCTCTACACTGGAATCATTGGACCTGGATTTTTTAATTTGTAACCATTGTCGCTCAGTTCTAGAAATCTTGCCTGCTTTTGGAGTAATAAATCCTAAAAAATCCTCTGAAACGTAATCCAATAAAATATCATTTGGATTTTGTACTTTTTGCCAACTTCTAAAATCCCAAATTTCAAATAAATTTGGTTTTTTGAATTCTTTTTCTGACCAATTTTGCTGCTTACTCCAACAAAATTTAAAACCAGATTTAAGACCATTTAATTCCTCTTTATTGGCAGCTTTAAACTCACACTTTTTACATGAACTACACACTATTGGGTAATTAAAATATTGGTCCTTGGCATAGGAATCTTTAAATGTACTAATAGTCTGCTCAAAATTGTACTCTTCCAACATTCTTTCCTCCCCATTTTCAATAAGCTTTATAATATCTGAGATATTTATTTTACTTAAAACAGACTCACTTTCTGGATCTTCTAGTTTTTCCAATAATCTAACTATGCCGGTCCTTTCATTAGATGATTTAGATATTCTAAATTTTTGATTGAGGCCCTCTAAAGACGTGTTTTTACTCTTGTCTGCTAACATTAAGAAGGGAGTCACGTTAAAAGACGAATAAGATTTTTCAACAACATACTTCTGAAAGGCTACGTCAAATAAATAAGGTTTCCAGCTAGATTTAATAGCCCCTCTTTTACCAATGAATTCATATTGGTTCTTTGGATGATAAGACTTAGCTTTAACCTCTATAAGTTGAATATTATTACCCTTTTTAACTAAAATATCAACTCTAATAAACAAGCCCTCTACTAGAAATGCTGCCTCAAATATGACTACATTCTCTCTTTCCAATAATTTGGCAGTAGTCTTATGCAAAGCTTGATAATCATATTGGTCTTGTTCTTCTACAAGAATTCCATCTGAATAATGAAGCCTTGCAAGTTCTTCCACTTGAAAACCTCCAGATGCTAATGCTTGTAAAAAAGAATCATTAGTTTTAGCACTGTAAAACTCATTCTCTTTTTTAGTGAAATAAAGTTTATTTGGACATTCTAAACCTAATTTATAACGGGACTTGGTAAGAAAGCGCTTGTTCATTTATTTTTTATCATAAAACAATTAATTTACAATAATTTTTCTAGCACTGATTCCCATGTTGGGTATTCATTTGGAGAATTATCACCCTCCCAATTTAATCCATAATGTAATAATTCTCCTTTAAACTCCCCGGCTCCATTCTTCTTTCTATCATCAATAAGATAATCGCCTATTAACATATTCTTTAAATGTGTTGAGAATATTCGTTTGTGAAACAGCTTGCCAAAGTGATTTTCAATCCAATATTTCTTATCAGAATACGATTCTGAATTTTCCCAAGGTACTGAAGTGGCAATATACAATTCATACTTTCCGCTATAAGCAAGTTTCTTAACCGCTTCAATAGCTCCATTAATTGGAGGAGGGTTTCTAAAAATCCCTGGTATATGGTCAGGATTTTGCTTATACCTTTTATGTAAATTAGGATTTTTATTAAACCAATTATCGATATTAGTTCCCAAGTCAACTAAAACACCATCCATATCAATATATATTACCTTCTTCATAATTTTACCCAAATATTATTTAATTTTTCACTACCATTCATTTTCACATTGCTCACAATTACAATTATCCCAAACCAATAAAAGACAATCACCACTTAAAACCCCATCTTTAATTTTAATTTGGCCATATGAGGAGATATCTAATGCCCATTGAATATACGGCTCATGTAAATAATCCTTGTAATCTCGTTTATTCCAACTGTATTCCCATTCCGTTTCTCCAAATCCTGGAGAATCTTCTTTCAGTGCGTTAAGGCAATCATTTATAATATTACCTCCATGACCACAGTCACATGCAAAATATTGTATCTCAGCAGTTAAATATTCAAATCTTTCAAAGTCTTCTTGTTCTTCCCCACATTCAACTCCAATTTTTTCATAAAAATCTTTTTTTGCCTCTTCAAACGAAAATTTATTTGAATCGTATTTTTTACTTATTTCAAATTCTATTTCCCATAAAGTAAAATCGGTTTTCTCAATATTAATTTCTTGCATATATTTAAATTTATTTAAATTTAATAAAGCAATAAGATATTAAAATAATGAAAGACCAACAAAAGATAAATACAGATGGGAATGTAAATATTGAAATCAATTTCTCAGGAACAGGCTCAGAATTCAATCAAGGTTTTATTTCAAAAGAGGTGTATAATAATTGGTTAAAGTTAAAAGATACTGTCTCGTGGAATAAGTTTTGTGTGGAAAATTTAGAAAAAGATGGATATTGGGAAATTTCAGATGTTTCAAGTTTTACTGCAATAAATATTGATTTTTTAAAAATTGAGATAAAAGTGGAAAATGAAATTTACTTTGTTGGAGATTACAATGAATTTATTGAAAGATTTTTTGAAGAAGAAGGTGAAGTTCCTAACTCAAAAAATATAAGTAATATTTACGGGACTAATAATTTCCCTAAAAATTGGAATAGTTTTTTTAACCCTGAAGAATTTAACAAAAGAGAAAAGATATTAACTACATCAAAAACTATTGAAATATTTAATGTTTCTGAAAAATTAAGTATTAAACCAGTTTTAAATATAAATAAGTTTGGTTTCCTTGTATTATCAACAGATGAAATGGGATATGGAATTGATCATGGTGATTTTGTTATTGGATTTACATATTATGATGAAATAGTATATTTTGAATTTCCTGGTGGGTTTGGAAATATAGACACCCCTTCGTTCGACTAATTAAGGAGTTTCATTATTTCCTTTCGAATTATCATTTTTTGACTTAGCCCATAGCAAAAGTTCACCCCAAGATTTAAAATATTCATTATTTCTAGGCAGAATATAAACACTAGAATCTTTATTTTCAGCAACTGTTTCTTTCCAAACATTATCCCATATAGCTTTAATTATATGTAATGTAGATTTTTTTCCAGGTCCATGGGTATCTACAAAATTCACCACTATATTTTTTCCAGTTTCTGGATGGGTCCCTTCGATTTTTAATGAAGTAATGTTTTCTTTATCTAATTGTAAATCGGATTGATCTCTGTAACCTTCTTTAACCCAAATATCTAATAATCCGTTCCAGCCTTTCTCTACAGTAACAGAATCCCATAAATCAACATGTAAAACACAAGTTAATTCGTCATTACCTCTGTAATTTGTGAATATTCCATTTTGCTCAAAAATCAAAAAAGAACCTACATCAAATCCATAACATACGAAGGGCATAAACCAAAATGGAGATTTAAATCCACGATTATCAAGCCCAGATTTTAGTGTTTCATTAATCCATGTTAAATAGATACAACTTTTTGTTGAGTTAATCTTGTTAACAATTAAATCTATTTCATTATTTGAAAAATCCCTGAATAAATCTTTTTCTATTTCATCTGAATTGACGATGTTTGGAAAGGGTATTATTTTGAGTTGATTACCTGATTTGTTTGAATTCCCTTCATGTTGATAATGCTTAATAAGTTTACCATCTTTTATTAAACAATTCCAATGATCTAGTTTTGTTTGATAATAAAATTCAATGGGATAATCTTTAATTTGATAATTATTTTCTGATAAATTTAAATCAGAACCGATATTCATTTCAGGAAAATTTTCTCTTCTATTTGGATCAAATTTTGTGTTGTAATATTCAGTATATCCTTCTTCTGGAAAGATCCTCTCTTGAACCCCCCAAATCCCCCTTAAGGCTTCAATAAATTTAAATTCTTTATCATCGCAAAACCCATCAGCATAGGAGAGCCACATTAAATCCCTAAGAATAAGCGATAATTGTTTGTTAACCTTTTTAGTAAATTCTTCATTGGTAAGTGTTTCGTCTTTTTTGTAAAGATTTATAAAATGAGTTTTAATATCATGTATACATTGATGTAGTTTTTCAATAGAAGAGTTTTTATTGAATTCAGAAGTTATATAATCAAATATTTTTTTGTACTCATCATCTTTAAGGCTTTCATTCCATTCTTGCCAGTATTTTTTTATCAACTTTTTTTCACCATCATCTAATTCATTGTCCATTTTAAAACAGAAATAAATAAATAAGTACATAAGCTTTTCCTTAAATTTCCAGTTTTTTGGAAATTCAATTAATTCACTTTTGGTTTTTAAAAAGTCTTTATTAATGTCTCTATCTTTTGAAAGCAAACCTAATCCACCTGGGACATCAATCGAATTCCAAATATATTTTCTAAGAAAAAGCCAAGTATCAGTATTAGGAAATTTAAAAAGTAATCTAATTTTCCACCAATGTTCAATCAAAGGATGCTCTTTGTCGTTTTCAATCAAGTAACCATAATCTATATATCTATTTTTGAGAAATGAATTCGATAAATATTTAGATGCTTTTTGTGCATCTACTGACGATAAACAATTAAAAAAGTTATCACGATTAGAATCTATTATTGATCTTAAGGTCCAAAGTGGTAGGGAAAAATTTGTATGTGGCAACACCCATCCATCAAGTATCTTATAATAATCCTGATAACTATTATCTAATCTAGAAAACAAGCATAATGCAAGTGCAACAGTATCTCTTCTGAATCTTCCATTTGAGTAAGAGAATTCTTTATGATCTATTTGAAGATCATTCCAATGTAATGCTACAATAGAGTAATGACAAGCCTTGTCACGAAGTTGCTTTTTTGTTAAGTTTAAATCTTGTTTATAAATAAAATCAACAAATACTCTGGTTAAACTCCACAATTTTTCTCTTTCTTCAATTGTAGGCTCTCTGATGATTGTTTCAGACGTAATATTAGTAAAAGAGTCAATATTTTCGAATTCTAATACTGCGTTATTTAATACTTGATCAAAAATATTTTTTGTGTCCATAAGCTTAAAAGAATAACATATAAGTTATAAAAAATATATATAACATTAAAAGAAGTATTCCCCTGCTTAAACCAATCCTTTTATTTGAAATTAAAATTATAAATGTAATAATGGTTAATATAAATAAAACAATCATAATTTTTAGACTGAATTCTTGTATACTTTCCGTTAAAAAAATGGGGTTGTATAAAATAGAGAACATTAGCACGGGGAAACCTAAGGCAAAGCCAATATCAAAAACATTACTTCCAATTGCATTAGAAATAGCATCATTGTAATTTCCTTTTACAGCATCTTTTACTGAAAGTATAGTATCTGGAACACTAGTAGCTGCAGCTGCTATAATTACTGCAACTATAGAAATTGGTAAATCTAATCCTTTTAAATTTTCAAATCCAAAGACAGAATATTGATTTTCTCCGATTAATTCACAAGCCCATACAAGAATCAAACATGAGCCTCCCATAAATAATAATGAAATTAATAAGAGAAATATAGCTTTAGTATTATTAATTTTTTTATTTCCAATCAAAGCATTTGAAAAATCTAATTTTAAAAAACTTATAAATCGGTTTATATTTTGTTCAGATTCATTTCTAATGTTAGTAATTGTATTGTCTTTAGGTTTAGATTTCATTGATGAAATCATATAAATAACATAAACCAAATACAAACTAACTAAAATAGTTCCGCCGATAATGTTTAATAATTGAAAGTAGATTATAAATATTAGAGCAATTTGTAGAGCTATTAAAGCTATTGAATCTCTGTAGATTACTTTCTTTGAAACTTCAATTGTCTTTGAAATACCGTAATAAACAACGGCAATTATTGATAACGCAGGAATTACCATAGCGTTAAACACAGCACTTCCCGCAACAGTACCTAATCCACCAGAAAATCCCTCTGAATCTTTTAAAAATAATAAAAAGAAAATACTAGTTAATAACTCTGGCATTGAACTAGAAATTGCATTAATGGTAGCTCCTTTAACACCTTCCGTTAAGTTTCTGCCAAGGTAGGAGGAAGCATCATCAAATCCATTAGAAGCTCTCCAGATGATAAGGCTAGAAAAAATAATTAATAAAAGAGGAATTACAATACCCATTTAAAAAATATTATAATAAAAAAAGGGCAAACAGCCCTTTTTTTATTAAATAAAATAATTTACTATTTTAAATCTTCAAATGTTAAGTTAAGACATTCCATACAACCATTCAAAAAAGATTTTTCCATATCATGAACTTTTCCGTCAGCATTTCCGATTAATATTAATCCTCTTGCAATCTTTATTCTAATATCTTCAGGAAAAGAATCACCCACTCCAGCAGCACCGGTAAAAACTGCTTGAGCTCTTTCTTTTACTGTTTCAAATGAACTCCACCAATCGAAAGATTCATCTATAAGTTTTATTCTAGCATCAGCATCATATCCATTTGGTTCTAGGAAGAACTTAACCAAACCTCCAACAGTTTGTAGTTCAACTTTGTCCATTTCCCCATCAGCAGCTGTCATTTCAATAAACATTCCAACTAAAGCATGGGCCTGTGTAAATTTGTTTTCACTCATAATTTTATTATATAATTTTATTGTTAATAATTTAAAAAAAGAAGTTTATGTTACAGGAAAAAATATTATTATGTGAGAAGCGAACATTTCTAAAAACATAGCTACTAATCCGTGACCTAAATTTAAATTTCCTATAATTAACTGTATAACCTAATTATCTATTTGAATTAGACTTCATCTGCAGATACACCCATAGCGTTCAACAAATCAGTCCAAAACAATAATTCTTGCTCATGTAATTCTCCGTCAGACATGGCTATTGCAGCTAAATCTTTAGCAATCATAACTAAGGTTTTGTGGTCGTAGAAGGCATGTAGATTCGAAGCAGCAGAAAGAGCAAATTTATAATTACCTTTCATGTCATTAGATTTGTAAAAATCCATTGACTTATTTAATACCTGCCCTAAATCTTGATCAGCGTGATCAACATATTTTTTAATCAACATAACTAAAGCTTCACCTTCTTCTTCTTCTGCTTTACCATCTGCGGACATCATACATCTGTATATTATAGTTAATGCCTCTGGCGCTGTAAATGTTTTTTTTTCACTCATAATATTTTATTTATTTTTCAAAAGCAAGATAACAAAAATTAGGGTATGATTGTATTTTCTTATTAAAATATTACTTCATTATTCAAATTTGAATATATTGTTATAAATTAAATATTTAAAAGTATAATTTGTATTCAATGAAAAAATTTTTTTTAAACGAAAGAATTATAATTTCGATAATTCTCTTAAATTCCGTTCTTATTTTTTTAGAGGGTTTTGTTCAGTTTAATGAATATGAACTGATTTTTGAAAATTTTCATTATTTTTTTTTAATTATATACATTCTTGAATTAATATTTAAAATTCAAGAATTTGGTTTTAAAAATTACATAAAGGAAGGGTTAAATAAATTAGATTTTTTATTAGTTATCATTTCATTTCCAGAACTGTTTGCTTTAATTTCTAATTTAGAAATCACAGATTTATCTTTTTTATTTACTCTAAGATCTATCAGATTAATAAGAATTATTAGACTTTTCAGAGTTGTTGCAGTTTTTGAAAGCAGTAAATACTTGTTCAATGGAGTTCAACGGGCATTGAAATCCTCATATTTAATTATTTTCATATTTGTTGTTGTTAACTTTATTTTCGCTCTATTATCACATAATTTATTTTCCAATATTGCACCTGAATATTTTGGGGACCCATTAACATCTTTTTATTCTATATTTAAAATATTTACCATCGAAGGTTGGTATGAAATACCTGATATTGTTACCGAAAATATTACAAACCCTGTTAAAATATGGCTTGTTAGACTCTACTTTGTAATTGTTTTATTTATCGGTGGAATTTTTGGCTTATCAATAATTAATTCTGTTTTTGTTGAAGGTGTTATTAATAATGACAAGGATTACAAAGAAAATGACAAGTTGGATGAAATTATTTCAAGACTTAATTCGATTGAAAAAAAAATAAAAAAATAAAAAATTAATTATTAAAATAATTAAGCATTTCGCTTGCTGACAATTGAACAGAACTACCACTTCTTCTTATATATAACCTTTCTTCTTTTTTAATTTTTGCAAAAACTGGACCTTGCGCTTTCTTTACATTTATTCTGCAAAAATCCAAGTCATTTATGGTTTCTATTGTTATTTTTATAGAGGAAAAAATAGAATTTGTAAACGTTTTTGAAATAATATTATCCAAATGTTTTTGAAAACCATCTTTATTTTGATCATTGGGTTTAAAACTCAAATAATCCTTTTCTAGACCAACAATTTCTTCACTGTCATTAACTCCAATAAATAAATCTCCACCATTAGAATTTGAAAATGCTGCTATTGTTTTTAAAACTC